>ERZ779799.459-NODE-459-length-13748-cov-10.489301_pt1 | contig 13748 bp, 9 predicted proteins | sample MGYA00511253_ERZ779799 | MGnify/ENA primary metagenome ERZ779799 (study PRJEB29588, sample SAMEA2159541) | human gut metagenome | biome: human gut; feature: human-associated habitat; material: faeces | place: Denmark | collected 2008/2010 ...
TTTTCAGACTTACAAAGCTGTATGCTTAATCCCCCAGGTTTATCGGGTGAGCCATAATGATGTGTAATAAAAATCATGTCGTAGGGCCATAATTGCGGAAAATACAGTACTTTTGCAGGTAAAATGAGCATGTGGGGTTCGCCTGCAAGCTGAAAGGATACTATTCAGTATAGCTTATGAATAAAGTAAAAGACGATTTCTTCCTCCATTCCAATGAGGTGGGACATATCAGCAAGGAGGATTACGACAAGATAGAATTGTTGGTGAATGCGGCAAAGGCCTTTGCCCGCAGCACCTACCAGTGCGTCTATATCATCGATTATTTTCATCAGGACTTCATCTATGCATCAGACAACCTCGCTTATCTCTGCGGATTGGAACCCGAGCAGTTGATGGAGGCCGGTTATCAGATGTATATAGACCATGTTCCGGATGCCGACCTGCAGATGTTGCTCGAAGTGAACAAGAAAGGTTTTGACCTTTTCAATGAATTGCCTGTGGGCGACCGCCTGGACTATACCATCTCGTACGACTTTCATCTCACCAATGGCAGACATAGCCGATTGATTCATCATCACCTCACTCCGATACTTCTTTCTGATGATGGAAGAGTCTGGCTTGCCCTCTGCACCGTATCTTTGGCAGCTACCGATGAACCGGGACACATCATCATGCAGAAGAATGGTGAGCGTAGCTATTTTGAATATTCCACATTGCGCCATAAGTGGGAAACGAAAGAAGGCATAACCTTGAGCGAGACTGAGAGAGATGTTTTGAGATTGTCTGCCCAAGGTTACACGATGAATGATATTGCCGACCGACTATGCAAGTCGGTGGATACGATAAAGGCTTGCAAGCGCAACCTTTTCGCCAAGATAGGCGTGAAGAACATTGCCGAAGCGCTGTTTCATGCCACGAACTATCAGATGATATAATAGCAATCATATCTCTTCCAGCAATGGCGAGAGATAGAACTTGGGGAAGCATTTCACCTCCTTGCCTTCCGCAAGGTTCGCGAGAATGTAGGCACAATAGCCGGCGGCAATATATGCCCCGATGCCCAGTTGCGGGAAAGACTCATTGGAATAATGCCTGATGGCTTCATCTATCCAAGGCACGGGCATCTGCCAGAACATACCGTACTGCGAGATATACTTGCCTAATGAGCAACGGAAATCATCCGAACCTTTTTTCACTACTTCGCTGAATGGATAGCCTTTCGGTTTCTCTACAGCGAGAAAGGCAGCCTTGCCAAGATTGACGGCATGGATAACAGTGATGCCCTGCTCCTTGCATTTTTCATCGAAAGCAAACGAGGCTTCGTTGTCATGCAAGGTTGCATTCACCGCATATCGGATGCCCGACAAGTCGCATGCATCCACATCTTCCACCGTCAGCGTATCCTTTTCTATGCGATAGATTTGAAATCCATCTGTATGCCGAGAGCTTTCGTGGAAGTCATGGCGCAAGGCACAGGAGGCTATCAAGCCTCCCATGTCTGCGCCACTAATCAACAATTTTATTGGATTGTTCATTTAAAGAGAGATTTATAGTCGTTACACCATTATTGGATGCCGTAGATAGACATATTACATTCTGTTCTTCTGGCTTTTTCCTGCACCCGTACCCTTATACTTGCTTCTTGTAGTGTTGAACTTATACCGTACAGTAAGCGACACTTTGCTGGTTGACTGTATATCAACAATCATGTCCCTCATTTTGCCATAATGAGCACTCATGTGGATGTCGTCTGTTCCAAACAAATCATAGACAAAGAGCTGGAACGACAAACGATCCTTCAAGAAAGCTTTATATACAGATACATTGGTACAAAATCTTGGCTTATACGAATATATATTTCTCCCATATCCTTTTGTGGTATACGACATCATCCACGTTAACATTGCCAACTTGGTGTTGAAGGTGTTATTAAAGTTGAATACCGCCATCGGATTGTTGGATATTTTGCCATCATGTGCATCCATATCAAGCCACTGTTTTACTACAGATGCCGTAAATGAAGGATGCCAAATACCAAACGAAGGTCGCAAGTTGACGGAAGCTTCTACATGATTATATGCCTTTCCATTCACAGGCTTAAGCAGTCCTATTGCAGGATTGTCTTTGTAAGTCTCCACATTCGACATCATCGTATGCGAAGTATGGCTGTAGGTCATGTCGAAAGTCAACCACTTGTAAGCCAACTCGTAGTTGAGATTTTTGCTTATCTCTGATACTAAGAATGGATTTCCTGTTTCATACATGTAGCGGTTGTCATACTGTATGCCGCTGCGCAAGTAATGATAGGAAGGGCGGTCGATATCGGTAGCATAGCTCAGCTGCATCTGTACCTTGCCTACAGGCATCGACAAACTGATGGATGGGAACCAATTGCCGTACGACTTGCTTTGCCCTGGCACATACTTGCCATATTCATAGTAGTTGAAGTCGATGTACTCGTATCTCAGTCCTGCCTCCATGCTCACGTTTCCGAAATCCCTTGAATATGCCAAGAATGAAGATGCCATGCTTTCTGTAATACGGCTGTCATCATCCGACACGAAGTTGGTTGGCACAACCTGATACTTTGAGGTACGATGGGTGTTGGAATATTCACCACCCAAAGATAACTCACCACCCAACAAAGGATAGGAAAGCACCAACTTGGAAGCCAACAAACGATATTTCTTGTCTGTAAGGCTATGAACCGTCTGGCTCTGCGCGTCCATCCCCACTTCCTGATATTGCTCTTTTGTAACAACGTCCTCGTTATTCTTCGACCAAAGCCAGTCGGCATTGAAGTCGATGCCGAGTTTGCCAATCTTTCCTACATAGTAAACATTGCTTGAAAGAGTGCTCTTCTGCTCGAAGAAACTACCGTGGCTGTCAGAACTTTCCGTCTGCTCGTCGTCTTGCCATATTTCTGTAGCCATATTGGCTTCGCAGGTCTGTTTCGGATTTCTCAGAAAGCCAAACTTGGCACCTATAGAGTTGTTGGCATCCAACTGGTAGCTGGCATCCAGGCGGAAGTTTATGGCTTCTACTATGCTTACTTGTCTGTTTTCACTCTTCTGGTTCCAGGTCTTGTCAAGATAAGTCTTCTGCTGTAAGTCTTGATTGTTTGGCTGGTATTGCTTTGCTCCAAAGGCGTATGCGCCCAGCTCCAATCCATTCTTGCGATAGCTCATATTCAATTGGCTATATCCACCGAAGTTTTCCTTTTCGTCATATTCACCAGTAGTCATCGCATCGAATCCGAAGCCCTCACCCAGCATCTTCTTCGTTGTGATACGGATGACCGCCCTGGTGCTGGCTGCGTAACGGGCACCAGGGTTAGTGATGACTTCCACCGACTTGATGTTATCGGACTGCAAACGGTCGAGTTCGCTTCGGTCTCTCATCTGTCGTCCATTGATATAGATAACAGGCTCACCACGTCCAAAGACCTTGATGCTGCCATTCTGGGCAGACACTTTAGGTATGCGGTCAAGCAGGTGTTCCATTGTTCCTGCCTTCTCAAGTACGGATCCGGCAACGGTTGTTGTCATTCCGCCATTCTTCAGGATAGTTTTAGGCAGGGATGATTTTACGATAACTTCGCCGAGCATCTTGCTGTCTTCTTCCATCTTGATAATGCCCACATTCTCGCCCTCGCAATCCTTGCAGACGGTCTTGTAGCCTACAGATGTCACCTTGATGATTCCGCCGTTGCAGGAAGTGTCGATGACAAAGCTGCCATCCTCTTCACTCACTGCGCCCTTGACGAAAGCCGAGTCTGTTCTATTCAATAATACTACATTGGCAAACGCCAAAGGTTCTCCCTTGGTATCCACTACCTTACCGGTGATATTCTGCGCCATCAACTGTGTCATGGCAGAAAGGCACAGTGCCGTGGTAAATATTACTTTTTCCTTCATATTGCTACTTTTTTGTTTGCTTCAATTATTTCTCTGCAGCAAAAGTATAATATGAATGAAAAAAGCCTTTGACACAAAAGTGTATTTCCGAGCAGAATGGCTGAAGAATTACACTTTTGTGTATAAAAAGAAAGGATAGATAGCGTTTGGTGGTAGTTCTTTTGCTAGCTTATCTGCTTCTTTTCATCACCAAATCAGCAAGCACGATGGCGGATTCCTTCTCGTCCCTTGGTGCATCCTTTGGTTTCCATGCTACGATGAAGCGGATTTGGGCGGCAGTGACCTTGTAGCCTTTCGACTCCCATTTGGCTAATTTCTCCGTCATCTTGATGGAGAGCTGGGCTATGTTTATACTTGTTGATGGGATGTAGAGGTAATGGTCGTGGTAGCTTAATGGCATACCACTTCTCAGGGAAAGGATAGCCTTCTTGTGAGGCTTGGAGAAGCCTAAGTTAATATCCCTGTGGGAGAGTTGGAGCACTATTTCGTTGGGCTCATCGTAGCCTTGGGCATCATGGAGATGCAGGGCAGAATGAAGCGTGTCGAAGAGATTGCTATTGGTGTGGATGGCAAGCGTATGCTTGGCACGAGTTATGCCCACATAGTATTGGCGCAGTTTCTCATCGGTAGGATGCTCGGGATGGGTGACGAGCATCAGGACATGGTCAAACTCATGGCCTTTGGCCTTGTGGATGGTGCTGACTACGATGTCTGACTTCGAGATCTCACAGAAGTCCTCCACTGACGATTCAAACATAAACTCCCTCAGGTCGCTATAGTATTTGGCACGATTGGTTTGCTCAAATATCTGAAGGCTGCGGTGCAGGTAGGGCAATGCCTGGCTATTGGCATACTTTTGAAATGTCTGTTGCTTGGCAGCATCCCAAATCTCATCGGAGATGATAGGAGATTTCGTCTCCTTGAAGCCCTGGTCTATCTTCTTCAAAAAGTATCTTACCTCAGCCAGGTTCCAAAAGCGCAAGCCGTCCATTGATTGCACCAGTTTGGCCTTGAGGCCATGGCTATGAAGAAGCGCGAGCATGACGACAGCCTCTTCGTTGGTCTGTGTGAGAATACTGATGGTTTCGCTCTTTTTGTCGAGAGCTTCGTCGGTTCCTTTTGGCGCGTTGTTTCCAAGCAGTCGCATCACTTCTTCGAGGATAGGCTGGTACATATAAACCCTTTTCTCCTGAATCTGGTATGGGTGCTTCACGATTCTTACCTCTCCATCTTCTTGACTCATGGAGATGATAGGGTCTGACTTCATGCGCTGTCGAATGTTGCGGGCGAAGTCGTTGGCAGCATCTACGATATGTCGAAGACTGCGATAGTTCTCGGTCATCTCGATGAAACGGCTGTGTTCTGTCCGGGTCAATTCATAGAGATACTGAGAGTTGGAACCTCTGAACTCGTAAATGTTCTGGTCATCATCGCCTACAGCTATCACTCTCATTTCTTCGTTGGCTTTCATCAGAGCAGTGACAAGGGCATAGTCATCCTTGCCCATGTCTTGCGCCTCGTCGATGACGAGCACGGTCTTGCTGATGCGATTGGGTTCCACTTCTACGTTGTTGATCATTTCGGCAGCTTGCTTCACCACATCTCCTGCCTCACTCAGGTTGCCCACCCTGCCCATCAGGTCGAAGCAATAAGAATGGAAGGTCTTGATCTCTACAAAATGTGCGGCATTGCCGATGAGTTGCATCAGTCGTTGCTTGAATTCGGTAGCGGCTGCCCGCGAAAAAGTGAGCATCAGGAGTTGTTCGTGCTTTACGTCTTCCAACAGCAGGAGCGAGGCAAGCTTATGTACGAGCACACGTGTCTTGCCGCTGCCAGGGCCGGCAGCCACAACGATGCAGCGCGACTCATGATCGTCGATGATTTCTTTCTGTCGCTTGGAGAGCGTTCCGAAGAGTTGCTTATACTTCGAAGGCGTTACGTTGCGCTCTATCTCTGCCTCTCGCTTGCCCTTGAAGTACTTTGTGATGAAACGTTGGTAGTCCATCTGGAAGTAATCCTGCACATATTGCAAGGCCGCGTTATAATCGCTTACCATCAGGTTGGCATATTCGCCCACGATGTGTATCTGCTGAATCTTCTGCTTGTAGAATTCATTGAGCATCCGATAGTCTTCCTGCTTGTAGCGCAGGCGAGACTCCTTGATGCGGCGAATCGCCATCGCATTGTAGAGTACCAGAAATCCTCCCTCCAGCTTCATGGCTCCTATCTTGGAGAGATAGAGCAAGGCTTCCTCCACGTCCTCCAACTGCAAGGAAGAGAAGTTGGAGAAGAGTGACTGCTTGCTGGATTTCAGATCGTTCAGAAGTTCGACGACCGAAAATTGTAGAGGCTTCGCCTTGGATTTCTCTATTGAGCCAGAGGCTTTTCCTAAAGCGCTTTCTCTGGTCTCCCCCTTTTCTTCAGAAGAACTGCGAATGCTCTCTACAGTTTTCTTGTTTTCTTCAGCAAGGCTATATAGTTTTTCGATAATGAATCGGCATACCTCTACTCGTCTTTCAAATCGCTTGATCATGGTCTCTAAGTCCTTTTCTCTTGTTACGATGAGGCTGCGAGCGCCGTCTTCCTTCTTGTGGGCATACCCCTTCACTACTAAGAAGTATAGCAGTGTGCGTATTTGCTTTTCCGTGGAGGTGCTGATGCCATCGTTTACGGCATTGTTGTTGAGTTGCTTGTATGTGATATGCAGCGATTCGTCTGGAATATGCTCCAGTATGTACCTTTCCAGTTTGGCGAACTTCTCCAGCATCTGCTGAGGCTTGCGCTGCTTGTCGCTGACGTCCTGCAGATAGGCTGAGATGTCGCGTGTGTTTGCAAGAATGCCTTCCTGGCGCATGCGGTCAACGGAAGAGATGACGTCTCGCTTGCTGAGGCCGAGGATGTCGGCGAGGTAATCGATGCGGGATTCCGCCTCGCTATCTTGTGCCTTGGCTATATACTTTTGCGTGATGAGCGACTTGATGATGCGTATGGCATTCTGCATCTCCTCCTCAGAGAATAGGGGGGATTCGGCGAGCCGCAGTCTTGCCTCGTCCATGTTCTTGACAGTGATACCTGTGGCATAGACGTGCGGAACGTTGTTGCCACGCTCTATGTATCCGCTCTGTTCGAGCGCGGATAGGGCGGTGCGCACACGGGTTTCTATGTCGGATACCGAGTCGTCCCAACCAGCTTGTCGGGCTATCTCCAGGGCAGAACAACTGACGTTGGGACGCAGCTTGGTAAAGTCTTTGACGGCTTTCCATACCTGTTGTATCTCGCTGATGCTCAACTTCGTCTGGTTGAGCAGGATGAAGTGCTTGTCTAAGTCCTCGTCGCTATAGAGCACATAGCATTTTGCGCTGAGGTGTGGGTCTCTTCCCGCGCGTCCAGCCTCCTGTATATAGTTCTCCAGAGAGTCGGAAATGTCATAGTGGATGACCAGCCCCACGTCGCTTTTATCTACTCCCATACCGAAGGCGGAGGTGGCCACGATGACGCCAACCTTGTCGCTCATGAAGGCATCCCGATTGTGTATCTTCTCGTCGGCATCCATCTTTCCATTATAGGGCAGGGCGGGAATGCCGTCACGGGTTAGCTTTTGGGCGAGATCTCGTGTTCGCTTGGTGCGGGATACGTAGATGATGGTCGGGCAAGCAGCCTGTTCCAAGAGTGAGCGTAGGAGGTTGTATTTGCTGCTGTCACAATCTACGTGGATCACGGAATAGTGGAGGTTGGTACGAGTGGCTGATGAGGCGAAGAGCTGAAGGTCGCTGCCCAGCCACTGCTTGAAATAGTCGCAGATGTCCTGCATCACCTTCTGTTTTGCAGTGGCGGTGAAGCAAGATACGGGTATCAGGGTTTGCCCATGATTGCGGGTCATAGCGTCCTTGCCAAATTTGCGCTCCTGATATTCCTTGATAAACTTGCCGATATACAGGTAGTCCACCCGGAAGTCTTGTCCCCATGACGAGAAGCAGTGGGCTTCGTCTATGACAAATCTCACCACATGCCGGGCCATCAAGATACGCTCGATGGTCTTGGACCGCAACATCTCTGGCGCTATATATAATAAGGAGGCATCGCCGCTCCGTACTTGCTCGATAGCCTGAGAGCGAGAGATAGGGTCCAGGAGCCCGTTGATGGTCACGGCATCGGTGAAGCCACGGTCTGCCAAGTTGTCTACCTGGTCTTTCATCAACGATTGCAGCGGCGAGATGACCACGGTGAGTCCGTGTACGGTTCTGCCATCCATCAGGGCAGGCAACTGGAAGGTGAGCGACTTGCCGCCACCCGTAGGGAATATTGCCAATAGCGACTTGCCATCCACTGCCGCTTGCGTGGCCTGTTCCTGTAGCGGTTCGCCATCATAGGTGCGGAAGCTGTCATAGCCAAAGAGTTGCTTCAGGTTGTGGTGAATGTCGAGCATGCGGTCGCAATACTCGCAGCCCTTGGCGCAATGGGTATGGCGGAGCATAAAGATGATATGCTCTACCTCGGGATAATGGTGGAGCACCCAGCCAGGAGTAGCCGATCGGTAGTCGTCTGTGCCTATGAGGGCCAGGGCGTATGCCAAACCGCAAGGCGACTGGGCTGCAAGAGCAGAAATGTCGGCATGGGCGCAGATATGATGGTTGTATTCAGAAAGAATCAATTCCGAAGCTCCTATGTCTGCATCATCCGTTTCGAAGGCTCCCACATACATCAGAAATCCGCTGAACTCCTCTTCGTGCTGGAGCAACAAGGTGAAGATCCTCCTCTTCTTCTCAGACAATTGATGCCATGCAGCGATCTCGTCCATCAACAGTTCCTTGGCTTTCTCGCAGTCATTGACAGGATTGTTCATCTGCTCGCTCATCAGTTTGTCGTCCTTCACCAGATGATGGTAAGGACGCTTGGGGAAGAGGAGCGGGGAGAGGTAGAGGGTATCTATCAGAATGGCGTTGAGATGGAGATAGTGTGCGTCATGGTGGATGAGGTTATGTCCGCAGATATAATCGACCTTCCCTTCTTGCAGAAACTTGTTCAGTGCCGTCTGGGATGTTTGGTGAAAGGTGGCTCCGTCATGACGTAAAGCTCCGATGTCGTGTATCTTATGGTCTTTCAGTCCCACTTCGGTATCGACGAAGGCAATGTTCCTGCCTCTGCCATCTTGTTTCTTGATGTCAGAGTCCACGGTTAGATTGCTCTTCTTTCCAAAGAGGCGACTGAATATAGACATACTTTTAGTTCCTTTTATTCGGTGATTGTATTTTCACCGCAAATTTGCGATTATTATTTGATATATGCAAATAATCGGAGGCAATTATTTTTCAGAAAAAGTTTTTCCTATATCAAACAGAGTAATGCCACTGCTTTGGTATGTTACTGCGAAAGGAAAATGGTATGGTTTTGTGGTTTCAACAAAAATGCGTACCTTTGCAATCGATAAGATATTATCACTAACTTATGTGTTATGGTAGAAACGAACAATATATTAGCAATATTAGACAACTATCTACATGACAATCCAGATGAGATTGCCAAGGAGATAGCTGCTGATTTTCGCCGGCGTAGAATAGAGAAGAATCTAACTCGCGAGCAAGTGGCCGAGAAGTCGGGAGTAGCGGTGAGCAATATTGTACGCTTTGAGCAGAAAGGACTCATCTCGCTCAAAAATCTCATCGGTATTGCTATGGCGTTAGAATATACTTCCGAAATCCGTCATATCTTCTCTCAGCAAAAGTATAGCACAATGGAAGAACTGCAAGAGATAAAGCGAAATATGAACAAGAAAAAAGCCTATAGGAGATAAAACTTATGTAAATATATTTGCGTCTGGGAAAAAGGTTGCAGGGTTGGTGTGAACAAGTGGCTTTTTCACCCCTTTTTATGAAGTTAACTTCGTAGGCTGATGAAGTTAACTTCGTAGGCCGATGAATATAACTTCGTTGGCCAACGAAGCCAATAGGCTTTTTTAGGCATGTTTTGACCGTTATAAAATCTTTGGGCCAATCTGGAAGTTTTTTCTATTTTTCCCCTCTATGTCAAATAAAAAGACTACTTTTGCATTGCCGTGGCGAACTTCGGCACCTGTGAAACCGCAGCGCACAGGTGAGCGGAGCTTCGTCGGACCCAAAAGGAGATAAAGACTGTCGGCTGCGGAGAAAGCAAAGGCGAAGATGAAAAAAATATTTGTGGTGCTTCTGGCGTTGTGTCTGCCCGCATGGAGCTTTGGCCAGAATGTGGAGAGGCAGAGAAAGGCTGAGGCTGGTGATGCCTCAGAGCAGTATTACATGGCACATTGCTATCAGTATGGTTGGGACGGAGCCAGTGAGGATACCGCCCAATATGCTATTTGGCTCAAGAAGGCTGCTGCCAGTGGAGAACCTGGTGCTCAATACGACTTGTCGCAACTATATAAGTATGGTGCATACAGTGTGCCGCAGGACGATGCGGAGTATCTCCGTTGGGCAAAAAAGTCTGCCAACAATGGCTACACCCCCGCTTGCTACAATTTAGGACTATACTACGAGAACATTGACAGAGAAGAGGCCTTCTATTGGTATAAAATGGATATGGACTTGCACTGGCAAGAACACCATGAGGAAGACCAGTTTGCTGTCAACCGCCTCCAGGCGATGGGCATCACCTACCATCCTGCGGATCACGCCTCATCGGGTCCGGACCGTAATCATTCCTCGCGGTCGCTAACCAACGGCAAAAGCAAGAAGATTATTTCCAGTCATTAGTCTGCTATACTCAGGATAGCTTACCCTTCGCCCTGGTCGTAAGTAACGTCTGTTAAGTGTCCCTACTTAAGGCTGCCCCGCCATATAAGAAAGGTGGGGTAAGACCGTTGTGGAAACTAAAATCAAAAACTAATGGAAAATTTAGAAGTGATGGTGATTCTTTTCATCATCGTCGTGCTCGGCTATGCGCTATGCAAGCTGGGCTATATGGGAGACAAGTTTGATCAGAAATTGTCCTCTATCGTGATCGACGTCACCTGTCCCGCGTTGATTCTCTCGTCGGTGATGGGGACGGAACTGCCCGACCGCTCGTTGATATTGCCCCTGTTGGGAGTCGGTTTCCTCACCTACGTCGTGCTGTTGGTGTTCGGCTTCTGGGTGCCGCGGTTTGTCTCCAAGGATCGTGATGAGCAAGGGATGATCGGCTTTGCGCTGATGTTTGCCAATGTGGGATTTATCGGCTATCCTATCGTCTCCTCCATCTTCGGCCCCAAGGCCGTCTTCTATGCCGCCCTGCTGAATATGCCCAATACCTTCTTCATTTTCACGGCCGGTGTGATGCTCGTGAAAGGCGAGTATGGGGTGAAAAATCTGAATCCCAAGGTGCTGCTCTCCCCGGCTATGATTGCCGCTTTTGCTGCCGCCCTGCTGGTGGCCTTCAGTGTTCGCACTCCCGACCTCATAGCCCGTCCTGTCACGATGGTGGGCAATATCACCGTGCCTGCCGCCCTGATGGTCATCGGATCGTCTATGGCGCGCCTGCCCCTTCGCGAGGTCGTGGGCAGTGTGAAAGTCTATGTTGCCTCTTTTCTGCGCCTCTTCGTCGTGCCTCTGTCGCTCTATTTTCTGTTCAAGGCCTGTGGCGTGAGTGACCTTGTCAATCAGATCAATACGGTAGTCATTGCCATGCCTGTCGCCTCCTTCGGCACCATGTTCTGCATGAAGTTTGGGCGCAGCGCGTCGCTGATGACGGAAATGACGTTTGTCACCACCGTCGCCTCGATTCTCACCATACCGCTGGTCACGATGCTGCTCCAATAGCTTGTTGAGACTGTTGGCTATGACACAAGCCGACAGGGATGGACGATGGTGATGACAAACCGATGGAGTGGGGCAGTACTGCGCCCCATCGTTGCCGCAGGCTTACACCTCCTTCTCCAGCAACTCCTCCAAAAACTCGGATGCGTCGGAAACGCACATCGGACATGCGCGCAGCACAACACCCGTGCCCACGCCCTTGAGCAACTTGCAGCGGGTGGCACCGTTGCGCTCCTGAAACTTCTCCATGATCTGCCTCATGCCCTTCACGGCCTTGGCCCGGTCTCTTACGATCAGTCCATAGACGATGCCTGCGCCCACGATAGATCCGCAGGTGCCTTCTCCGTTGCCCATGCCCGCTGCGAAACAGTTGCCCGCGTGCTTGATGGTCTCTTCGTCCAGTCCTGTCAGGTCGCAGTAGGTGCAGAGTACGGATTGTGTGCAGTTGTGCGAGCCGCAGCGTTTCTTCTCCGCTGCCAATTCCTTTCTACTTTCCATTGTTCTTGTTCGTCTTGATTTGGTTCGTTTTTGTAGTTGGCCTGCAAGCGGCAAGCCTGCAGTTGGGATGGTTCTGCAAAGGTATGAATCCTTTGCTGAAAAACGTCGGTAGTCTTCTTAAAATCTCTTAACCCAATTCTCTGATTTTCAAGTATAGATTATTAGGCTACGCCTGTACCTGGAATTGCAGTTCTATGTTGAACTTGCGTATGAACTGAACAAATAGCTTGCAAGTAAATTCTTAATTATCAACAACTTACCTTAAATTAATAAACTCTATATAGCCTTTGAGCCTTAATCGTGTTCGAACATAATAATATCGTAATAAATAAAACAAGGAATCTCATTATTTTAAGTTTTTGTTCTTATGAAATATCCACAAGTTTCTCATATCATATTTTTTGCTTTACATATAGAGGCGTCTTACTCTCTATTGATTCTTTCTACCAATTCATCTGGTGTAAGTATCTCCATCTTGGAGAAACCAAACCACTTTTTGCCTAAGTCCTTAATGGATGCTCCTATGTGATACACATCATCGTCTATACAAAGGAAGCGGTCATGTGATAAATGGAATGTTTCAACATCAATCGGTGCATATTGAGCATTATGACGGTCTATGTCGAGTTGGAACTGACGGCTTATCTGCTGAGTGTAGATGATTGCAGACACGTTATTATCTCTTTTATCGAGCAATGTCAGTACAGTCTCGTCAACATAGTTGTCGATAAGGACAATACGTTTCTTCGCACTCTTAATCAAGTCGGACACGAAAGTATAGGCATCATAAACTTGCCCATTGTAGAACACACCTTGTTTCGGCTTTGCATTGCCCTCGTCCAATCTGCGAAACACCTCGTCTATGCGCTTGTCTGTTTCTTGCTGATGTTGCTGCATTTCCAGTTGATGGTATTCCATAGTCGAGAGACGCTGAAACACTTCGGCATTGTTCTGTAGAAAGTGACGCATTGAAGTGAAAGCTCGCATTATTCGAATATTCACCTTAATCGCAGTGTCAGAACGTAAAACACTACTAAGCATAGCGACTCCGTTTTCAGTAAATACGTAAGGCATGTATTTCAAATGTTGTCCGCGTCCTTCGTTTAAGGTCGCAATTTGCGACCTTAAACATTCGTCCTTGGTCAATTGAAACATGAAATCTTCTGGAAATCGTTTAATATTACGTTTTACTTGCTCATTAAGACGCTTTGTTTCAACGCCATAAAGTGTGGCAAGGTCACGGTCAAGCATAACTTGTTGTCCTCTAATGATTTTTATTAGAGGCTCTATATTATCAACACCAACCAACTGGTCACTTTCTGTGGTCAGTTCGCTGCTCTCCTTTTTTTCTATTTTATCTGTCATATTTATATTCATTTTTCTAAAATCACAAATTGTGACTTTGAACATTACCATATTTAACAGCATTCAAAAGTAATGCTTTTAGCCTTTAAACTACTATCACACAACCTTTTCTTTGAAAAAAACGTAAAATCAATAGTATTATTGCGATGATTGTACTTTTAGTAATCGCTTCACTCGTTGTACGGTACTTACCCCTTTACCA
>ERZ779799.469-NODE-469-length-13510-cov-8.896916_pt1 | contig 13510 bp, 9 predicted proteins | sample MGYA00511253_ERZ779799 | MGnify/ENA primary metagenome ERZ779799 (study PRJEB29588, sample SAMEA2159541) | human gut metagenome | biome: human gut; feature: human-associated habitat; material: faeces | place: Denmark | collected 2008/2010 ...
AGCGTCGTGGTGTGGTCTCCGTTGCGGAAGTTGTCACAGGGCTTGCCCGTCTTGGCCTCGACGAGTTCCTTGCCGTGCACGCTCTTCGTGTCCATGGAGACGAGCGTCACCATGCGGTCGCCGCGGTGTATGTCAAGGGCCTGCGCCACTGGTCCGAGTCCGTGCGTGGCATAGAGGTCGCCACGGTTGTCGCGGTTGTATTTCAGTCGCCATCCCAGTTGGTCGGGATCCGATCCGTCGGGGTTCTTCCAGTAGTAGTCCCAGAAGTCGTCGAGGTTGTGGATGTATGCGCCCTGTGCGCGCAGTATCTCTCCGAATACGCCGTGCTGCGCCATGTTGAGCGTGCGCATCTCAAACCAGTCGTAGCAGCAGTTTTCCAGGATCATGCAGTTGAGCTGCTTCTGCTCGGCGAGGTTCACCAGCTGCCAGCACTCTTCCAGGTTCATGGCCGATGGCACCTCGTCGGCCACGTTCTTGCCGTGCTCCAGCGCACATCGTGCCACGACGGCGTGATGCTCCCAGTCTGTGGCGATATAGACGAGGTCAATGTCGTTGCGGCTGCAGAGCGCCTCGTAGCCCTTGGCGCCCGAATAGATGGCTGCGGGCGCCAGTCCGTGCTTGCGCAGGGTCTCGTTGAGCTTGGCTGCGCGCGGCTCCTCAAAGTCGCAGAGCGCCACGATCTCCACGCCGGGGAGCAGGGCGAAGTCGGCCACGGCGTCGGGACCGCGCATTCCCAGTCCCACAAAACCGACGCGCACCGTCTTCATCTTCGGCAGCGTCAACCCGATCACGTCCTTCTGTCCTGCGGGGCGCTCGGGGCTGTCTATCATGATTTTTCCTTTGTTCCAGTGCCATTGCGTGGAGGGCGAATGCGACTGGGCGCTTGCCGGCAGGGTCCCTGCAGAGAGGATGGCGGCAAGACACATGCCGAGTAATGCTGATTTCTTCATAGCCTCTTGTCTGTTTTGGTAAATGATGGTACAAAAGTACTCATTTTTTTTGGTTTCTCGGCGAGGATACGCTGATATTCTCTTTTTTTAACTTTGGTAAGTCCTTATTATATAAATAGGTGTTGTCTTGATTTCATATATAGGTGTTGTCTTGATTTTGCATTCTGTTTGTCGCAAAAATGCTGGGGGCTTGCGACCGTAGCAAGCATGAATGTGTTAAATAACTGTTAAATCTTTCATTATTTCGTTCCGTAATTTGGTGGTTTCGACCAAAAGCCGTACCTTTGCACCCGCAATTGAGATTTGAATCACACCGATTCGATTGCTTATGGTTACATCGCGGAGTGGAGCAGTTGGTAGCTCGCCAGGCTCATAACCTGGAGGTCGCATGTTCGAGTCCTGCCTCCGCAACTTATAACGACATAGCAAGTTGTAAAACAAGGAGTTATGTCGTTTTTTTTGTTTTATACTGCGACAAAGTTAATAAGGAATCAAATAATATGGTTGTGTTTTAACAATCTGCCCCATAATCCTACGCAAGTTCAGAGGTGACTTTAACTTTCGTCTTGGCTAAATATTATGATAGTATGAACGTAAAAGGCACACCGAAGCAATATCTTTGCAGCCGAAACGTTATCTATATAAATGACAAATATGGCACTGAATCAAACCAACAAACTCGTGTGGATTGTGGAGACCATCTATCGGGCACATAAGATTTCATTCGAGGAATTGAACCGCCGCTGGATGGATAATGTTAGATATGATATCATTATTGCTAATGGAGATAGACAAGTTATATTAGATACTCTATCTGAATCTCTTTGCTAAGCTGAAGAGGTTGCTATAATGACAAATAAAGAAAATGAGCTAAAAAAGAAAACTTATGGGAAAGAATATTTCACTTAAATCAATAGTTGATTTTGAAAACGACAATATCAACTTCTATATTCCCAGCTATCAGCGAGGGTATAGGTGGAAAAGCCGACAAGTCAGTCAGCTGATAGATGATATTGACTCTTTTAGTCCCACCGAATCCACTCCTTTCTATTTTCTCCAGGCATTAGCTGTTGCAAAAGATATAGAGAATAATAGAGTCAATGTAGTGGATGGACAACAGCGACTTACCACGTTAAAGCTGATACTTGGTGAGGAAAGTGGCGAATTGCCAATTGATTATGCCCGTGAGGCAAACGAGGCTCTTGATAAGCATTTTATGAGTATGGCCCAAAAAGTTATTGAGGAAAAATTGGGTGAGACTGGAACCGAAAGAAGAACCGAATTCTGCAAAAAGATAAAAGAGCGTTGCAGATTTCTCTACTATGAAGTTGACATAGATAAGGAATTGTCAACCTTCTACCAACTTAATAGTGGAAAAATCCCAGCAAAGGATTCTGAATTAGTGAAATGCGTCATGCTGACCTTAGGAAATGACGAGTCCTCAGATATAACCAATGCACGTGCTGGCGAATGGGATGAGATTGAGCGCAAACTCAACGATAACAGTTTCTTTTCATTTTGCACACCTAGAGATACCTGGAGAGAAGACGATAGGATGACCGTGTTGTTGCGCTATGCAGGACTGACTCCAACACCGCAAGAACAAAGAGAAGAGGTTTTCCCTTTTCTTACAAGAATCCTTGACGAACTGAAGACCAAGTCGCGTATCACGATTTGGAAAATGATATACTCAGCGTTATATCGTTTATTAGAATGGTACAACGACCCTCTCATGTATCATGCTTTTGGAGCTATTGTTCATCAAAGAAATAATAAGGATATCAAGCCCAAAACAAGAAAGGAGATATTGGACGCTATAGAAATAATAGCAGAATACAAGCCAAAAGAAGACAAGAACGATTACTTCAACTGGGGAGAAGATTTATTTAATTATCTGTTGCTCAGCAATGTCGCTTTCTGTTGGAAAAGATGGCCCTATCGCTATAGCTTTGAAATGCATCGACAAGTAGAAGCTTGGTCGATTGAGCATATATTTGCCAGAAACCAAAAAGTTTTGGATGAAAAAGAACTAGAAGAGTGGTTAGGCAATGATTATTCTAAAAGTGTGTTTGACGAGTATCAAAAAGAATGCAATGAAGAAAAAGAAAAAGGAAAAGGAAAAGGAGATGATTGGCTAGCTAAAAAACTAGGCAGTAGATACCCGACAACAGAAGATAATTCTATCGGGAATCTTGCATTGTTGCCAAAAGATGCAAACTCCTCGTTAAATAACAAGTTGTTTGAAGGAAAACGGGAAGCTGTTTCTGAATGGGCACGTAATAGTTGGACTGAGTATTGGGCACCTCCTGTCACAGAAGCCGTGTTTATGAAATCACTCCCTGGATTAAAGATGACAGATCCATATTGGTCAGAAGAAGATAAAAAAGCTTATCGAAATTCTATGAGCAAGGACATCGATAGTTTTATTGACAAATTAAAGAATCCTGTAAAAATATGAAAAATGATATTTTAAAGCACTATATAGAAGTACCAGACAATTTGTTTGCACTATTGTCCAGGTATCGTGTGGTTATTCCTGGCATTCAACGCCACTATGTCCAGGGAGCCAATAATCCCAAAGCCGAAAGCGTACGTAAACAGTTTATAAAAGAAATCTTCACTGCAATAGAAGAAAAGCAGAGTGATTTTAATCTGCATTTCATCTATGGTCCCATCAACACTGATGGAGAAGATTCTTTTGTACCCGTAGATGGTCAGCAACGCCTGACCACCTTATGGCTGATTGCAAGATACGCAGTGGAAAAGGCAGAACCTTCTGACCGTAAGGACTTACTGCGTTTGCTTTCTCGTTTTACCTATGAAGACAGAATCAATGCCAAACGATTCTGCCAGGCATTGACATGTGAAGACTCAAGATGGGACATTACCCAAGACCCGAATCCTGATATCCTTTGTCAGGATTGGTTTGTGGACTATTGGAAAGAGGATGAAACTGTAGCTTCTATGATAAGAATGCTTTCCACTATTCATGAAGAATGGAATAAACACCAAGACTCCATCACAGCAGAGGATATTTTGGAGGCAATTGCCTCAAAAATCAGATTTAATCTGAAGATAGATGCCTTTGGTGATGATATCTACATGAAGATGAATGCCCGTGGTTTGCAATTGACGCAATGGGAGAACTTCAAAGGCAAATTCTCGGAAGACTTATGCGAAGATAAAAAAGAGAGCTGGGATAAAGAGATGGAAGAGCTTTCTAATCTTTTTTTCACTTGTTCAAGCGAACACGAATTGCCGGATAATGCTTTCTTCGCTTTGTATGCACGAATCATGGCCTACGAAGCGAGAAAATCTGGCGTGGATTGCGGTAACAGCATCAAGGAACTTGCAGCATACACCCACAATCATAATACCTGGAGTCAGATAGAACTTCCATTTGTTCCCTATTCTGATTTTTCAGATATCATAAATAACGAATCCATCGCTTCTACTGTTCCTGCCACATGTGTCAAGATGATAAAAACTGTTCTGGACAACTTCAAAGAGATAGTACCCTATTTTGGAGACAATAAATTATTTGATACATTCTTTCATCCTCAAAACAGAAATGAACTCGACTTCACACTCTGTTGTTATGAATATTTTAAGAAATTCGTCAATGAGGATGTGGATACCAACAATTTTTTGAAAGCTCTGCGCTTAATGTGGAACATTCTCGAAAGTGTAGATAAACTATACGAAGAGCCAGACAATCGAGTTAAACTTATCAAAAAATTCATTGACTTAGGGGACCAAACGTTGTACTCTCCTCAAATCAAGGAAAAAATCGGTTCAAATGCTCCAGAGCAAGCAAAAGAAGAAGCAGAAAAGGCTGTCCAAATGCATCGAAATGACCAGTCTATGCCTAGTGCTTGGAACGAGGACAAACTTGGTCCATGGAGGGATTGGAATGATGCAATAGAGAAAGCTGAAAATTGGGCATTCTTTCATGGTTCCATCCGGCTCCTCTACAGAAATGGTAATGGAGAAACCACTTGGGAGAATTTCGCTACCAAACTCAGTAATTGCATGGACCTCTTTACCAAAGATGGTCTTTCGGAGGATAAAAAGGTAAAAGCTAAGCAAGTGCTTATTTCTCATTGCGAAGATTGGAAAAAACTCATACGGAAACCGGTATTTGATACAGATAAAGAGAGTTGGAAGCAAGTTCTAACAGACTCTTCGCTTTCAGAATGTGTTAATGGTCTGCTTTTATCACCGAATGAAATTGTAGATAATCATAATGAGATTATACAGATTTTAATCGATGATGCAATATGGAAGAATCTCATAAAGGATACTTCTGGATACGAACTTGAATGGAAGGCAAACTCTCCATCATTATGGTTGAGTAGGTATCTATATTTAACGGTGAAATTGACGCGTAATAATCGTGAGGACGTCTTAGACTCATTCATTAACAATGATGACATTAAATTTGAAGCCGAAGATGAAAGACGGTACATGAAAATTAAAGATGTAAACTACTATTTTGCTGTACCTATGTTCTTCGTGTATAAATACAAAGACGAAAATTACCACTTTGCTTGGCAAACATGGGGATACATTGATATGTATGATAATAATTGGAATAAGTTATTCGATCTATACTACAAAAAGTATGGCGAAGGATTTAATATCGCAATTGACGATCAATCAGACCATGACTCTTCATATTATATAAGAATGATTGAAGATTGTATTGAAAGATATGTGAAATTCAAAGACAATCATAACGAAAAAACATCACAATGATGAAGTTTTGAAAGGCAACTCATCAATGTTCTTTTGTCAAGGGACTAAATATCCAGTCCCTTGACACAATCGATAGCTTCGTCAAACATTATTGAGAAATCATTTAAAGTTTTACCGTTCAGCAAGTCTTTTATCCCAGAGGTATTATCTTGATCATTTTTGTTCTTGAAAATTGTTTGACGACAGTTTTTGAAGACTGATTTATGACTGGAGAGTCCGAAGTGGGATGCGCGAACTCTTAATGTAAGTTCGTAAGTTTGTAAGTTCGTAAGTTCGTAAGGTTGTTGGTATGGATTACAACACCTCTTGCCTGTACGATTTCTTATACACCCCTCTGTCGAGTCGCTCGACCATACCCTGCTGCTCCCATCGGCTGAGCATGGTACACACCCTTCCTTTCGTTACTTCGAAGCCCCTCACGCTAATGGAGGTATCATAGGCCTCCTCTGTGGTAAACTTGTCGGCCAACTGCTCGTAGATGGTATCGTTTTTGGTTCGGCGGGAGCGAGGCTTCCCCGACGGCACGTAGTCGGGCGAATGAAATGCCGACTCGATGCGGTTGCGGAAGAAGAAGATCGTATTGTCGATCATGTAGTCGGCGACCACGTTGAAGGCTTCGAGCATCTGCGGCGTCTGCTGGCGCCTAAGCAGTTTCTGCCATAGGGTGGGCTCGGCCTTCAGCCGCGTTTCCGCCCCCTGCATTCCGTAGTTCTGGATGAGCTGCTCGGCCACGCGGCAGAGCATCAGGCAGGTCGTCATGCGCATCGCCGTGGGGCAGGTGCGGAAGCGCTGGCGCGCCAGTGTCTTGTCGTCGTTCTTGATGCCCTCCAGTCGTATCTGCTCCAGCCATTGGCGGCCCTTCTCCTCCAGTTTGGGCAGCTCCACGTCGCCGATCATCAGCGGCAGCAGGTGGGCCACTTGCTGGATCTTCGTCTCCTGCTCCGGCGTCAGACGGTAGAGGCTTTCCGAGAGCGGCGTGAAGGTGTTGTCGGGTGTGCGGGCCAGGGCCATTCGGCTCAGAAAACCGTCCGTGTAGTTGGTCACGACGCGGTAGAGGGCGTCGGGCGTGCCACACATCACGACGTTCCACAGCAGTTTGTCGATGTGGACGTTGACGGCGTCCGCCGACTTCGCCTCGCGGTCGTAGGGCGTGCCGTCGTAGGCCTGTCGCAGCATCACGGAGAAGTCACACATGGCCGTGCGCCACTTCTGTGCCACGGTGTCGGCCTCGGGCGTGAAGGAGAAGGCGTGTTTGCCCCGTGTGTTGGCCAGTCGGTCGGCGAGATTGGCCACGGTGTTGTTCAAGGTCAGGCAGCGCACGGGATATTTCGGTTCTTCCGGCTGCTCCTTCTTGTTTTTGGCCGCCCGCTTTTGCGCGCGCCACTCCTCCTCTTGCAGCAAATAGCCCTTGTCGATCGCCTTTACCTCCGAGAGCCAGGCCGCTACCACGGGGTCGATGCTTCCCTTGCCCGAGGCGTAGTCGCCGGCGATGTAGCTGATGAGGTTGAGCTGCGAGGGTTTGCCGTGGATATCGACGCGCACGCCCGTGGCGAGCATGCCGATAGCCGGTGCGATGGCGAAGATGACGGGCATGGCGAGGTGCGGGCCCACGGCGCTGATGCTCTCCCTCACGCCTTGCGGCATCTTGGGCAGCGCGTTATAATAGAAGAGGTCGTCCTGCTCCATAGCCTCGTCGATGGAGTCCACCTCCCTGCCCTCGACGATCATGTCCTGGCGCACGGCCTCGATCACGTCCTTCAGCCGTTTCGGCATCTGCGTCTTTCTCTCGCCCAGGGCCGAGTCGATGCAGGAGAGCTTCTCGGCCTCGGCAAATCCGTCGTAGCAGGGGATGACGCGGTCGAGCACAGAGCGGTCGAAGCCGCAGATGTGGCGCAGGTTGACGGCCAGCTCGAAGGTCAGCGTGTTGCGATTGGACTTCGAGGGCGTTTTGCCCTGGTTGTAGAAGGCCCACCACTTCTTGATGATGCGGTCGTAGGGAACGCCATCGTAGTTCAAGGAGCTCGCCCCTTCGCTCGTCTTCCCGGCCTGTTTGCCTTCCTGCTCCTCCCAGTCCTCGCCTTCCTCCGGCGAGCCGCTTGCTGGTTGGGTCGTTGTCTTTGGGCCCGCGAAAGATGCCTCCTGGCCCGTGAAGGATGTCTCCTGGTCTGTTGAAGTTGCTTCTTGACTCGCGAAAGTGGTCTCTGAATCCGTGAAAGCAGCCTCTTGGCCCGTGAAAGCCCCACACTCCCCGTTGTCGAAGAGGTCCTCGTGCAGGTAGAGCAAGTCCTCGGACGTCGTGGCGAAAAATACGCGGGTGATGTCCTTCGCCCCTGCGTCGTACTCCACGCCCAGCAGGTCGGAGGCCCAGCGCAGGTTGGCCTCCTGATCCATCTCGGGATGGCGGCGGAAGACGACGTGCAAGCCGCCTCCGCGCGCGCTGCGCTCCAGCATGAGCAGGCCCAGCTCCTCCTTCTTGTCGATGGCCGTAGCGGCTATTGCGTTCACCTCGTCGGCGCTCAGATGGTCGATGTCCATGCCCACCGACTTGCTCAGCCGCGTCGCGCCTTTGAGGCACCCGTCCTCCGTAGGCAGGCAGCTATAGTTGAACTGCACCAGCTTGCGCTTCGCCGCGGCCACGTCCGTATCCTCCTGCGGATGGCGGATCAGCGTGAGATTGCGCACTTGCGTCTGGCTGTCTCTGTATCTACGGTAGGCCTCCTCGGTCTCCACGGCCTTCATCATCTTGTGGCCCTGCTGATAATATATTACGTGTACACTCATGATAGTTTCTTTCTCCTTTCTTTGTTATTTCGTCAGTTGTTCATTGAGCAGGGCGTCGATGGCGTCCTGCGCCTCGTCCATGATGGCCTGGGCGATGACCACGTTCTCCGTGCGGCAAAATTTCAACGTCAGCTGCAGGACGTCGTCCTGCGTCCTGCTTCTGCGCCCGTGAGCGAGCTTGCGGATCAGCACGCTGCGGCTCTTTGGTTTCGTCCGTGGCACGAAGTCGAACGCCCCGTCGCTCATCTGCTGGCAATGGCTGCCATGGTTCTCGTTGCCATTGTTGGTTTTATTGTTCTTATTCATAACTGTATAGTTTTTTGTTTCATCCTGGGGACGGAGGGACACCGAAGGTGGATCGACAACGTTGTATCGTGTTGTTTCGATGCAGCCTGCCGAGTAGGGAAAACAACCAAACCACTTTTACCATGCTGGAACAACTTGTATTGTCCTGCAAAGACTTGGTTGTAATGTTGTACATGTTGTATTTGTTGTCTTATTCTATTTCCCTGATTCCTCTATATTTCGGATGATTCTTTTTTGTGCGAGAAGAGACGTGGATTGTTGCGCGCTTTACCATGGAATATCCTCCTCGTACTCAACTCAGGTGTTTACCATTTTTTTGTTTACAAAATTGGCCCTTGGGCCAATCCTATTAATGACCGATTAATGTTTCGGTTAACGATGATTAATGTCTCGATGAATGGTGATTAATGTGAAAACAAAGTCAGATTCATGCAATAGTCTCACTACCGTGAGACCCTGTGAATGTGAAATACGCATAGTTCTCTTTTTTGTTTTACGTCGCGCCTTTTCGCGACCTTTTGTTATTGACCTGTTACTTTGCCAGCTGGCGGGCGCAGGAGGCAAGACGGCGCTATGAGGGCTATAAAGACCAGCACCGTCAGCGGGCCTCGTTGGTCTCAACTGACGGTGCAAAGGTATGGGATTCTTTCGTGCCCGACGAATTTTTGAGGGTCGGGGGAAAGTTGGTGAAAGTTTTGGGGAAAGAAGTCCACTTTTTCACCCCTTTTTGGGCCCTTTGGAGAAAGTTTGGGGAAAGTTAGAGAAAGTTTGGTGAAAGTTTTGGTGAAAACTTTTGTGAGAATTCGCCGAGAGGGTGGTGGACTTTTGAAGAGAATTCGCTGAAGTTTGCCAAAAAAAACAGGATGCCACCCCTGCGCCTCCAGCCTTGGGCCCACAAACAGCCCACCAGCGCGACATCGATTCACAGGGCATCATACAGTCTGGTCGTCATGTCATTATGTCATCATGCCGTAATGTCATCATGCCGTTAAGGATTTTACAGGAAAACGCTGTGTGTGGGCTCAAAGGAATAGTATATAATATTTATATTATATACTATTCCTTTGACTTCTCGTATCCCTTTTTTTCTTAACGGCATGATGACATGATGACATTACGGCATGATGGCATTTTGCATCGTAGGCAAAACTTGCCAATCGGTTGTGAGTCCAGCGCTAATCAGTGTGATCCTTGCGCCAATCAGTTGTGATTCTTGCGCCAATCAGTTACGATCCTTCCGCCAATCAGTTGCGATCCTTGCGCTACAGGCTCATGGAGAGCTCCCTGAGGCCCCCTCTTACGACAACGACGAGGGATAAGCAACCATCGGCGTCGATGCTAAGCAACCATCGGCAAGGTCTCCATTTTTGTGGTCAAACCCTGCCCTCGGGATCGTGTTGCCATAGTCGTAGAGTCAAGTGGGGTAAAATAAACAGCCTTGCGATTCGACGATTACGATTTGTGAACCATTATGAACTTGTATGGCTCAAAACTATTCTTTACTTTTGCAACATCATTACCTATCGTATCTTGAATGGCGACATCAGATGCGACCAACAAGTTTTATTGCCTATTGCCTATGAGTAAAGTGTTTCAAGTATGGCCCAAGCGCATCAAGCGCTCCAATGGCACCGTCCTTACTCCCGATATGGAAGTGACGGTAACGACCTTGCAGCACACCACCACTCCATTCTACAATGGAGCCAAAGAGCTGCAAGAAGTCTATATGCGCATCTACGCCTTCGACTACAAGAAGGCGTGCTGCTATCCAAGTGATTTTGAATTTAGGAAGTTAGATTAAAACTATATAATATTATGGAAAATGGTGCTGATAAATGGAATCAAGTAATGGTGGCTGCTATGGCAGTTCCTGGTATAAAGGTGAATAGAGCTTCCTTTTTGCAGGAAGAACTTTCTAACCGTCATATTGACCAAAATACTATAAGTTTGTGTATACAAGAAAATCCAGTCAAACACTTGGACATCGCTAAACTTGATGCTATTGCAAAAGCTTGCATCAAGAATCATACGCTAAAGGTTACTTCTATATCTGCAGCGGCTGGAATTCCTGGTGGATTTGCCTTGATAGGAACACTGCCTGCTGATACAGCGCAATATTATTATCATGTATTAAAGCTTGCTCAGAAATTAGCCTACATATATGGATACCCTTCTTTGCTGGATGAAAATGGAAATCTGACAGATAATGCAATCAATGTATTGACAGTCTTTGTAGGTGTTATGTTTGGCGTTTCATTAGCTAATCAAGCATTGTCAAAAATGTCGCAGGCTTTCGCTGAGCAAGTGGTTAAGCGTTTGCCACGTATGGCTCTGACCAAGACTGTTTGGTATCCTATAATTAAGCAGATTGCAAAATGGTTAGGTATAAAGGTTACTAAAGAAAGTCTTGCAAAGGGAGCGGCTAAGGTGGTTCCATTTTTGGGAGCAGGACTTTCTGGCGGTATAACATATATATCATTTAAGCCACAGGCAAACCGCTTAATGAAGCATTTGCGTGGGGATAGTAAGGTCTTTGCTGCTGTTAATTATGATGAAGCAGAAGAGATTTGATTCTTAATGACTTAGATTTTTTGTTAAAGATATTGAGCGATTCGTTGATGGCTAAATTTCATTTTTGTACGAAGTTAACTGCTACTCCCGATAAAGCAGTATATGTATCAGATATTCCCAATGAGGGTGATATAGTATACCAAGGGGGAATACCTATTCGCTTGACAGAAAAAATAGGCGATGGTGGAGAAGGGATTGTATACAAAACAAACAAAAGTGAAAATGTTGTAGCTAAAATATATTCTAACAAAAAATTGACAAGTCATAAGCAATCAAAAATTGAAAAAATCATTGCTGCTGGTCTGTCAATAGATGGAGTATGCTTTCCTTTGGCAAGATTGCATAACTCAAAAGGTCTCTTTGTTGGGTATCTGATGCCCAAAGCCGAAGGAGTGAAATTGGGGACAAGTGTGTTTCGTGGAGAAAAGGGTATGACGAGATTCTTTGGGACTTGGACGAGATCAGACCTTGTCAGCTTAGCAATTACGATATTATATACAATAAAGAAAATACATGACTTAGGTATTCTTATTGGAGACATCAATGGACTGAATATCCTTGTAAAATCTCCTACAAAAATTTTCTTTGTTGATACAGATAGCTTCCAAATAAATGAATATCCGTGTCCTGTCGGCACATCGGATTTTACTGCACCAGAGATTCAAGGAAAAGATTATAAATTTTTCATGCGTTCCATTGGCAACGAAAATTTCGCAATAGCAGTTCTTCTGTTTAAGTTGCTGATGTTCGGTGAAAGTCCCTACGCACAGCAAGGAGGGTCTGGAATCGAGCATAATATCAAAACAGGTGACTTTTCTTTTCCCTTCAATGGCAAGAGTAACAACAAAATGCCAAATGGAGACTGGGGCTGTTTCTGGAGCCATTTACCTAATAATCTACAGGAAATCTTTTATTGTACATTCAAAAAAGGAGAATCAATGTATGATGAGAGAATGCGTCCGGGTGTAGAGGTCTGGCTTAAAGAGTTGACGATTTACTTGAGGCAACTGAATGACGGGACATTAAAGAAAATAGACATTGAATCGGTAAAGCTGTTTCCTAAAACCGATTTCAATCCAAACAAACCCAAATATATTAGTTTTAAGGATCGTTGCTCTTCTCAAGCAGAAAGAAGGTTAATTGAAAAGGAAATATCTTTATGGAAGAGTCAAAAATTTTTATATTTCCAAAAAGTTGTCAACTCAGTGGGAGACAGCTCTAATGTCAGAGAATTAAAAGCGTTTCTATCAGAGTTGTCAGCCCTGTTAAATGTATATGTTACAGATGTGATGATAACAGGTCAGGCAGTTTCTGTCAAATATGCACATTTAAGCAATAATGATGTGTTTTACAGGGAGAAAATGTTTATATTGGCATATATAGGCGACCGTCAATTCACACATCGAGCATTAACATTTAAGGAACTTGCCGAGATATATGATTATCCTTTGGCGCAGTATGTTATTGGTTCTAAAGGAAAACGAATTGATGGTTGCCATTTTGAAGGATTGTTTTTTCCAGCACAGTTGACCTTTATAGTTGAACATTTTTTGACGTATTAAATGCAAAATATTTAAAGGATGAGTGCAAAGTAAAATCTTGGGTATGAATTTAGAACAACTATTACAAGACAAAATAGACACACGTGTTTTTATAGATACGTGCTCCTTGATGCACCCTAAGTTGGAAATGTTGCTTGCTAAAGTTGTTCCTGCTTTATCTTTGCATGGCTATAAATTGGTGGTACCTTGGAGTTGCATTGAGGAACTCAATAAGCATAAAACCAATCCAAAACAGAAATCAAAGGCTGAAAAGGCTTTAAAAGAACTTGAAAGTATATATCAATATGTTGACATTCGTGGAAATGAAGCTGATGGTACTCATGCCGACAATGTCTTTTTGCGAGTATTTACACAGTTACGTACAAAATATCGTCTTGTACTGATTTCGGAGGATTGGGATTTAAAGTCGGATATTCTAAAACTTAATAGTAGTAAGTCAGTAAAGGGGCATCATATATACGTATATGGTGTTAATGACATATTGGGAGTATCTAAAACTCATACAAAGAAGAAATCATACTTCCACTTGTAAACCACCAATACAGCGTAAGGTGGGTTGAATGAAAAATATTATCTTTGCTG
>ERZ779799.479-NODE-479-length-13408-cov-5.705684_pt1 | contig 13408 bp, 10 predicted proteins | sample MGYA00511253_ERZ779799 | MGnify/ENA primary metagenome ERZ779799 (study PRJEB29588, sample SAMEA2159541) | human gut metagenome | biome: human gut; feature: human-associated habitat; material: faeces | place: Denmark | collected 2008/2010 ...
GCAGCTGCCGGAGCGGTGCTTAAGCCGCAAGGCGGGAATTGTGCGGTGTTGCCTTAAATTAGTGTCAGTATAACACCCTGCGGGGCAGAAATACAAGTCAAATTTGTTAAAAGTTACACAAAATCAAAAAACGCGAACTCGCTGCCTTACATCTTGTGGTCAGCAAACAGCGGGTCATCCTGCCATAGTACGGTGTGCCCGGCGGCGCGGGTGGCGTTCAAGTCAATGATGCGCTGGTTGCCGGAGCCGCGGAACCGCAGCGAAATATCGTGCTGCGCGGGGATGAATTCGCCGTCCACCAGCACATCGATCAGGCTCAGCATCTCGTCCGTCACTTCGCAGCGGGCGTGGCTGGGCTGCAAAAGTTCGGTTTCGTATACATTGCCGGTGTAGCACCAGATGGTTTTGTGGGGGTACAACACCCGTACTTCGTGCAGGAACGGCACCAGCGCACGCTGGTTTTCCGGCTCAAAGGGTTCGCCGCCCAAAAGGGAAAGCCCATCAATATAATCCGGGGCAAGGCTGCCCAAAATTTCATTGCGCACGGCTTTATCAAAGGGCAGGCCATAACCAAAATCCCAGGCAACGGCGTTAAAACATTCCGGGCAGTGGCGGCGGCAGCCGGAAACAAACAGACTGGTACGCACGCCCGTGCCGTTGGCAATATCACAGTATTTTATGGTTGCGTAGTTCACGCGGGGAGCCTCCTTATAACATGCAACACTATATCTTGTATGGTGCTGCGGCAAATCATCACAATAGGCAGGTGCCTTGCACCAGTATACCAGCCGTGCCGGGCAAAAGCAAGCGGCCAGGGAACAATAAAATCACATATCATCGCAGTTTTGAAAAAAGTGCCTATTTTACCCAAAAAGCCAGCGCTTTTTTCGGCGTTTTGTTTTGCAATCTTTTTGAACGTCCCATCGCGCTATATGGTATATATGGGTGCTATTAGCAAATTATATACAATATATTGTGGTGTGTTGGCTTGACTTTGCCGGGTCGATGCGGTAAGATAAATACGCTCGCCAAAATCATGGAGCGGTTTTGGTGTGGGGTATCAACCCGGCAGCTTTTATTGAGGTAAGGAGATAACAGTTCATGAAGATCATCAAGCGCAACGGCAGCGAGGCCGTTTTCGATATATCCAAAATTATTGCAGCGGTGACCAAAGCCAACAACGTTGTTGCCTCCAACCAGCGCTTGACCAAGGAACAGATCACGGCCATTGCCGCCGATGGGGCGCAGGAATGCCAGAGCCGCAACCACGCCATGAACGTGGAGGAGATCCAGGATCTGGTGGAAGACGCCATCATGCAGACCAAAGCGTATGAGGTGGCCCGCAAATATATCACCTACCGCTATGTGCAGAGCCTGCGCCGTACCCATAACACCACCGACGACCGCATTCTGTCCCTCATCGAGTGCAACAATGAGGAAGTCAAGCAGGAAAACGCCAATAAAAACCCGACCGTCAACAGCGTTCAGCGCGATTATATGGCCGGCGAGGTCAGCAAGGACCTGACCATGCGTATGCTGCTGCCTGCCGAGATTGTAAAGGCACATGAGGATGGCATCATTCATTTCCATGATGCTGACTATTACGCCCAACATATGCACAACTGCGACCTGGTCAACCTGGACGACATGCTGCAGAACGGCACGGTTATTTCTGGTACCCTCATCGAAAAACCGCATTCTTTCTCCACGGCCTGCAACATTGCCACCCAGATCATTGCGCAGGTGGCATCCAACCAGTACGGCGGCCAAAGCATCAGCCTGACCCACCTGGCACCGTTTGTGGATATCAGCCGCAAAAAGATCCGCCGCGATACCGAAGCGGAGATGAAGGAACTGGGCATTGATCCCGGTGAAGAAAAGCTCTCCCAGATCGTTGAAGCCCGTCTGCGCGAGGAAATCAAGCGCGGTGTGCAGACCATCCAGTACCAGGTCGTTACCCTGATGACCACCAACGGCCAGGCACCGTTCATCACGGTATTCATGTACCTGAACGAAGCGGGCGAAAACCAGCGCCTGAAATCTGACCTTGCCATTATCGTGGAAGAAATGCTCCGCCAGCGCTACCAGGGTGTTAAGAATGAAAAGGGCGTCTGGATCACCCCCGCATTCCCCAAGCTGATCTATGTGCTGGAAGACGATAATATCCGCGAAGGCACCCCCTATTTCTACCTGACCAAGCTGGCCGCCAAATGCACCGCAAAGCGCATGGTGCCGGACTATATCAGCGAAAAGAAGATGAAGGAATACAAGCTGTCTAAGGGTGAGACCGAGGGCAACGGCGATGTATTTACCTGCATGGGCTGCCGCAGCTTTTTGACCCCCGACCGTTCCGGCAATGGCTGGAACAATGTGGCCAACGCCCAGAACTATGTGCCGGGCAAGCCGAAGTACTATGGCCGCTTCAATCAGGGTGTTGTTACCATCAACCTGCCGGATGTGGCCCTGTCCTCCGGCGGTGAGCCGGATAAATTCTGGAAAATTTTTGATGAGCGCCTGGAACTGTGCCACCGCGCCTTGCAGTACCGCCATAACCGCCTTAAGGGTACCCTGTCCGATGCGGCACCCATTCTGTGGCAGTACGGCGCTCTGGCCCGCCTGAAAAAGGGCGAGCCTATTGATAAGCTGCTGTATGGCGGCTACTCCACCATCAGCCTGGGCTATGCGGGCCTGTATGAATGCTGCAAATATATGACCGGCAAGAGCCATACCGATCCCGCCGCAAAGCCCTTTGCCCTGAGTGTGATGCAGCACATGAACGATAAGTGCAACGAGTGGAAAAACGCTGAAAATATTGATTACTCGCTGTACGGTACCCCGCTGGAATCCACCACCTATAAGTTTGCCAAGTGCCTGCAAAAGCGGTTTGGCATTGTGCCGGGCATTACGGACCGCAACTATATCACCAACAGCTACCATGTGCATGTGACCGAGCAGATCGATGCGTTCACCAAGCTGAAGTTTGAAAGCGAGTTCCAGCGCCTGTCTCCGGGCGGCGCCATCAGCTATGTGGAAGTGCCCAATATGCAGGATAACCTGGAAGCTGTCATCAAAGTGATGCAGTTCATCTATGATAACATCATGTACGCAGAGCTGAACACCAAGAGCGACTACTGCCAGGTGTGCGGCTATGACGGCGAGATCAAGATCGTGGAGGACGACGGCAAGCTGGTGTGGGAGTGCCCGCACTGCCATAACCGCGACCAGAGCAAGCTGAACGTTGCCCGCCGCACCTGCGGCTACATCGGTACCCAGTTCTGGAACCAGGGCCGCACCGCCGAAATCAAGGACCGCGTGCTGCATCTGTAAAACGTATAAAGATAATAGAATAAACAAAATGAGGCGTATCCACGATATATGGATACGCCTCATTTTGTTGCTAAGATAGCTAATAAAATAAAGCGAATATAGAAAAGAAAAAATCTATACCGTAAAGCAGCAGCCCGGTGCAAAACCTGTACCGGGCGGCTGCTTTATGATGAAATAGCAGAGAATGGCAGAAAGTTACAGCTGGTCGATGGTGGGGTAGCTGTCAATGGCACCGTAGCGCTGCACACTGTAACCGCAGAACCGGTTGGAAAAATCCAGCCACTGGTTCAGCTGGTCCGCCTGCAGAGCGGATAGGGCGGCGCGGTCCACCCCGTTTTTGTGCAGCTGCCACAAGAACGAGCCGATGAACCCGTCCCCGGCGCCGGTGGTATCCACGGCCTTTACCGGCTTGCTGGCGGAAAAGCCGTGGGCGGTGCGGGTGTAAGCGTGGGCACCGGCGCTGCCGCAGGTGTAGAGCACCAGCTGTACATGGCCCACAAACAGGCTGGGCAGGGCGGCTTCAATATCACTGGTGCCGGTCAGAAATTCCAGCTCTTCGTCCGAGATTTTGACCACATCGGCCAGCGGCAGGAACTCCAGCACCGTGCGGCGCAAAGCATCACGGTCCGGCCACAGCGGAAAGCGCAGATTGGGGTCAAAGTCAATGATAGTCCCGGCGCTGCGGGCTGCGGCAATGGCAGTTTTGTGGGCTTCCCGCATGGGGCTTTCCACCAGGGCAACGCTGCAAAAATGCAGGGCATAGGCGTTGGCAAACAGGCTGGTATCCACCTGCTCCGGGGCGTACAGCAAATCGGCTGAGGGCTTGCGGTAAAAACTGAACGTCCGGTTGCCGTCCGCTTCCAGCGAAACAAAGGCCAGGGCGGTGTTGGCTTTGTCTGTCAAACAGATGTGGCTGGTATCAATGCCGCAGGCAGCCAGTTCATCAATGATCTTGTGGCCGAACGGGTCATCTCCCAGCTGGGTCAGCAGGGCAGAAGCTCCGCCCAAACGGGCATAAGCACCGCACACGTTGGCGGGCGCGCCGCCCACACGGGGGCTGAAAGAGGGAACCTCGGCAAAGGAACAGCCGGTTTTGGACGGAATCATATCGATCAGCGCTTCGCCGATCGCATACAAGGTATCATGTGCCATGGAATGTCCTCCGTTAAATCGAAAGGGAATACAGGGTGCTGCCTGCGCCGCAAAGCTGCACGGCAACCTTGCCCGCTGCCGGGTAATACCGGGTGGAAAGCACCGCGGCACCGTCGTTCAGGAATATTTCCAGCGAGGAAGCATCCCCCACAACACGCAGGCTGCGGCAGGGGGCATCCAGCACAGCCTTGCGCTCGGTGCGCCCGGCGGCAATCGCTGCATCGGTAAAGCGCAGGGTACAGGTGCGGTCCGCTTCGGTGTAAGTCAGGGTCAGGCCGTTGGCAATGGTCAGGACAAAATCCCCGGCGGGGGAGGAGGTCAGGTCAAAGCAGGGGTCCGTTTCAACCGTTTCGCCATCTGCCGGCTGGCGGGCTTCGCCGCGCAGGGCGTTCAGCTCGGCGGCGGGGGCTTGCAGCAGGCAGCCATTGCCGTCCTGGGTCAACACGCGGGGCAGGGTCAGGCAGTGTTGCCAGCCATACTCCACGGTGGGGTTGGTGTAATCGGCATCCGGCATGCCCATCCAGCCAAACTGGATGCGGCGGCCATCCGCGGCGGCAAAGCTTTGGGGCGCGTAATAGTCAAAGCCATCGTCCAGGGCGTGGAATTCGCTCAATGTGCAATCGGTGCGCCAGTCACCCTGCAGGGCAAAGTAACCGCAGCCGTACACGTTCTGGCAGGCAATGCCCTGGGGCGATACCGCCAAAAACCACTGGCCGTCCAGCTCAAACAGGTCGGGGCATTCCCACATGTAGCCAAAGGCTTTGGGGGTAGTGATGGTGTTGATGTGGTTCCAGTGCAGCTTGTCGGCGCTTTCAAACACCAGCACTTCGCCATGGTCGTCCAGTGTTCGGGCACCCAGCACCATATAGTAGCGCCCATCCAGTGCAAACACTTTGGGATCGCGCACATGGCAGGTCAGCCCGGCGGGATAATCCTGGTTGTACATCAGGCAGCGTTTGTTGTCCAGATGGATGGCATCGCGGCTGGTGGCAAGGCAGACATTGTGCCCGCGCCCCTGCTTGATGTAGTCATATTCGCCGGGGTGCTTGACATTGCCGGTATAGTACAGGTACAGCATGCCGTCCTCCACCAGAGCGGAGCCGGAATAAACGCCGTGGCAGTCAAACGGTTCGTCCGGGTACAGCATTACGGGCAGGCGTTCCCAGTGGAACAAATCGCGGCTGCGCACGTGCCCCCAGTGCTTGACCCCTCCCGTGGGGTCAAACGGGCCGTACTGATAAAACACATGGTATTCATCGCCGATCTGGCACAGCCCGTTGGGGTCGTTCAGCCAGCCCACAGGGGGCTGAACATGCAGCTTTTGCCGGTGGGGATCCGCCGCCGCGCGGGCGGCCCCGGCGGCTTCCACCATGGGGACAAGACGCTTCAAATCACGCTGCAAGGCATTCATAACAGGTAGCTCCTTATTGATTGAGAGGGGAAAACATCAGGCTTTGGCTTCCTCGGCTTCGGGGGTCCAGATCACCCAGGTCACAGCGAAGGAAACGCCGAAGGAAATTGCCATCATGATGAGGTACTGCAGCGGCATGTGCAGATGCAGCAGGATGCCGAAGATGCCGGTCACGCCGGTGCCGGTGGCACCAAGGCCGGTCACGCTGGCATACAAAGCGCCGCAGGCGCCGCCGACCAGACCGCCGATAAAGGGCTTAAAGTAGCGCAGGTTAACGCCGAAGATGGCGGGCTCGGTAATGCCCATGCAGGCAGAAAGGGCGGAGGGCAGGGCCATAGACTTAACTTTGGCGTTCTTGCTCTTGAGGGCAACGGCAAAAGCGGCACCGCCCTGGGCAACGTTGGCGGCACTGGCCAGGGGCAGCCAGTAGGTGAAGCCAAACTTGGCCAGCTGGCCAAGGTCGATCAGGGTATACATATGGTGGATGCCGGCCACAACGGTGATGGCGTACAAACCGCCCATGATGAAGGAACCGATGCCGAACGGCAGCTGAATTAAAGCCTGAACGCCGTTGATGATGCCGTCCTCCAGCGTGGTGAAGATTGGGCCGATGACAGCGAGGGTGAGATAACCGGTAACGAAAACGGAGACCAGAGGGGTAACAAACAGGTCGATCATGGCGGGCACAACTTTGTGCAGCCGCTTTTCAATCTGGCACATCAGCCACACGGCAATGATAACGGGGATAACGTGGCCCTGGTAGCCGACCAGCGGAATTTTGTACAGCCCGCCAAACACCGACTGGTAGGTCTGAACGCCCTCAGAAGCAACGGTCCAGGCGTTCTGCAGGTTGGGGTGAATCATGATCATGCCGATGACAGCACCCAGGAACTGGTTGCCACCAAACACCTTTGCGGCGGAGAACGCGATCAGGATAGGCAGGAAGGTGTACGCCGTGTTGGAGAACAGCTGGGCAAACACATAGATGGAACCGCTGGTATCAATGTTCAGGAAGCCGTTGTTGACCATAAAGTTCAGCGCTTCCATAATGCCCATCAAAAAGCCGGAAGCCACGATGGCCGGGATGATGGGAACAAAGATATCGCCCAGCGTCTTGATGGCCCGCTGGTACCACGGCGCTTTGGAAGCGGCAGCCTGTTTGACTTCCTCCTTGCTGGCACCGGTGATTCCGGCCAGGGCGGTGAACTCGTCATACACCTTGTTCACAATGCCGGTGCCGAAGATGATCTGCAGCTGGCCCTGGGCTTCAAATACGCCCTTGGCGCCCTCAGCATTTTCAAGCTCTTTTTTGTTCACCTTGGAATTATCCGCAATCACCAGGCGCAGGCGGGTTGCGCAATGTGCGGCCGATACAATGTTGGAAGCACCGCCGATGTTGTCCAGTACCTGCTGGGCTGCTTTCTTGTAATCCATGTTGCACGCTCCTTCTTTTATCTGTTGGCCCGGTAGGAGGTTCCGGGGCCTGTTTCATTTGACAGCTTTATTATATACGAAGGTGAGTGCTTTTTCTATTGACCAAACGACCCAACTTGCAAAGATCCTGTTATCGATTTCACACAGTTTCACACCGTTCTTTGGTAAAATGCACAAAAAACAGGGGACTGCATGGAAAGGGTGCACAAAACAAAAACTTCCCCGCAGTGATGCAGGGAAGTGTGGCGCAAAGGATGCCTGTTATAGCGACCAGACATTTTCATCCGAGTTGTCATCCCCGGTGGAGGCCCGGCATTTTAACTCATAATCCAGCTTGATCATCTGCGGCTCGGCATGGGGGTCCGCCAGCATGTCCATCAGCAGGCGGGCGGCTTTGTCCCCGGCGGTGCGGTAATGCAGATGGGCGCTGGTCAGCGGCACATAGGCAACGCGGCCAATGCGGTTGTCGCCCACAGCGGCAATCATGATGTCCTCCGGCACCTGCAGACTGTGGCTGCGGCAGTATTGCAGCGCACCCAGCGCGATGGAGTCGGTCGCGCAGAACAGGCAGTCCAGCCCCGGCGCACGGCCAAACAGCTGCTCCGCCTGGTGGTAGCCGGATTCCATGTTGAACTTGGCAATGCTCATTCGCTGCGGCTGGGGCACGAGACCTGCATCCCGCAGCGCACTGTCAAAGCCTTCGCGCCGGGCAAGGCCGACGGCTTTGTCTAGCAGGGTCACGCCCAGGTAGCCCGGCTTGCGCCGCCCCTTTTGCAGCATGTGGGCGGTGGCGGCCTGCGCCGCGCCGAAATCATCGTGGAACACACAGCTGAACCCGGGATACTGCTGCCCCACGATTACCACCGGCACATGCAGGCTTTGCAGCACCGCGTGGTGTTCCGGGGTAAACATGGTGGCAATCAGGATAATGCCGTCCACCGTATCATGCCGCAGGGTATCCAGCGCGCGCACTTCGCGGGTGTTGTCGTTGGCGGTGTTGATCAGCAGCAGCTGGTAGTTCTGGTCGTCCAGTACCCGGCTGATGCCCTCCACCATGCGGGCGCAGCTTTCGCTGCTCAGCCGCGGCATGATCACCCCGATCTGCCGCGTGCGGCGGGTGCGCAGCATCTGGGCCTGCATACTGGGGCGGTAGCCGGTGGCTTCCACCGCAGCGGCAATCTGGGCGCGCTTTTCGGCGCTTAAGTACCCACCATTAAAATAGCGGCTGACCGCTGCCTTGGATACCCCGGCATATTGGGCAAACGCGGTAATGTTCATAGGCCGCACTCCTGTCCGGCTGCCGGCGGGGGGAAACTTGCCGGCGCACTTTTTTATCAGTATAATGCAGAAACTGGCAGGGTGCAACGGGAAAGAACGGAGAAAAGAAAAATAAGAATGAATGGCATGAGGCAAAGAGTAAAATAGACAAAAAAACGGGGATTGAATTTGTGCTTTTGACGGAGAAAAAAGAATGAAAGCTGAATACAAAAAAGCACACAGCTAAAAAGATTTACCAGAATGAATTTGGTGTAAAAGTTATCTTCCGCGCTGGCACAGGATGAAAAGGTATGCTATAATATAATATTAGTTACACGATGAAAAAGTAAGATGCCCCTGATGCCAGTGCGGATGTGCGCGGGGCAATGATATGTGTTTAGTGAGGAAAAAGAATGGGACTGCTGCAAAAAATTCAGGCAAAAACCGAGGAAGCCCGCGCGAAGGAAAAGATCCGCCCGCTGCTGGAAAGCCGCATGATGCGGGACATCCTGCTGGAGATCGGCCAGCGCGGCAACGAAGCGCTGGACCCGCAGTCCGTTCCATTGGCTATGCGCCGCCGCGCCACCCAACTTGCCAGCGAAAGCGGCCTGAGCGGCCTGAAGCAGTGCGCTGTGGATGAACTGCATCTGGACGAAGCGGGAATCACGCTGGTCTGCAAGGGGGAGCACACGGCATTTTTGTACGCAGACTATAACTATGAAAACATTGAGGATACCGACTGCCTGCCCGCTGTGGCCGAATACCTGGTGCAGCACATGCGCGGCTATTATAACATTACCCGCAGCTTTTACAGTGTGCCCAAAGCCAACGGCCATGTGGAGGAAAAGACCCGCGAGGTGACCGTGGTGCGCCACCACGAGGATACCCCCTTTGCCCCCGGCCCGGTGCAGAAACAGCATTTGTTCTGATGCACATGAGATATCCCCCAGTATACAGGAATTATGCCGCCCCGCATCTTGACGCGGGACGGCATTTTTGCTATACTAATTTAGTATCCGGCAGGAACCCAGAACATGGAGCATTCCCCAAGAGGTCGTAAGAGGGAGCACTCGAAAGTTTGCATCCGGCAGGTCATCTTGTCCGCAGGAAATCCCATAACGGCGGGCTTTATCGGGTGTCGCGTACCCAACTTTTCATCGTTATCTTGCATCGAAATCTCGCATTTTTCCAAACGCTATGCGGGGCGGTGCGGTAAAAACTAAATAAGCAGACGTATCGAAGTGGTCGTAACGAGATTGACTCGAAATCAATTTGGCAGCAATGCCACGTGGGTTCGAATCCCACCGTCTGCGCCAAGGACAGCACCCTGCGGGGTGCTGCTTTTTATTTTTGCAACAAACTATGCAAGGGCTGCAAGGTGGGATTCGAACAGCCCGTGCCCGGCGCTTTGCGTCCCACCGGGCAAAAATGCCCCGGTGGGGCATTTTTAGGGCGCGGGAGAATCCCACCGTCTGCGCCAAGTATCACTACTCAATTCTACATTGGGTAGTGATTTTTTATTGCTAGTTTGCAAAATCCCGTTGCTTTTCTTATAAACATCTCCCCTTTATTTTCAAGTAGTGATTTTCGGGTTCGGTACAAATCATACCAGCAATCGTGGCAAATAGCTATTCACAGAACTACACAAGATTCTTCCCGCAGCTTGGGTACAAATTAACAGCAAAAAAGGCGGCACCCGATTTCTCAGGTGCCGCCGCTGTTCAAATTACCACTTCTTTATGGGCTGTGCCTCCGGCAATGTCAGCGTGTTTGCCATCGTCCGGGCGCTCAGGTTCTTGGACTGCGAATCCAGATGCGCGTAAATGTTGGCTGTGGTGGAAATATCGCTGTGACCCAGCCACTCTTGAATCTGCTTCATCGGCACGCCCTCTTTCAGCAATAGGCTGGCACAGGAGTGGCGCAAGTCGTGGAATCGGATCCTGCGCAGACCATTCTCTTTCAGCAGCTGCGGAAAGCCTGTCGTCACGGAATCCGGTTGGATCAGATTTCCCATTGCATCCACAAATACATAGCCAAGGTACTCTTGATTATAGCAGTTGCCGCAGATTTTCTGGTTGTACTCCTGCTGCTCTTTGACGGCTTTTAAGCGCTCCGCAATCGGGTCTACCAGCGGCAAGGTGCGCAGACTGGATTTTGTTTTGGCGCGGTCAGCTTCTACCAAAATCTTCTTGCCATCAATACGGGTGCTGGTCACGATGTGGCGAATGGTCAGCGTCTTAGCTTCAAAGTCGATGGCCTCCCACCGCAGCCCCATCACCTCGGCACGGCGCAAGCCGTAAAAAGCTGCAAGCTGGATGATAAGTTCCAGCTTATGGCCTTGGGCGGCTTCAAAGAGCTTTTCCATTTCCTCGGCGCTGTAATAGCTTGCCATAAACGCCTGCGGCTTGGGGCGGTCTACCTTGTCCACCGGGTTGCTGGCTATCAGGTCGATGCGCACGGCGTATTTCAGCGCTTTGTGAAGATTGGCGTGGAATCGCAGGATAGAGGTATTTTTCAGCGTCTCCGCTTCGTGCAGATAAAAACTTTGGATTTGCCGCGGCTGCAGCCCTGCCAGCGTTACGCCCAGCGGTTCAAAGTAGGGAATGATGTGCTTTTCCACATTGAAGCAATAGGACGAGTAAGTAGTTTCCGTTACGGCTGTGCGCATCATTTTCAGCCAGTACCGCATATAGTCGCTGAATGCCATGTCGGGGCTGAGTTCGGATACTTGCCCTTTGGGAATCGTGAAATCCTTTCGCGTATCCGCCAGCATTTTTTCGGCACGCTTCTTGTTGCCCTTGACGGGCAGCCCTGTGCCGATCCACGGCTGACGGCGCTTTCCCGCCGAGTCCGTGTAACTTAGCACGATGTAATAAAATCCGTTTTTCTCCTGTAAGCGTCCTGCTACCATAGGCATCTCTCCTTTTTTCAAGTTGCTGCATTTTGGGTTCGGTACAACGATACCAGCAATCCCACCGGAAAGCTATTCACAGAATTGCACAAGAACCGTCCTGCACATTGGGTGCAAACTGACATCATTCGCGCTCCCGTTCACGTCTGCGGCGGCGTGGTCTGGGATGCAGCGGCATCCTGTTTTCCCGGTCAATATGGTTGGATTCGCGTGTGCGTTGAATACGCTTGATTGCTCCCTCTGCAATCTTGTCCTCTTTGCGGAGTTCCGCAATCTTGCAGGTCAACGCCATGCGTTGGTCAGCCAACTCCGGCGGAGCATCCTTTCGGCGCATCTGCTTGACGATTTCCGCCCGCTGTGCGGCAAAGGTTTCTATCCGCTGGGATAAACCCTTGCGGTAGTCCACGATTGCCTGTAAAGACGGGAACTTGTGGTCGTGAACAAAAGCGTGTTCTGCAAGAATTTTCTCGGTATCTTTCCAGATGCGCTCCAGTTCCGGGCGGTTGATACGCGGTTGCTGTTTCTTGGGCAGGATACCCAGCTGATAACAGTAGTACAGATACAAGCGGTGCATCTGGGATTCCCCAAAGAATACCTCTAGGAAAATTTGGAGGATGCCTTTTCCTGCATAGGTATCCTTGGGGCGATACCGTTTCGGCGTATACTGCCGGGGCGGGTGTTTCCGTTCATACAACCCTGCCCCATACAGCAGATAGTTTTCCCGCAGTCTGTCATCGATGGCTGCAAGATCGTATTCTTCTCCCAGCCGATAAAGCCGCACGGCTCGTCCGCCATCCCGTGCCCGGATGGTTGCGTACCTGCGGTTAGGGTCACTGCCGAAAATATACCCTTGCCGATACAGCGCCCTGTGGAAGTCCTCGGCAGTGCTGGCATCCTCACAGGCTTGGTCGATGGCTTCGCGCATCCAAGCGTACCGCGCCGGTTCCTTGGCCTTGGGCTGCTCCACCACCGACAAGCTGTACTCCCGGCACAGCTTGTCGGATGCTGCCCGGAACTCGGCATACTGGCTGCGGCGTTGCTCGTATTTCTTCCCGTCCACATACGATACGGAATTGATGACGAAGTGGTTGTGCAAATTATCCGTATTCATGTGGGTGGCGACCAGCACTTGGAAACGCCTGCCCCAGACCTTGCGGGCCAGTGCCACGCCGATCTCATGGCATTGCTCCGGGGTAACCTCTCCTTCGCGGAAGCTTTGGTAGGCGTGGAGTGCCACCACGCCGTCTGTTTTACCAAAGCGTTCCTGTACAGCCCGCATATCCTCCCACGCATGGTCTGCCCTGCAATGGATGCCGGTGACGAGCTGGGCGCTCTCGTTCAGCCTGGTCTTGGCATCATTTTCTGCATAGTGCAGCGTTTGGGCAAGAGCATCGTATTCGGTTTTGTCCGGATTGGCTGCGTAATCAAGGACGCGCTGTAAACTGTCCTTGATTGCCCAAATCTTAGTTACCGCCAATGAGCAGGTCCCTCATGCGGTCGGTCTGGGCGATAATGTCAGTTTCATCCCGCGCAGAGCAGCGCTCTGCAATGTCATCCAATTTATCCAACACATCAAATACCTCCTTGGGCGGGTGTCCACCCGGTTCATATCCCAGCGCCCGCTGGTGTAAGTATTCCGAGAGAGATAGCCCGCACCGTTTTGCCATCAGCGTCATTTTTCGTTTTTCTGTGACGCTGACGCGGACATTGATTCCAACGCTGCGCTTTCTCATGCGCCAGCAGCCTCACAGGGGTTCGGGGCTGTCCCCGTAGGCTTTTCGGCGGGTTGCCCTGTGGCAACACTTCGCCCATGCTTGCTCTCCTTACGCGACCTTTGTGACGCTAATGACGCTGATGACGCTGTTTGTGAGATATCCCATTTGAAAAGCTGGGTTATGTCAATTTCAGCGTCATTA
>ERZ779799.489-NODE-489-length-13299-cov-4.005587_pt1 | contig 13299 bp, 6 predicted proteins | sample MGYA00511253_ERZ779799 | MGnify/ENA primary metagenome ERZ779799 (study PRJEB29588, sample SAMEA2159541) | human gut metagenome | biome: human gut; feature: human-associated habitat; material: faeces | place: Denmark | collected 2008/2010 ...
GCCGCAGTTGCCGGAGCGGTGCTTAAGCCGCAAGGCGGGAATTGTGCGGTGTTGCCTCAGTAAACGCAGCCGGATTTTGTGCTTGCGAAAGATCCGCTATTTTCGTTGCTCTCAGATGCACCTCAGGAGCTGGCGCAAATAGAAATCGGCAAGGGGAACCGGGAATCAGGGGCAGGGCAGGGGGGACAAAAAAGCGAATGGCATATCTGCAGCAAACCCGCACCCCGTTGTAAAGGGAGAACGGCGTCCCGTTGGCGGGCGTGCAATCCACCAAACACACACCCGCCGCCGCAAACACCGCAAACCGTTTGCAGGGGCGCGGTGTACCCATCGCGCCGCAAAAAAACGGGAACCGTGCGCCGCAAACCTGCCATCCCTCCCACAAGGCGCCCACCCAGCCGCCAGGCCCCGCCGCAAACAGGCGCATGCGAAACAAATAATTGCGCAAAAACAGGGAAATGCAACAAAAAAGGCGAATTTTGCCGCAAAGTTGCGCTCTGTGTGCGCAGAGGATCATAAACGCGCGGTCAAAGTATATAAAAGGGACCGCTGCCAAAAAGAAAATTAGGAGTAAATGATACAAAGGCTTTGAACACATTATATAATTGGAGGAAAGCGCAATCAGTAAAAATGCTGAAAAACAGGAATTTGCGTGGATTGTATTGTCTTTCTGGTGTAAAGGTGCTATATTAAGAAAATAAAAAGTAAATGCGCAATGAGAAGACTCGATGCGGTTTTTTTTGAAAACAACATGGCAACGGTTGCGCAAGTAAAAGAAGCTGGCTTCTTTTACTGTTCCACAGGGATCCCCAGTGGAACAATGTGCTTCCATCAAGCCAGCGCGAAAGACGGGTGAGCAGATTGAATAGAACAGGGAAAAACACAACAGGTTGGGCGCGCCGGCTGACAGCGCTGCTTGTCACCGCTTGCCTGGTTATGGCAATGGCCCTGCCTGTATACGCCGAGGTGGATCCTCTGCCCGACGCACCTGACGAAGTAGAGTTGCTGGAGGATGAGCAGGGAACGGCCTCCGGGGAGGATACCGTTCCGCCGGAGCAGAACGCCGCCACCCCGGTGCCGGATGCCGCCACCCCGGAACCGGAACAAAGCGCCGAGCCGGAGCAGCCCGCCCCGGCCGAAACGCCGGAGCCCACGGCAGAACCCACCCCGACCCCGGAACCGGCAGCCACCGCAACGGCCACCCCTGTGCCGACCGTGACCCCCACCGCCACCCCGGAACCGACCGAACAGCCGCAGAAGATGTACGCCGCAGAAAGCGTGGATAACGTGCAGGCAGTTAGTGAGCCGGAAGCGACAGAAGGATTCACGGTTTACTTTGTCGTTCCGGATACGATGCCAGGTAATAATGAGACGGTGACCGTTTTAGATTCCGATGAAATTAAATTTAATGTAAGAACTGATAGAAAACCGGGCAATTCTAAGAATGATGAGTGGTGGCTTCAGCTTTCAATGGAGCCGACCGGATGGAAAACAGAAGATGGACATAAGATTTATGCCGTTAAGAATTGTAAAGATATATTAGGAGATAACATTCTAGAAATACAGTTCCAGTTATACAGGGATGGTGGTTGGAAAGCACAGATTCCGCTAAAGGAGCAGGAACCGAAACCTATAAGCTCCTACAATAACAAAATGTATGATCCAACTGCTGATAATAATAGTGGTAAATGGACAGACGATTCCATCCTGACGAGTCATACATACTATGCAAACAAACCCATCAAGTTCGAAAACCGCAGTACAGCTAATTTGACGAACGTAAAGGCAAATTTCTATATCCCTGATGAAAAAAGTGGAAACTTAACATTGGTTAATGGTGACTCAGTAGCTCAAGATGTTCCTCTGGGAGAATTCGTTGGTTTTAACATCCCAAACGTGGCATGCTCTTATGTTCAGTTTACATGGGTTGAGGACGGTAAAAACAAAACCAGCAAATACTATAACTTCTATAACGAATCTGTTAGTGATGATAAAGAATCCTTTATGTACAGTGAAACAAGGAACTGCTTTATCTATACTGGCGCAGACAACGTAAGATGGGGTAGAGAAAACTCTTTCCGTATCTATTACGATGCTACTTTCTCAAAGCTGCCAACAACAGGAACGGGTGATACTAGCGGCAACTATTCAATCCCAAAAGCCAATAATTCAGAGACCATTTATTATCGGATAAAAGGAGGCAACGGAAAATCCGAAAAAGGCACGCTGGTAAAAGATGATACAAACGAAAACCTTTATTATGTTGACATTCCCCAAGAATATAGTTCAAATAGTTCAATCATCTTTTCCGGTGTAGAAATTGGCGATGACAATGCGACAAAAGGAAATGGAGTAAGTACAGAGTGGCTGCCGATTCCCACAGATGACAAAAATTGCTTCTATGCGGATACGAATGACGATGCAGTATATAAAGGTACCACTCGTGGAGGCTACTGGGCTCCAAAAGGTACCCTGCGTGATGCCGAAACGTGGAAAAATACTGACACTACTGACACTACTAAAACTAAAGTAGTAGATATTGAATCCGCTCCTTTTACGGAAGAAGCAAACACAAAATATGTTACCAGTACGCTGTATGACTATTATACAGATTACGAGTTGAACGGCAAGAACCGTGATAGCTACGGTAACTGGACTGGTGAAAGTCACCGCACCTGGGTACCCTTCCGTGAATTTGATCAGGCGCTGAGCGATTATTATGAGAAGGCAGGTGCCCCATACCCGCTTTATACCGGACATTTCCAGCCTGAAGGTGGACCTGTATTTAGCCAGATTGCAGATACATTAAATTTGTTTGGGTACAAAAACAACGTTAATCGTTTTATGGCAATCAATAACTCTCAGCGTAATGACAATAATACCAATGGAAATGATCATATATACTATGCCTATCAGGGATTGGTTGCGAATACAACTAACGCAGATGGAGCACCGTTGTTAAACGGAACAACATCAGAAACAGTAGAACCGCACTTTAACAAAGAATTCCTCTTAGGAAAGAATAGTAAAAATGCAAAGCTTGGCGATGTGTACGACAACGTTGCGTTCCCCTTTACCAAGAAAGCAATTTTTAATGAGGATCAGGGCGTTGATTATTGGTACTTTGACAGCAAGGATACAACCTTGTATCTAAAACAAAATTCGGAACAAAATTCGGATTCAAAATATTTTCTCCAAAGTACCAAGAACAGAGCGTCTTCAATGAATGTGAATGCGTCATCGGGCTCGCAAGGCCATTATGGCTACTTCCCGTTCAATGAAAAAGCAACCTCTGGTAATGCTTCTACCTACAATTACGGCTTTGGCACCAAGCTGCAGATGGATTTTACCCTGACGGATGACGGCAAAGTTGAAACAAACAAGATTGTAGGTGAAAAAAAGGAAAAAACCAGCATCAAGTTCTTCTTCTCCGGTGACGATGACGTTTGGGTATTCATTGATGGCCAGCTGGCGCTTGACGTTGGCGGCGCCCATGGTAAGGTTTCCGGCCTGCTGGAATTTGGCGCGACAGACGATGGAAAGAATAGTGTAACAGCCTATGTCAGTAAGGTCAAACAAGGCGGAACGTCAGGTAGTGATCAAGATAAAAATTCTGTCAAGTCCGTAACATATAATGGCGAACCCATCAATTTCTACGCGCAAGGCACTACTCTTCCACTCGACAAAGGCAAAAAGCACACCCTTACCATGTACTATATGGAACGCGGTATGTGGGAGTCCAACATGGCGGTGGCGTTCAACTTCCCGGATAATAACGAGCTGCAGGTTCAAAAAGAAGTCGATCTGACCAACGTTACTGATGATGACTTCAAAAACTGCTTTACAGGCCAGAAAATCTTCAACTTCACCATCCAGAACCAGGCAACCCATTATGGAACAACACCGGCCGCTGACCCGGATACGGGCGGTATTAAGTCCCAAAAGGTGGATTTGACTGCGGAAAGTGGTAACACGTTTAAACCCGCAACCAATTCAACCGAAGGTGAGTACATTTTCAAGTTGGATACAAACCCCCATCCAGATTCCGTGCAAGATACCGAACAGGTCCTTCACTGGTACGCACGCTATACGGATACGGAACCCGTCAGTGCAGCGCGTAAGCAACGTTATGGCATCCTGACGCTGAATGCCCCCATCAATATCAAAGACAACATGCGCTTCCTTACGTTCCAGGTTTACGTTGATCCAAAGGATGGTGGAGGTGAACTTTCCCTCAACAACCTGTATCTGGAACTGCTGGATGAAAATGACGTCCAAAAAGGTAGCCTTGACACAACAGGCATTAACGGCGCAACGTATGGCTCGGTCGAACTGAAGACAGGCAAATGGGTCACCGTAAAGCTGGACCTGCACAAGATGAAAGAGCGGGACGGTTTTAGCGGCAACGTCAAAACCATCCGCGTGGGCGATAACTATAGCCGCAACATCTATTTCAGGAACTTTACCTTCATTCCCAAAGCGGTGCCAAGTAAGATGACCGGCTTTACAACCGATCAGGAGAAAATCCCGGATTACGGCTCCGCCACAAGCGGTCAGCTGCAAAACGCCAAATACGCACAGTACACCTCCACCGAGGACAGCGACACCCAGTTGGTGGACGAGGACGGACGCTTTGTTCTGGAAGCTGGAGAAACCGTTACCTTCAGCGACCAGTTCCGCCGCGGCAGCTACATTTCGCTCAAAGAGGAACTGAACCGAAACCTGTACGACACCACATGGACGGTGTGCGAGAACGGGCAGGCGGTTACTTCGATGAAGGGCGATAGCGAATCCGTGACAGTTACCGACACGAACAAGTCGCTGGACAAGCAGGAGGGAAGCAGCCCCAATGATGGCCGAACGGAAAAAATAAGACCGAATGATGATCAAACGGGTAATAGCTATACCGGAAACAAACCCTCCGCCAACACCATCGTCTTCCGCTCCTATAAGGACCCGGACGAAACAAGCTCCACGCTGACAAAGCTAAAGGTAAAATACGTCAACACCGTCAAAACCGGCGGGCTGAAAATCCAAAAGAAGGCCGCAGAGGGCGAAACCTTGACCGGAACCTACACCTTCAAAGTTACCTTTAATGATGTTGGCGGTGAGGGTCTGGAAGAAAAGCCCATCGAAAAAATCGTTACGATTAATATGAGCGAAGCCGGCGATCACACCAAGACCATCACCGGCATCCCCGTTGGCACCCGCTATACCATCGAGGAAGTTACACCGCAAGATGGTTCCAGACTGCAAAGCGTAACCGTTCCGGATGGCAATGAAGCCCATGGGATCAACAACACCATGGTGGAAGGCATGATTGTGGCGAGCGAAAATCTGGGAATTACCGCAATCTTTACCAACACCCAGCGCAAACTGATCAACATTGAGTTCGATAAGCTCTGGGAAGATGCAAATGGTACGGTCCTTGGTACAACAAACCAGCCGAACGAGATTTACATCCAGCTCCAGCGCAAAAACAGTGCTGCGGATGCCCAATGGGAGGTTGTTGACTACCCGACCTCGGGCAGCAAATATGTTACGGTTCGCCATACAGATAACGGCTGGCTGTATCCCTTTAACAACCTGGATCAGTACCCGGTTGGCGGCAGTGCGGATAATAACTATATTTACCGCATTGTGGAAGGTACGGTGGATAAGGCTGGCAACTTTACCGCGGTAAAGCCGAACGAAACCATTACGATTAACGGCAATACGTATGTTGTAACGGCTAAAGCAACAGCAAACAGCGAAACGGACAGCGAAACCGGCGCAACTACAACGCCAGCCACAGCCACCGATGGAACCATCACCGGCGGCAGCGGCAAGATTGAGCTGACCAACAAGCTGCAGAACCCGAAGTTTGCACTGGATATCATCAAGAAGGACGCGGAACCCAATAATGAGGGCAAAGATGTGCCCTTGAGTGATGTTGAGTTCAAGCTGGAAAAGCTGGTCAAAACAACCGGAGGAGAACCGCAGTGGGTAGTAGATAAAAACTACAAATTCGATAGCACAAAGACAGATTCCATTACTGGTACAACCGGAACGGACGGCAAGATAATCTCGAACCCGTTCACAAATCTGGAACCCGGTACATACCGCCTGACGGAAACCAAGGCACATCCGGGGTACAACCTGTTGGCACAGCCAATTGAGATCAAATTTACCCAAGGCGGCGAGTGTTTTATTGATGGGGAGAAAATTACGGACACAAAAACGTTTGTGCAGTCCGGCAACATCTACACCATGAACCTTACCGTTCTGAACCGTAAAACGCCTGAGCTGCCCCACACGGGTGCAGACGCGCCAAGCCTGTGGCTGCTGATCGGCATGCCGCTGGCGGTGGCAGGGCTGTTGATATTCACATTCCGCTACAACAGGAAAGGGGGCCGGCGACATTAACCATCCCCCGGAAACCCAGCAACCCCCAGGGTACAGGGTCTGCCCGCCCGTGCGCGCCCGTTTACGGCAGGGCGCAGCCTTAAGCCAAGTGGGCAAGCGGCCCAGTTTTTCCTCCTTTTTTCTTCACGGCACAGTGCGGGCGGCGCGGCAGCGTTTCCCCGCTGCAGCGCCCCGCACTGCACGCCGTGCTGATGCAGAACCCTTAAGCCGGGCGGCCCCGCCGCCCATCCGATGATGATTTTTTTAAGAGAAGAGGTACTGAAATGAAAAAAGCAAAACGTTTTCTCACAGGCCTGTTGAGCGCCGTTCTGGCCCTCAGCCTGTGCGCCATGCCAGCAATGGCAGAGGATGTAACAGGTGCAGATACATCTGGAACTACACCTGTGACAGCGATTGACACTGGCAGAAAGGGTACACTTACTATTTACAAGTACTTGATGGAAGATACTAGTGACGGGAAGACAAATTCTCCGACAGCAAACGAAGGACAAACGGTTCCCGCTGAAGCTGAAGCTGTAGACGGGGTAGGCTTTACGATTTATCAGGTCATGAATGCGGATGATCTGGTTGACTATTATAAGAGTGGCAGTAAATCGGGTACGGTTACTGTCGATACCTACTTGACTACCGATGCTACTACAGGTAAACAGAAAGTTGTTAAGAATGATAATGATGTGCCGCCATATCGGGCAGAAGTGAAAACGGCGACTGTTGATGGTAAAAAAGGTGTAGCAAAATTCGAAGATCTTGATGTTGGTCTTTATGTTGTGATGGAGACAACGAAACCGGTATCTGTTACGGCTGCTGTTGCACCATTTCTCATTTCTATTCCTATGACCCGTATTGCAGATGACAATGGTAAAACTGCAAATACGGAGTGGCAGTATGACGTTGTTGTTTACCCGAAGAACAGCACCAAAAAAGGTAGTGTGACCATCGTAAAGAAAGGTGCTGTTGGTGACAGTAGTGATAGCAATGCCGCAGCTTTGGAAAATGTTGGTTTCAAACTTCAGTGGTATAATGATACAACAGGAGCATGGGAAGATAAGACGACAATTACCACTGGACAAGATGGCAAATTTACAGTAAATGATTTGAACAAAGGTAAATACCGCTTTATTGAGACTTCGAATGCCGACTCTAAGTATATCCTCGATCTTAATGAAACCTATGAATTTGAAATTGACCAAGACGGTTATCTGAAACTTCCGGAAAGTACAGACACAACTACGAATACAAAAGATTACGTTATCAATAAAGAGACCGCAACAATTACGATTTACAACTATAAACCCGATCTGGACAAGCAAGTTAAGAAACGTACTAATGACAGTTGGGTCGAAGGTACAGATTATAATGTTGGGGATACTGTATCTTATAAGATTAGTGTAACGGTTCCTTCTAATATCACGAAGCTTGCACAGTTTGATGTTGAAGATACCCCCGAGCACTTGATTGATGATGCTGATAGTATTGTGGTTAAGTGTGGTGAGGAAACTCTGACAAAAGATACGCACTATACTGTTGTACCGGGTACCAAAGATGAAGCAACGGGTAGTAAGGGCTTTACTATCAAGTTCAAGACAGCAGAAATGGCTGCGTATGCAGGAAAAACGCTGACCATTACTTATAATGCAAAACTGAGCGATAAGGCTGTAACGACTATTGATGGAAACACGAACACTGCAAAACTGATTTATACTAACAAAATTAACGAAAATGGCCAGCCGGATGAAGATTCGAAAGAAGAAATCCATGACGAGACGATTGTTTACACTTTCGAAATCGACATTGTAAAAATCAGTGATCAGCTGGGTAAAGATGGAGAACCTGAAAAATTGCAGGGAGTGAAGTTTAAGCTATATAAAGTGGCCACTGATGGTGGCGTAACGGGTAGTGAGATTGGACTGAAAGGCGAGGACGCTAATCTTAAACTCGAACTTATAAAAGATGAACTGGTGACAGATAAAAATGGTAAGGTGTCGGTATCTGGGCTTTCCAATGGTACCTACTACCTGGTTGAAACTGAAACCAAAGAGGGATACAACCTGTTGAGCGAACCCGTTAAGGTTGAACTGAATGTTCAGTATGAAGAAACATGGACTGAATCCAAAAAGTATGAGAACGGTATTCTAACGAAGCATGACGTTACGGTGAACCGTAAAAATGAGTTTGGCAACGTCACTAATAAAACGCTTGGTGCCGTTACTAATACCATCATCAACCGCAAGGGCTTCAAGCTGCCCACCACCGGTGGTTTCGGTACTCTGCTGTTCAGCGGCATTGGTGTGCTGCTGGTTGTGGCCGGTGTTGGCGTGCTGCTGAGCCTGAAAAAGAAGAACCGCACCTGATGCGCCCGCCGCAAGGCAAAACAATGTTACAATTCACCAATAGGGTATAGAGGGATAATCCATCATACACAGGGGGAGGGCCGGATTTGGCCCTCCCCCTATGGTGGGTTATTGGGAAATAAATTTTTTTGGGTGTACATGGCCGTTGTTCGGTTGATTTTTAGGCCCTGCGTGGGGAACCACCCTACGGGTTAGGTTTGTGGCGGGGAACCACCCCTCAGGCCGCTCCGCGTCCAGCTCCCCTCAAGGGGCGCCAATATCTCGCGTGGGGAACCTAAAAATAAATAGGGCAAGGCCCGTCAAACGGGCCGATGGCGAGCATCGGCCCCTACAAATGATTTGCAACGTTTGCGGCGCGGGGTGGATGGGCGGCAATTATTAGGCCCGTCAAACGGGGCGTCGGGGACGCCGCCCCCTACATGCAGGGCGAGGTTTATTACAATTTTGTGGTGTGCAACGCCGTAAGGCCCTACAGATTATTTTATTGTTATTCACTACCCTAAAAACCACCCCCAACCCAATATCTCCTGAGCGGCGCAATGCGGCGCGGTCCACCACAATGATTCATTATTCTTTATTATTTATTCTTTTGCCTACTTCCAATTCCTAATTTCTAATTTCTAATTGCATCAGCTCCCAACTTCAACCCTCTCACGGAAAGGTTCGCGGTGACGCTATGGATACCACAACAAAACTAAAAGTCGGCTTTGCGGCCTTGATGATCCTGTCCGGCATTGGGGTGGCATCGTACCCGGTTATCAGCAACGCGGTGGCGCAGCGCCACGCCAGCGAAGCGATCCAAAATTACGATGATACCGTAAAAAGCATGGATACCGAAAAACTGGACGCCGCCAAGGAGGCCGCCCGCCGCTATAACCAGCAGCTGGACAACGCCGTGGAGCGCGATGCCGCAGGCGAAGCGGAGGATACCGGCACCAGCTATGTGGACCTTGTGGATGTGGGCGAAAGCCTGGGGTATATCACCATCCCGAAAATTGACGTCAACCTGCCTATTTACGAAGGCACCAGCGATGATGTGCTGCAAAGGGGCGTTGGCCATCTGGAAGGCTCCAGCTACCCCCTTGGCGGCGAAAGCACCCACAGCGTGCTGACCGGCCACCGCGGCCTGCCCGAAGCCGTGCTGTTCACCGACCTGGACAAGCTGGAAGAGGGCGACTGTTTCTACCTGCATATTCTGGATGAAACGCTGGCGTACCAGGTGGATCAAATCAAAGTGGTGGAACCGGAGCACACCGAGGATCTGGAAATCACCGCGGGGCAGGATTACTGCACCCTTGTTACCTGCACGCCGTATGCCATCAACACCCACCGCATGCTTGTGCGCGGCACCCGCATCCCTTATAATGGAGAGGAAGAAACCAACACCCCGCAGGCCGTGCAGTATCAGGCGCTGCGCACCGGAACGGTGGTCAAGCGCGTGGTGGATGCCTGGCCATGGATCGCGGTAACGGGCAGCATTGTGATCGGCGGCGAAGCGCTGCTGCTGCTTTTGCTGCTGCACCGCTGCAAAAAGCGCGAGGAGGATGACTAAATGGGACGGCTGATTGCTAAAATTCTGGCCTGGCTGGCCATTTTGCTGGGGCTGGCGCTGTTGATACAGCCCACCGCTGCCCAGTGGTGGACCAGCACCCGCAACGCCAAAACCGCTGCGCAGTTTGCGGCCCGCGCCGAAGCCCAGCCCACCGCCCCCGCGGCGGAGGAAACCACAGCCGAACCCCCGGAGCCGGAACGCGCCTACCCTGAACTGTACGCCGCGATGCAGGACTATAACGCAGAAATTTACGCCGGGGGCCAAAGCGGCCTGACCGACCCGTTCGCCTATGAGGAAGCCCCGCTGGACCTTGCTGCCTATGGCTATGACGATGATGTGCTGGCTGTGCTGTGGATCCCGCGCCTGAACCTGGAGCTGCCCGTTTACCTGGGCGCCAGCCGCGAAAACCTGGCCAAAGGCGCGGCGCTGCTGGGCCAGACCTCGATGCCGCTGGGCGGCGAAAACACCAACACCGTGATTGCCGCTCACCGCGGCTATTATGGCGCGGAAATGCTGCGCAACGTGCAGCAGATCCAGGTGGGGGACAAGATCCAGCTGACCACCCCGTGGGAAACGCTGATTTACCGCGTGAGCGAGCTGAAAATTATTGACCCCAGCGATATCAACGCCGTGCTGATCCAGCCGGGGCGGGACCTGCTGACCCTTTCCACCTGCCACCCCTACACCCGCAACAGCCAGCGTTACCTGGTAATTGCGGAGCACGACACCGCCGCTGCGGACACCACCAAAGAGGAGGATTTGCAGGAAAGCGCCGCTACCTGGGACGAAACGCCGCGCCAGGTGACCGTGGAGGATGCCGGCGGCAGCTCCATTGCCGAAGTGGCCCCCCAGGCCCTGACCCCATTGCCGGGGGAGGGCAGCGCGGAATCCGAGGGGAGCGCGATCTCCAATACCATGATCTGGCTGGAAAACAACGCACTGTGGGCCGGGCTGGTGGTTATTGCCGCCGCCGTTGGCATTATGGTGATATGGAAAAAACACCGGGAGGATTAACCATGCAGTACACACAGCAGGCCGCCGCCGTTACGGCCGAAGTAAACAAGGCCGTGCAGGGCAAACAGCAAACGGTAAACACCATCTGGATGGCCATGCTGGCGGGCGGCCATGTGCTGATTGAGGATATTCCCGGCGTGGGCAAAACCACGCTGGCGCTGGCCTTTGCCCGCGCGCTGGACCTGAAAGAAAGCCGCGTGCAGTTTACGCCGGATGTTCTGCCGTCCGATTTGGTGGGATTTTCGGTTTACCAGAAAGAAACCGGCAAGTTTGTGTACCACGCCGGTGCGGTGATGTGCAACCTGTTTTTGGGCGATGAGATCAACCGTACCTCCTCCCGCACGCAGTCGGCTTTGTTGGAAGTGATGGAAGAAGGCACGGTGACGGTGGACGGCGTTACCCGCCCGGTGCCCGCACCCTTTACCGTAATTGCAACCCAGAACCCCATCGGCGCCGCCGGCACGCAGATGCTGCCGCAGTCTCAGCTGGACCGTTTCATGGTCTGCGCCGTAATGGGCTACCCCGATGAGGAAGCGGAGCTGGCAATTTTGGCCGGGCAGAGCAAAGGCCGCCTGCTGGACCGTGTGCGCCCCGTTGCCGGTCAGGCGGATCTGCTTGCCATGCAGCAGGAGGTCAGCACGGTATTTGTGCATGAGCTGATGTACCGCTACATTGTGGCGCTGGCCCAGGCCAGCCGCAAGGACCCGCGCCTGGCCGTGGGGTTAAGCCCCCGTGCCACCCTGGCGCTGACCAGCATGACGCGCGCGGCGGCGTACCTGGCGGGTCGGGATTTTGTTGCCCCGCAGGATGTGACCGCTGTGTTTGATGCGGTTGCCCGCCACCGCCTGGTGCTGAACGACCAGGCCCGCGCAGGCGGCGAAACGGTGGACAGCGTAATGCAGGACCTGCTGCGTACCGTGCCGCGCCCCCGCCCCGAAAAGGCTGACCGCCATGGCAGGTAAGCTGGGCCGGGCGCTGGTGCTTTTGGTACTGCTGGCCGCGGCGCTCATCACCCAGGCACCGCTGGCGGTGTTCCTGTTAGCGTTTGCGCTGGTGCTTCTGGTGCTGCTGCGGCTGGATGCCGCCTATCTGCGCAGGCAGGTAACGGCAGAGCTGCTGGTGCCGGACAAACCCGTGATACAGGGCGAAGATTTTACCCTGACGGTTCGGCTGCACAACCGCAGCCGGTTGCCCATCCCTGCGCTTGTGGTGCTGCTGAACGCCGCCGATGAATGGGGCGGCGGGCAGATCACCCTGCGCTGCGCCGCCATGCTGGGCGGCAAGGAGAGCGCCGAACAGCGCATTACCCTAAACGCAGGCAAAAGCGGCGTGTGGAGCATTGCGGTGCGGGGCATCACCCTGCGGGATCACCTGGGGGTGTTCACCGCGGCATGCCCGGCTGCCGTGCAAAGCCAGAGCATCTGTGTGCTGCCCGCTGCCGCGGCTGGCAAAGCCAAAGCGGAAACCGCCCCCGATGAGGACGGCGACGAAGCCGACACCCGCGCCGCCCTGGGCGGCAGCTATGAGCTGCGGGAGTACCGGGACGGGGATACCATCAAGCAGGTACACTGGAAGCTGAGCGCCAAGCTGGACCGCCTGATGGTGCGCGAACCGCTGACCGCCCTGCGCGCTGCCCTGACCCCCGGTGGGGACCTGGACGGAGCGGAGGAATGGGGGGATTTTCCCCAACAGGCGGCGAAGCACCGCAAAAACCCGCCCAAGCGCAAAAAAGAACGTACTGCCCTGAGCCGGCGCGGCGCTGCCGACCCCGGCAGTGGGCTGAAGTTTGTGGACCGTGTGCTGGTGAGCACCCAGCGCCCCGCAGCGCACCCCGCGTTGTGGCTGGCGGCAGATGCCGCGCTGCTGCTGGCGCTCACCTTTGGTTTGCTGCTGGTGCTTTCCACCGGGTTCGGCATTGCGGTGCCGTTGTGGGTGTGGCCCGCGGCAGCCGCTTTCTGCGCCGGGTGGGCGCTGTTC
>ERZ779799.491-NODE-491-length-13272-cov-9.564425_pt1 | contig 13272 bp, 9 predicted proteins | sample MGYA00511253_ERZ779799 | MGnify/ENA primary metagenome ERZ779799 (study PRJEB29588, sample SAMEA2159541) | human gut metagenome | biome: human gut; feature: human-associated habitat; material: faeces | place: Denmark | collected 2008/2010 ...
GTCGCGGGCCCTCTATGGGATTGTTCCGCAAGTCTCGGTTAACGGGTGCAAAGATAGTGCAAAACGAGCGCCATGAGAACTTGTTCTCTGATGGCCGAGGTGCAGCCTATCTTATCGAAAGATTTTGCAAGCGAGCGCAACGAGAGCTTGCTCTCAAATTGCCGAGCGCCGCTAAATCTTCTGCAAAGTTACGAAGAATATTTCATACCTCCAAATAAAACCACAAATATTTTCCAACTTTTTTCATCATCAGAGAAATGGCACATAGCAAAGCTATGTGAATACCGAACAATAGTCGGAATATACTTTACAGATAAATCGCATTTGAGAAAATAGAAGGCGAAGTGGAAAAACAAAAACGTTATTTGGTTATTTGGTTATCGCATTGCGGTCATGGCGATTCTGCCATGCCGTAATAACGAAATAACCAAATAACGAAATAACGTTTTTAAAAATGGACTCAAGGGAGTTGCGATGTCAAAGATATAGTATATATAAATATATTTATATATACTATATCTTTGCGGTCGTATTCCCCTATATTCGCAAATCAAAAACGTTATTTGGTTATTTCGTTATTTCGTTATTACGAGGAGTTGTCCGTTATTCATTTAACACCTTAACATTTTCAATGTAAACATCTAGCATCATACAACTTACATCTTCCCTTGCAGAACAAAGAACACGTATCCGCTCCGGCCAAACAACAACGTTTACTTTCGTTAACAAATCAAGTGGATCCCTCCTCCTGCTCTGTTCCAACTCAAAAAACCAGGGGGGGGGAGTGAAGACAGTCCGAAGTAAATGCTTAGCTTTGTGGGGTCGTTTGACGCCATCGACAATCAAAATATGCCCTGCGGCAGTCATTTGAACTGCAAAAACAAGGATAACCCCTCGTTTTCAGCGTCCCATGAGCCCATGTCCTCAACAAGATGAAAATCAAGCGAAACGAAGCATAACTATCTGACACATAACTATTTAACAGAAAACAACCCTGTGTATTCGGGAAGAGCCTCGAAGGGTCTTACCTCCACACAAAATACGGGTTTTCTCACGCCAACGGCGATATTTTGCCGTCTTTTGTAGGTGTTTTGTGCTTGCAAATCCCTCTCTTGGGCAGATAGCGTCGCCATCTTGTCGTCTATACACGATAAAAAAGACGCAATTTTGTCGTCTATAAACGATAAAAATGCTTATCTTTGCAGCAGGGTTCTATTTCAACGGTAAAGAAGTATGACAAAAGATTTGATAAAAATCCTCATATCCGAGTATCAGGCTTATGTGGCTCAGGTCAAGTTGGTCCCCCGTGACGTAGCGTTCATGGAGGGGCAAAACTATGTGTTTGTCGGGTTGAGACATGCTGGCAAGTCCTACCTGATGTTTCAGCGCATCGCCCAGTTGATAGCGCAGGGACACAAGCGAGAGGAAATCTTGTATTTCAACTTCGAGGACGACCGCATAGACTCCTTGGAGCTGAGCGACCTCGATCTGATCAAGACTTGCTATGAGGAGATGTACGACTGTCGTCCCATCTTCTTCTTGGACGAGATACAACTGGTGGATAGATGGGAGAAGTTTGCACGAAGGTTGGCAGACCAGAAATACCAAGTCTATATCACGGGCAGCAATGCCAAGATGCTGAGCAGCGAGATAGCTACTACGCTCGGCGGCAGATACATGATACACGAGGTGTATCCATACTCCTTGACGGAATACCTGAAGGCAAGTGGCATTGACGTGAAGGCGAAGAATGCACTTTACGCGCATGGCAAGGAGATCATGCGCCTGGCAAACACCTATTTTCAGCATGGCGGGTTGCCGGAGACCGTAGGGATGAAGGAGCCACGTCCGTGGATGAGCAACTTGTTTGGCAAGATCTTCTTTGGCGACTTGGTGGCGAGGTATAAGATCCGCAACGACTATGCCCTGCGCGTGATGATTCGCAAGATGGCGGAGAGCGTGAAGCAGCCTTTGTCGTATAGCCGTATCGCCAGCATCGTGAGCAGCACGGGAAAGAAGCTCAGTACGGACGCCACGATAGACTACGTGGGCCACATGACCGACACTTGGCTCATCTTGCCGTATGAGAACCTGTTTGGCAGGTTGCAAGACAAGGAGTCCCGCCGCAAGTACTATTTCACGGACAATGGCTTGCTACATCTTTTCCTGGTCGATGCCAACACCTCGTTGCTCGAGAACCTCGTTGCCATCACGCTTCGTCGGCAATATGGCGATGGGAGTTATTTCTGGAACAGCAACAATGCCGAGGTCGATTTCGTGGTGCCCGAAGAGGAGTTGGCGATACAAGTATCTTATTCGATGGCGGACGCCGAGACCTTCAGGCGGGAGACGGACGGGCTGATACGCCTTGCCTCCGTTCAGCGCCTCAAGCGAATGGTGGTCGTGACAAAGGACGAGGAGAATGTCGTGGAGAAGGATGGCTACCGTATCGAGATCCTCCCTTTGTGGAAGTGGTTGCTGGAGTATTAGTGGGAAGAATCGGCTGGGCTTAGAGCAAGAAGTCCAGCCGAATATAATGACTTGTATCTAACAATCATCAGTAAGAACGCTAACAACCTTTCTCACGGACTGAGAAAGACCTCGCCCGACAATAATACTTGTGACCCAAAACTAAGACAAGAGTCTCCTCGAATCTTGAAAAGCAGTATTTTTCTAATACTGCAAATTATTAACAGGCTACTTTAATAAATTAGGGACGACTCAATGCTACTTGGCGAAAAATGAGTACCTTTGCAAAACAGAATGTGTGTCCTGAGGCAGAATGAAGTTCGATATTGGCCGTGTTTGATGGATTTCTGTTGTAACTTCCAAAGAGATAGTGGCAGGGCCACCGCATTCGGCATGCAGGTGCTGATTGCAACCATTTTGTGCTGCTCTAATGGAAACAGGTGGGTTGTGAACGACAATTGAAAGTCTTCCGTAAGGGTGCATGGTGTATGTCAAGGAGATGAACGCAGGTGAACCATTGATGAAGCATCGTTAGCTAAGCTGGCAAGTCACATCAGAATCAAGGTGTTTTCTGTATTTTGGGATAATGCCAGAGGAAGTCTGTTTACCGTCTGCTGGGTGTGCGGTGTAGAGGTGGCATGAACTTGACATAGGCTCATTAAAGTAACAGGAGAAATAGACATGGAGTGCTAAGAGAAAATACCGAGAGCCGTGACACGCAAGGCAGAAAGTACCGATGTCAATGTTTGTGGCGGACTGCCTCGTATTAGTGTTGAAGTCTCTGTAATGGGGATGGAGCAGGGAGGGGTAGCGTGCTTGGTCAAATTTAAAGTCCAACTTAAGAAATTAGGATAAACAAACGAGTTAAGTATGAAGAGCCGTGTGATGGGAGACCGTCAAGCATGGTTCCGATAGAAGAGAGAGTGAAACTACCTTCACTTCTCGACCGAAAGAAAATATGGCAACAAATAAAAATGCTCTTATACGATACAAGCATTTAGATATGCTTTTGTCAGACCGACATCATTTCTATGACATAAACGATTTGACAGAGAAGGTGAATGATATGCTTTACGATGATGGATTTCCAGAAGTAACACGTCGTTGTATTGAGAAAGACATCGTTTATCTGCAAGAAGCACCTTTCCGTGCGCCTATCAAACGTTTTAAATGGAATGGCAAAAATTGTGTGGCCTACAAAAATTCTTCTTTTTCTATTTTCAAACAGGAGGTGAGTCGAGAAGAGCGTAATTTATTGCGTGAAGTGCTGAATACCATTGGACAATTTGACGGGCTCGATAATTTTGAGTGGTTAGAAAAGTTCAAAATGGGGCTTGGTAAAAAACGGCGTAAGAGGATTATTTGTTTCAGCAACAATCCTTATTTACAAAATTCAAACCTGTTGGGAACTATTTTCGATATGATTTCCAATGAGGTAGTTATCTGCTTGTCTTATCACACCTTTTCAGATACCTCTATCCGTAATATCGACTTTCATCCTTATATCTTGAAACAATACAATGACCGCTGGTTCCTTATTGGAGCAGCTGATAGCGATGGCAAGATTCTAAACTTTGCTCTCGATAGAATTGATGTAGTAGAAGCATTGCCTGAAAAGAAATATAAGAAATGCCCAGAAGGTATATATGAGCGTTTTGAGGATATTGTAGGTGTGACTCTTTATGAAGGTCATCCTATTGAGCATATCTTATTTTGGGTGAGCGATATTTCCAAAGATTATGTTGCTACAAAGCCCATTCATGAATCCCAAATACACTATCAGGGTGAAGAAGAACAAAGGTTGCACAATAATTATCCTCAACTTGAGGGCGGTGCTTTTTATTCAATTGATTGTGTTAGAAACTACGAGCTCATTCGAGAGCTGTGTTCTTATGGAAAAGAGCTGTTGGTTTTATCTCCAGAAATAATAAAATCAGAGATTGTTGACAGAATTAGTGCAATGAACGAAAAATATTCTGAACTGCGAACATAGAATTCGCACATATTTTGTATCTTTGTGCCAGAAATTAAAAATGCGATCTTTGAGAGTCTGAAGACATCCTGACAAAATGAATTTGACCTTCGCCTGACGTTTTGTTCAGGTGTCCGAAGCGAAAGCTTTTGGATATGCAACGTTAGAGTTGTAATTGTTTCACTGTTTTTACATGTTGTGATGGGTTATTGTGTATATTGTACATATATAAAGAAATGAATAGTCAGCAAGTCTTTGGGCTCTCATGGTCGATAAAAAGTAATAATAGCAATGGAAAAGAGAGTAATAGCACAACGAGCATCGAAGCTGCAGAACAAAGAAGATCTGCTGCAATTGCTTAACGACATCGTAAAGGCGGAGTTAGGCAACGAGCACACGTTCTCTTTTTCCTTGAAGCAGTTGACCTATTATTGCAATCCCAATAATATACGTGGTCGTTATCACCATTTCTCTATTCCCAAGAAATCAGGTGGGCAGCGTCATATTTCAGCTCCGTCAAGGGGGCTCTCGCATATTTTGTATTATGTGAACATTATGTTGAAAGCTGTGTATCAGCCTTCTGACTATGCTATGGGGTTCGTTGAGGGGCGTAGCGTGGTGGATAATGCATCTAGGCACATTGGACAAAACTATGTGTTTAATACTGATCTGGAGAATTTCTTTCCAAGTATAGCACAGCCAAGAGTGTGGAAACGCTTTCAGTTGGTACCATTCAACTTTAACCAAAATATTGCCAGCATTCTTGCCGGTTTGTGCTGTGTTAGAGAGAAGCAGGAGGATGGTAAGTTTACATACATATTACCCCAAGGGGCTCCAACATCGCCCCTTATTACTAATGCCATCTGCGATAAGCTTGACCGTAGACTTAGTGGCTTAGCACGTCGTTTTGGATTACATTATTCTCGTTATGCTGATGACATTACATTTAGTTCTATGCACAATGTTTATCAAGAGAATGGTGTATTTCGTACAGAGTTAAAGCGTATCATCGAAGGCCAAGGTTTTCATATGAATATTGAGAAAACAAGGCTTCAAAAAGTAGGCCAACGTCAGGAGGTTACAGGGCTTACTGTAAGTAATCGTGTGAATACAAGCTCTGAGTATGTTGCTGAGATTCGCAATCTTCTCCATATTTGGGAAAAATATGGCTATAACGATGCGTTTAAGAGTTTCTATCCTCAATATAAGGCAAAGAAGGGTCATGTCAAGCAGGGAGAACCAATGCTTGAAAATGTTCTCTACGGAAAACTGCAATACCTCAAGATGGTGAAGGGGTATAAAGATCCTGTATATTCTGCGCTTCAGGCAAGATATGACAGATTGGCAAGTCCTGTGAATGCAGAAGTAAAACAGAGCTTGGACTACCTGCGCTCCTTCACGGTTGCAGAATTTGAGGAAATCATAGGAGGTCCTATTAACTATTGTCTGTCTAAAAACAATAATTTATATGGCAAGGCTATGCTAAACGGTAAGGAAATTGCCATTAGTATAACTGGGGCAGCCAAGCACCAGCTTGCCAAGAGTAAAATTATTACTGATGAATCTCTTTTGGACAGCATTAAACCTGTTAAATATAATATCACGCCCAAATCCAAGCCAGGTCTGTTTGTAGTGTTGACCGCCAGGAACGGACACAAACCTTTCTGGATGATGACCTATTACGACCCCACAGTAACAGATATTGATGTGAGTAACATACCCGTTTCTGAATTGGTCGACATTTGGGAGGAAAAGGGTATTGATGCTGCCATTCTGGCATATGAGGAAGGATTGGCATTGAGTCCTGGAAAAAAGCAGAAAAAAACAAAGGAAAAGAGCAAGGCTACAACGCTGGCTACAGATATAGATCTTCTTGATCTTGACTTTAATGACGCTTTGGCTATTGATGATATTTCCAGTTTGCTTGTTGATTCTGACGATTTTGAATTCATGGACGAAGCGTCAGCTAATTCATTAGAAGATTTGTAGTATGGAAAAGTACGATTTCATAAAACTCATGCTCCAGAATCGCAATTTGTCAGTTAACGACAAAAAGCGTTTACTACTGCTTGCTACTCGAGAAATAGATCAAGCAGCCTCTTCTTTGGAGCCCAAGGCAAAGGAGCAAAAACAAGAATCCTCAAAAGAATCCCCAGATGCAAGTACTTTAGCCAAACCTGCTCCTAAAGACACAGCATCGTTCTTGTCATTATTCAATGATCCAAATGGATTTAAGTTCCTAACTCATGACTATGATCCTGATTCTAATATGAATTATGACAAATTGATGGCGCAAATAAAGAAACAATTTAAGGAGGCAACGACAAGATATATAATTCCTAAAAGTTTGTATGCGTTGATGTCTGCATTTATCTATGGAGGTATTGGCAAAGATGGTAACGTGCGTACATGGATGGATTGTGACGGTAAGTTCCATAAAGAAAATTATACTAGCAAAAAGTGGATAGAATGGTCTAGTAATAATCCTAATGTTCACCTTCTTTCTAATGAGGAGATAGCCAAGGAAATATTAAAATTCAGGAGTAGCATTCGTCTCGTTAAGCCAATTCTGTGTGATATAATAAGTAGGCAAGAGACAAAGCATTCAAACCTGGTCATTCAGACAAATGGATTGGAAAAGGCTGATTTTTATACTTATGTTTGGGCTTTGGAAAACGGCATTAAGCGAATCTTGGACGATATGGCACGTTATGCTGATAAGACACCTAAAGTGAAAATAGCTTTTGAGCGTAGTTTCAGTGATGATTTTTCGAAAAGAATTATCAAAATAACCCAGTTAGATTCCATTTCTTCCTCTATTGACGACGTTCTCCAAAAGTTTAAAACAGGAGGAGGTGCGTTTAATGAAATTAAAAACGTATTTTATGGATATTGCAATTGGTCTGTAGAATCTAAATGGGATGGGAAACCTAAACGATGGAACATTCTCAAAGATGCAGATGTCGATGAAATAGAGGACATGGAGAATACCAATGTCCCTGGTTTTACACATATATTAACGTATTTTAGTAAATAATGGTTGTGAAAAAAGTATTATTAATAGATGATAACAGCAAAAATCAACGTGAGGTGTATGATGCAGCTTTCGTTGACGAAGAAGAATACTCTGACTGCCTATCCCACGTAGAACAGGTAAATAGTCAAAGTGATTTGTCTTTCCTTGATGAAGTGTCGTGCGTCATGATTCACGATTCTCTTGAAGATTATGTTGACGGCGAATTTAAATCAGATAGTCATAAAGCGAAAGATAGGATTGAAGATATAATTCAGTCGAAAAATCTGCCTTTTGTGCTTTTTAGTGATGGTCATGGTATGACTGCTGACTGGCGTGAAGACATGCCAAATGTTGTTTTTTCCATAAAAAAGTCTGAGTTCTATCGTCGTCTGAAATCCTTCTTAGACAACTATAGGGAAACGGGAGAACTTGATATGAGAATGATTGCCTATGGAAAAGATTTCTTGAAAGATTTGATGAGCATGTGGTGCCAAGCATTCATTACGAAGTTGGCAGACACACCAGATGACGAGGCAATTGATACATCAAAGATTGACAAGCGATCATTGAGATTAATCATCGAAAATGCTCAACCCAAAATAGGTACGTCGTTCGACGATGTTATGTGCGACATCGAAGATGGTAACATTACAGCAGCTTGCCTTAGAAACAATATAAACAACATTTTAAGCAGCGTAAAAAAATATGGGAAAAATATTAGTTCTTGGAAATGAGCAGACAAAGAAATGGTCTGAAAGCATAAGCAACTCACACTTTATTCAAATGCCTGTTTTCTCCTTGGGAGAAGATGGAGAAAGAAAACTTTGTGAATTTGTTATTAACAACATTGACATTGATAGCAAAGCTATTGTTCTTGATGTTGACGAGATATCCAAACCAGAACTATGCCTTGCTTTTGCAATGGCTATACGGCTTTCTATTCTTGATATAAAATCCGCAGCCCTGTCGCCAATTTTGTTTATTTCAAGGGCTACTCAAGATATTCTTACAGGGTACAAATACTCACCCATTATTCTCACTGGTTGTATTGCATTTGATCTGCCAGAAAATGCAAGTGATGCTCTGGAGGTAATGATCCCCCTCTCTCCGAGCGAATATAGAACTAAATTCCTTGATGTCATAAAGATTATTCCTAATGCGACAGAAGGCCGTCACTCACTTGCTAACCAATGGGGAGCAGATGTGCTTAGCCGTATAGTAGTTGGAAACGAAACTAATAATGAGTTAATCAAGAAAGCTCGCCTTTCTCTTTATTTTAGATATGTAAGGGCATTATCTTTAGGAACGAGTGACATAGAGAATATTATTCAGAAGGTTGAATCGCCTTTTGCATCAACCAGTCTTAAGAAAATAGATGCAGTTGGAAAGAAAATACTTCTTATCGATGATGAAGCAGACAAAGGGTGGGATGATGTGTTGCGCAAAATGTTGCCAAATTCTGAATTCAAAACCATTCAAGAGCAAGTCCCTGATTACGATAACCTCTCTGATGATGCCAAAAAGACAATAGAAAGTGGCAAATATGATTTGATATTCCTTGACTTGAGAATGAATGGAGTTGCAGAAGAGGATACATTCAGACCTGAAGAATTCTCAGGCATGAAAATATTGAAGGCTATAAAAGAACAGAATAAAGGCAATCAGGTAATTATGTTCACGGCGTCCAATAAAGCTTGGAACATGAAAGCATTATTAGATGCTGGTGCTGACGGCTATTACATAAAGGAATCACCAGAATATGTTTTTCCAGCTTCTTATTCAGATAGCAATGCTCGAGAACTATATGATAGTATTGTTTCGTGTTTTTGTAATGGATATTTGCGGAATGTATATTCAAAAATAAAGAAGATCAAAAAAAAGATACAAGATTCTCAATGCTTTGCCAATCGTACAGATGAGGTTTTGGGTAGTATTGATATTGCCTATGATTTATTGGCCAAAAGCAATGCTAATCAGGAATATAAGGCATATTCTTATCTTCAATTGTTTCTTGTTATCGAAGAGTTTGTGAAAAACTCAGCTGGTTTTTACAATTCTGAAGATGGTCTGTATTTATATAACGGAGAGCAACGCTATAGACTGCTGAAAGATAAAAAGACAAAGGACAAAACTGTCACATATAATTCTGCTATTTTGATGAAGAGTGGTACTGGTCACTATGCTTTGGAAAAAGGCAAATATGCAGGGCGTTTTATCGACACAAACTATCTTGTATCTGCATTGCTGATTTTTAAATTTGGGGAGGTTAATTCTGCAGCTTATCAGTGGACTAAGATTTATAAAGTTAGAAATGATGCTGCTCACCCAAAAGAAGCGAATATAATTAGTGATGATTTTTATCGCATTCTTGGTTTCATGCTTGTCTTCTTCGATGAATCTAAGGCAAAATGGCGTGATGTCAGTGAAGCATTCCCTGATATAGACCCTAATGAGCAGATTGCTTTATTGCAGGCTAAATTCAACAAAAAATAATAGTTGTTGGCGAGCTCTCAAAGGGTACGTCATCAAGAACTGGAAATTCTTGGATGATGCAGGAGTATGTTATAGAGGTGGTAGGCCTATATCCGTGACTTTGCGCTTTTACAGCCTTTGGCGAGGACAGGATTAAGCGTAAGCCATCAGTTAATCACGTCTTGCATAATCTCTGAAAACCTTGTAGAATTCTTCGTAATTCTACAAGGTTTTTGGAGATTGACGAAAACGGAATGTTCCCACCCACTCAGGATGGTTGTATCCACTCTCATTCGATGCGGAAAAGGGGTTAAAAGTGTCTTAATAAACGGAGTATGTCCGTTCACTCGGAAAAACAGAAGTCGCTGTCATCAAAGACGCTTGCGACCGAAAAAACGGTGCATGTCCGTATATTTTTCCTAAGAGAGCATCAAATTGCTCCATGATCGGGAAAAATCCTTCAAAAGGAGAGGGCTTCTCTGATTTTATTTGTACTTTTGCCTAGTCATTCGGAGATTTTGCTATACTTGTTTTTGCAACACTAAGGTAGGTAGAAAATCTGACATAGCAAAATCCTGAGCAACTTTTTGTTGCTCAGGTACTTATAAAAAATGCTAACTCATAGTGCTGCGGAAATTAGGACCTATTAAAACCATAAAAAGCCACGCGTTTCTGTTGCTTTTCCAAAAATTGTTTTATCTTTGGGTTTTTAATCAAGGCGTCCGCACCTCAGCGACCGAGTCGCGCTTTTTGTATTTGCCCTATCCTTTTGGCGCTTGCAGGCGGCGGAATCTTAGCGCTGCAAGTGTTGGCCCATAAATCATCATCAATACCAAAACAACCATCTAAGCAGCCATGAAGAAAAAAATGACTACTACTGGCGACATGAAAATCGCCTCGGAAGAAGACTTGCTCACGCTCGACGCGAACACAGGTGAGAAATTTTACCGCCCCTTCATCCCCGAAGACTTTCAGCGCTTTGAGGCGGAGACCATTCACGTGCGCGAGGTAGCGCAACGGGCCATCGACGAGACCCGATGGGACACAGGAGAGCCTGGGGCTTTTTTCAAAGTTCTCCACCACACCAATTGCATTTTGAGGACGCGGCTGGTGCATTACCGCAATCAGGTCAAGGATTTTCGCGCCAGGGCCTACGTCACCCTCTACAATATCTACGACGCGCAGATGGAGCAACTGTGGCACCAACTAAGCCCCACGCTTACGGAGCTTCTGGCCTTTGGGGAGAAGACGCTGAAAAGCCTCACGGACTTGGTCGAGTCCTGCCCTGCCTCCGTCTTTAAGAAGATTGTGAGAGCAAGCGACCCACAGGAGGAGCCCGGCATGATGCCCGCCGACTACGAGGACCTCAAAAGCCTGGCCGTGGAGCGGATGACGGAGAGCATGCGGTTTGTGATCAGCCTGGCCGAGGAGATAGAGATGTGGATCACGGATTTGTGTGGCACGCGGAAGGTTCGTAGCGCGCCCGAGGAGACCATCATCTACCGCTTCCTCCAAAAGGAATTTGAGGAAACCCGACAAAAGGGCCACCTCGCACGGGTGGAGAAACAATACCATCATGATTTGTTCGACCGAAAGGCAGAAGCCAACATGAACATTCTGCAGATTCTGCTGGACAAGACGGAGAACCACTACAACGTCCACAAAATCTGCAAGCTATGGTCGAACCGCTACCGCTTGGGCATAGAAGAGACCGAGGCGTTCGCCCACGAGCTGAGCCGCCACGCGTTTACAAAAGAAGACTTTGAGGTGCTCTTCAAGTACCAGGCCGAGCACAAGATGCTGACCGAGATAATTAGCAAGCGAAACGAATACGAGCGACATGGAGACCCGCTTTTTGTAAATTGGGTCGATCCTTATAAGCTGGAGAACGTACTGAGATTTTGGATCAAGGTCTATATCAAGACGAAGCAGCAATGGTATATTGTCTGGTGTATGATGAAATATACGTTCAACATGATAAGGGAAGGTCAAGAGAAAAGCGACTTCGCCAAACGCATGAACCAAATGTTCGAGGAAGCGGAGGCAGTGTGCGAGGTAAATTCATTTAGACGACTCGAGAACAAATTGAATCACAATAGGCATTTCTCCTATTGGACGAAGGAGAGCGATCCTGACTATTCGATAGCAGAAAGTCTCTATCAAAAGCTGAAAAATAAAGAAAATTTCACCCGACATGAGTAATATTGTTTAATTACCATGCGATAATCAAAACTTCGTTAACGGCTTACTTTGCCAACTATTTTTGCCACTAAGAAAACACTTTCTTTAGCTTTTCGTATTTTTTACTATCAACACATATTTTGCCATTACCACGAAATGCCTGTTTTTTACCAAGCGCAAAAAGAGCAACCACCGATTTTCCGCCTCAAAAGCGCTCTTTTTTCAAGCCTTTTGTCCTCGATTTTCATACTCTCCTTGCTTTTACCAAAAAAAGGCCGATTTTTACCAAATTTAGGGTTTTTTTCGGGAAATGTTGGTAAAACGATTGCGCCTCCCCCTGCTCCTTTCTACCTTTGCACCGTCAGTTCGAGGCACGCGAGGCCCACGATGGCAAGCTAACAAAAAATAATAAAAGGGCGCGAAAGGGCGCGACGTAAAACGAGAGTAATGAGTATGTATTTCAGTTTCACAGTCTGGAGGTTTTTGTTTAGCCTCAGTATGAGTTGTAGTAAAAAAGAAAAGTAAGAAGAGCGTTATGGAAGCAAAAATCATGAGAGTGGTGCAGCAGGGCGAGGCCTTCGCTGTGCAGAGTCAGAAGAGCGAGACGGGACAGGTGAAGAAGTGCAACATCCTGTTGCAGGAGCTGGGCGGGAAGTACGCCGACCAGTATGCCTGCACGATGCTGGGCAACGCGGCCACCTGCCGCTTCTCCCGGGACGAACTGGTGGCCGTCAGCCTCCGCTTCACGGTCAACGAGTATGAGGGCCGCTGCTATCAGGACATCCTCGTGGCGGACATCCATCGGTTGAATCGGTGATTTCTTTAAACATGAATCGGAGATTTATTTTTAACATTAATCATCGTTAATCGAGACATTAATCATCGTCAATCGAGACATTAATCATCATTAATCGAGACATTAATCATCATTAATAGGATTGGCCCAAGGGCCAATTTTGAGAACAGGAAAAAGTAAAAAATACCCGAAATATACGGTTGAAACGGGCTGAAAGCCCAAAAGCTCACAGCCCAGGGCATCGCCCTGGGTATAATAGCAAGCAACAAGACGCCCTGTAAGGGCAAAAGAATTGTTTATAGCAGGGATCTTTAACCCAACTTGCAGCCTATATGCGTATAACTCTTTGATTCTCAAGTGTCGTTT
>ERZ779799.505-NODE-505-length-13045-cov-3.123095_pt1 | contig 13045 bp, 8 predicted proteins | sample MGYA00511253_ERZ779799 | MGnify/ENA primary metagenome ERZ779799 (study PRJEB29588, sample SAMEA2159541) | human gut metagenome | biome: human gut; feature: human-associated habitat; material: faeces | place: Denmark | collected 2008/2010 ...
CATTTTCAAATTGAACTTTTATTTTTTCTTTTAATGTTTCTACTCCACAAACTACACCTTTTCCATCAGCTGTTTCTACTATAGCTCCTTCACGTGGTAATCTGCTATTTTTTTCTTCATATACATTTTGCTCATATTTTAAGCAGCACATTAATCTTCCACAATTTCCAGAAATTTTTGAAGGATTTAATGAAGCACTTTGTTCTTTAGCCATTTTTATAGAAACAGTTTCAAAATTTCCTAAAAATGAGCAACAACATAATTCTCTACCACAAACACCATTGCCACCAATTCTTTTTACTTCATCTCTTACTCCTATTTGTCTTAACTCTATTCTTGTTTTAAATACTGCTGCCAAGTCTTTTACAAGTTCTCTAAAATCTATTCTTCCATCTGCTGTAAAGAAGAATAAAATTTTACTGTTATCAAATTTATATTCAACATCAAGCAAATTCATATCTAATTTATGTTTTTTTATTTTTTGTTGGCATATTTCAAATGCTTCTTTTTCTTTTTTCTTATTTTCTTCATTGTGTTTCTTATCTTCTTCTGTAGCAATTCTAATAATTGGTTTCAATGGTGCAACCAATTTTTCATCTGGTAATTTTCTGTTGCATATTGCTACCTCTCCCATTTCCTCACCTTGAGAAGTCTCTACAATAACATAATCCTTCAAATCAACTTGTAAGTCTCCTGGATCAAAAAAATATATTTTACCTGGTTTTTTAAATCTAACTCCAATGATGTTTTTCATTCAATTCCTCCCATATTTTAAGTAATAAAATGTCTATTGACATATCATAATTTGCATTATTATCTAATCTTTTTTTTGTTTCTTCTACACTATTTATGCAATTTGCATATTTAATTTCATTTTTTTTGCATAATTCATTATATAGTATAATATTTATATAATCTAGCATATTAAAAATATCTTCTTTGGCTTTATATAACACTTCTGCAGTATTCCATATTTCTATTATATCATTTTTATCAATATTTAATATTATTTTTTCGACTTGTTCATATTCTTCTATTTTTTCTTGAATAGTAATTGCTTTGCCTATACTTCCATTACAAAGTTCAAGCATGTTTTTATTTAACACTTTTTCTTTTTGCCTTTGTACTATATAATTTTCTATTTTTTCATTAGACAAGCTTTCAAAATATATTTTTGTACATCTCGATTTTATTGTTGTAAGCAATTTATTTTCATTTGACACTATCAGAATTATTACTACATATTCTGGTGGTTCTTCCAATGTCTTTAATAAGCAATTTTGAGCTTCTATTGTCATCAGTTCACTATTATTAATTATATATACTTTTTTCCCTGAATTTATTGGCTTCTCTATTACCTTTTCTTGTAATTGTCTTATTTGTTCTATCTTAATACTCTTACCATCTTCTGCATCTATCTGCATAAAATCAGGATTGTTATTTCCCAAAAATTCTATACATGGCTTACAATTCCCACATGGTTTTTCCTCATCAGAAACACAAAATAACATATTAGCGAATGTTTTTGCAAACATTGCCTTTCCAATTCCTTCTGTGCCCACAAACATATAACTGTGTAAAATATTGTTTTCATTTATTGAGTTTTTAAGCATATTTTTTACTTTATCATTTCCTACTAAATCTTCAAATTTCAACTATTTTCCTCGCTTATTTTATTTTACCAAATAAATTAAAAGGCCAAAATCTAATCCATACTTTACTTTCTATTCTTTCCAATGGAATACAGCCAAACCTTCTGCTATCTGAAGAATGTTTTCTATTGTCTCCCATTGCAAATACACAATTATCTGGAACAATTATGTCTGTATATGCTCCATTTTCTGCTTCTGTTACAACACTTTCCTCTAAGTAATCTTCCTTAAGTTCTTCCCCATTTATATACACTTTTCCATCTTTTATTTGAACATGTTCTCCTGGAAGTGCTATGACTCTTTTAATATAGCTGTCCTTTCCTAATTCTAATACATAGTATACAAATTTAGAAAAAAACGTAGTTGGTCTTCCACTGTAATCTGCTATAGGATTAGTTAAATCAACTTCTTCTATTGTTTTATATCTTGGCATGTTTGGAGCCTCAAATGTTATTATATCTCCTCTATTTGGCATTACCTTTTTTGTTCTTACCCATCTATTTAATATAAGTCTTTGATTTTGAGCTAATGTTGGAAACATTGATGTTTGCTTAACTATTGTAGGTGTTCCTACATAATATCTAATTATTAAGGCAAGTATAAATGCTATTATTATACAAATTATCCATTCTAAAATATCTTTTGTTTTACTATCTAGCTTCATTTACAGCGCTCTCTCCTTTACTTTATCAGTATTAATTTTACTATTTATTTGTATCATTTGCAATACCTTTATTTTACTTTTTCGCTGGTATTCTTATTATAACTTCTGTTCCTTTTCCTAATTCACTTCTAATATCTATACTTCCTTTATTTTGATCCAATATTTCTTTTGCAATTGACAATCCAAGCCCAGTTCCTCCCATTTCTCTTGTTCTCGCCTTATCTGCCCTATAAAACCTGTCAAATATTCTAGTTAAATCTTGCTCCGAAATTCCAATACCATTATCAATTATTTTTATATATGCATCATTATACACAAATCCAACATAAATTTTAATTTTACCATTTTCAGGAGTATATTTTATTGCATTAGATAATATATTTAAAACCACTCTTTCTATTCCATATTTATCTGCACTAACTGGTGGCACATTTGCAGTTACAAAACATTCTACATTTTGATGTTTTTTCTCTATTTCAAATTTTAATCTTTCTTGACATTTTTTTGTTAGCTCTCCTAAATCAAATTCAGTTTCTTCTAATTTAACTTTTTTGCTATCATATTTAGAAAGAGTTAGCAAGTCTGTAACAAGTCTTGCCATTCTTCTTGCTTCTGAACTTATTACACCTAAGAATTTTTGTTGTGTATCTTTGTCATATTCTCCCTCCAATAAAGTATCCGCATACCCCATAATAGATGTAATTGGCGTTTTTAATTCATGAGATACATCTGCTACAAATTCTTTTCTCATATTATCTAGTTTAACATGCTCTGTAATATCCTGTATAACCACAATTAACCCTGCTTGCCTATTATTCTCGTCTTGGAATGGCACAAAAAATAGATTTACACATTTATCTTCTATTGTTAATCTATGTTCTGATGAAGTCCAATTTTCCAGATATATTATTTTTTCTAAATTTATATTAAGTTTAAGTTTATTAAATATCTTTTCAAATGAATTGTCTTTTTGCTCTAATTTTAATAAATTCATTGCTGCTGTGTTAATATGTATTATTTTTCCTTCCATATTAAATGCAATTACTCCATCTGTCATATGCAACAATATAGTTTCTATTTGTTTTTTTTGCCTTTCTATTTCATTTATATTTTGTTTTAATTCATTTGTCATTAATGTAAATGCATTAACTAGTTCTCCAATTTGGGTATCTGTTCCATTTTCACTTTCTAATTTTACATCTTCGCCAGCTGTTATTTTTTCTACACTTTTTATCAATTTTGTTATTGGCTTTGTTATAGATTTAGAAATAAAAATTCCCATTATTAATATAATAATAAAAAATGTGCCCAAGCTCACAGCCGAAATAGATTTTAAATTTTCAATTTGATTTGTCAAATTTTGTTGCAGTTCTACTTGATTTTGCATATTTTTCAAATTCTCCAAAATCGATATGCTGTAACAAGATATCCCTACTATAAATGCTATTCCTATTATTAAAAATATTAATAGTATCCTAAATTGAATATTTTTTGTCATTTTGGTTTACATTCCTTTCTGTCTTTATATAGGTTTATTTTTAATATGATAAATTATAAAACGCAGTAAAGATTGAGTTGCTCTTTACTGCGTTTTTATCTATTTTGAAGCTATATAATAACCTACTCCTCTTTTTGTAATTAATATTTTAGGACTTGATGTATCTTTTTCTATTTTTTCTCTTATTCTTCTTACAGTAACATCAACTGTTCTTATATCTCCATAATATTCATATCCCCAAACTTTTTCCAATAAAGTTTCTCTTGTTACTACTTGTCCTGGCTGGTTTGCCAAATATTTTAAGACTTCAAACTCTCGTATAGTTAAATCTATTACTGTTCCTCTTACTTTTACCTCAAATTTTTCCAAATCTAATGATAAGTCTCCTACTTCTATTTTAGAATTTTCGTTTTCCTTATATTTTTCTTCAGAAACATTTAATGAAACTTCTGATTTTCTTAAATTAGCTTTTACCCTTGCTATTAGTTCCCTTATACTAAATGGTTTAGTTATATAATCATCTGCTCCCAATTCTAATCCTAATATTTTGTCTATTTCTTCATCCTTTGCTGATAACATTATTATTGGTACATTTAGTGTATGTCTTATTCTTTTGCAAACTGTTAATCCATCCACTCTTGGTAACATTATATCTAATAAAATTAAATCCGGCTTTTTTTCCAGTGCAAGCTGTATTGCTGTCTCTCCATCATATGCTTCTAATGTATCATATCCTTCTTTTTGTAAATTATATACTAAAATTTCAACAATTGGCTTTTCATCGTCTACTACTAATATTGTTCTTTTGTCTTTTTTTTCAATATCTTCCACGAGAAAATTCCACCTTTCTTCACTTCCATTTATATATATTTTATATCACATAACTGGCTTTTTAACAAGTTCTTTTTTTAATTTTGTTTATTTATTGGTTACTATTTTTTCTTCCTTGTTTTTCTTTTAGGTTTTGTAACCTCTTTTTCTTTTTCTGGTTCCCACTTTTCTCCTATTTTTGGTTTATTCCAAGAAATATAGTTGCATGTTTCTGGGTTATGTTCGCAAATATAATACTTTTTCTTTCTTTTTGTTTTTCTTACTTGTACTTTTGCTCCACATACCGGACATGGAACATCAATGTTTTCTACTATTGGTTTTGCATTTTTGCATTCTGGATAACCCGGGCAAGCTAAAAATTTGCCATATCTACCATATTTTATTACCATCATTCTTCCACATTTTTCGCATGGAATATCTGTTACTTCATCTGCTATTGTAACATGTTCTAATTCTTTTTCTGCCTTATCCAATTGCTCTTTAAATGGTGGATAAAATTCTCTTAATATTTGTTTCCAATTTTCTTTTCCTTCTGCAACAGCATCAAATTCTTCTTCTATTTTAGCTGTAAATTCCACATCTATTATATTTGGAAAGTTTTCTACCAATAATTTATTTACAACCTTGCCTAATTCTGTTGGCATTAGCTGTTTTTGTTCTTTTTCTATATATCTTCTTTCTAATATTGTTGTAATTGTTGGAGAATATGTACTTGGTCTACCTATGCCTTTTTCCTCCAAGGCTTTTACAAGGCTTGCTTCTGTATATCTTGGTGGAGGTGCTGTAAAACTTTGTTTTGAATTCAATTTTTGTTTTATAACTGTTGCACCTATTTCTAATTCTGGTAAAGATAGTTCAACCTCTTCTTTTTCATTTTCTAGAACTTCAACATATAGAGTCATAAATCCCTTAAATTTCAAGTTTTGTCCTGAAGCTCTAAAATTATATGTATTTACATCTATATTAGCAGATACAGTATTATAAATTGCTGCTGACATTTGACTTGCTATAAATCTATTGTATATTAATTTATATAATTTATATTGTTCTGGTGTCAAATACTGTTTTATAGTTTCTGGCTCTAAGTCTATATATGTTGGTCTTATTGCCTCATGTGCATCTTGAGAATTTTGTTTTGTTTTATAATATCTATTCTCGTAGTAATTTTCTCCATAAGTTTTTACTATATGTTCTTTTGCATATGCTCTTGCCTCTTCAGATATTCTTGTAGAGTCTGTTCTCATATATGTTATTAATCCTACTGTTCCCTTTGCTCCAACATTAACTCCTTCGTATAATCCTTGTGCTATGCTCATTGTTCTTTTAAGAGTAAATCCTAATTTTCGTGAAGCTTCTTGTTGCATTGTGCTTGTTGTAAAAGGTGGAGCTGGTGTTCTTTTTTTCTCACCTTTTTTTACATCTGTTACTATATATTGCCCTTTTTCTATTTGCTTTATTATATTATCTACATCTTCTTTAGAATGTAATTCAAGTTTTTTTCCTTCTTTACCATAAAAATTTGCTTCAAATGTTTTTTCTGTTTTCGGTTCTAATAACTGTGCTGTTATATTCCAATATTCTTCTGGTATAAACTTTTCTATTTCTTCTTCTCTATCAACTATTAACTTAACCGCTACAGACTGAACTCTACCTGCTGATAACCCTCTTTTAACCTTTTTCCATAGTATTGGACTTATTTTGTATCCTACTATTCTGTCTAATACCCTTCTCGCCTGCTGTGCATCTGTTAGGTCTTTGTCTATTTTTCTCGGACTTTTTATAGATTTTTGTATCGCCTCTTTTGTTATTTCATTAAATGTAACTCTGCACACTTCATCTTCTGGTATTTCCAATATATATGCTAAGTGCCATGCTATTGCTTCTCCTTCACGGTCAGGGTCAGTTGCCAGATACACATATTTTGCATTTTTTGCTTCTTTTTTTAATGTTTTTATTAAAGCTCCCTTTCCTCTTATATTTATATATTCTGGAGTAAAATCATTTTCTATATCTATTGCTAACTTAGATTTTGGCAAATCTCTAATATGTCCCATAGACGCTAATACTTTTACATTGCCACCCAAAAACTTTTTAATTGTAGTTGCTTTTGCTGGTGACTCAACAATAATTAATTTGTCTGCCATTTTTAATTTTATGCCCCCTTTTATTAATCCGGAAAATTTTTCTTGTTACTTATCTATATAATAATAGCCCAATTTTTTCCTTTTGGCAAGTAAATTTTAAATTTGTATTATTTTATTTTTAATTTACTCTTAACATTCATCCTTCCTTTTTGATCTATTTTTATAATTATTTCTCCCTGTAAATCTGTTCTATAAATCCTGCACTTAATGTTTTCTAAATTTTTAATTGTTTGTTGATTTGGATGACCAAAAGTGTTATTTTTTCCAACTCCTATTAATGCTATCTTCGGTTTAACCGCTTTTATAAATTCTGGTATTGACGATGTTTTTGAACCATGATGAGCTACTTTTAATATATCTGCCCTTATTTCTGCTTTTTCTGCTTTTAATATTTGCTGTTCTGCCAACTTCTCAATATCTCCTGTAAATAACATTTTAAAATTATTGTAATTAAACTGTGCTACTATTGAATTATTGTTTAACGGATTTTCTGATAATAGTCTACTTGTTGGGAATAATATTTTAAATTCTGAATATCTTCCAATTTTTATTTTATCCCCTTTCTTTACTTCTATTAACCTAATTTTTTTATGTATCATCAACTTTTTAAATCTTTCATAATTTTCACTATGTTCTGCTTGCTCGGAAATAATTATATTTTTAACCTTCACTTTTTCCATTATAGTAAGTATTCCTCCGCAATGGTCAGTATCAAAATGTGATATTAAAACATAATCAACTTTCAAAATCCTCCTATCTAGCAAATATGGTAAAAGTACTTTTTCTCCCACATCAAAGCTATCACTGCCTCCTCCATCTATTAGCACCGTTTTTTTGTCTGGAGTTATTATTAATGTACTATCCCCTTGTCCTACATCTATAAAAAATATTCTTAATTTTTGTGGAAATATATATATTATAAAATTAATTAGAATTAAAACAATTAACAAACATATTATAATTTTGCATTTATTATTTTTTTTGCTTTTTATGCAATATAGTATAATTGCATAATAGGATATAACATTAAACATGTATGGTGTTACAACTAAAATATTAGAAAATGGTAATTTGGAGCATATCTGTGATATTTTAATTAATATACTTAATATTGGTTTTATAAATATTGCAATAAGACTTGTTAGTGGTTTTACTGTAATTGATGTTATTATAAATAAGAATCCAGTTATTACAATTATTCCTAAAATTGGAGAAGCCATTATGTTTGAAATTATAAATGTAAAAGATACTGTGTTAAAATGATACATCATAATTGGAATAATTATAATGTTAGCATATATAGAAACTAATGCCATTTGCTTTATATAATTTATTACTTTACTATTTGATTTTTTCTCTTGTATTCTTTTTATAAAAATAATTATCCCAATTGTCCCTCCATATGATAATTGAAATCCCAAATCTAACAAATTATATGGATTAAATATTAGCGTAATTAATGCTGCTACAGAAATATTTGTATATACATCTGATTTTCTATATATTATGCCTGAAAATAGTGTCAAAACCGCCATTATACAAGCTCTTGTAACAGATGGTGTAAAGTTTGTTATTGCCATAAAAACAAGTAAAAAAATTATACAAACTATTTTTCCATTTTTCTTTCCAATAATAGAATTTTGTAATACATATGTTAGTCCAAGAATTATGTATGATACATGAGCCCCAGATACAGCAAGCATATGTGATAAATTGCTTGTTTTAAAACTCTCTTGTATGTCTTCACTTAATTTGTCCTTATCGCCCAATAATATTGCTAACAACAAATTACCTTCTTCATCTGTTAATGTTCCATTTATTGTATCTTTAATATATTTTTGTATATTGTGTATAAAACTACCATTACTTGATTTTAATATTTTAGCTTTTTCTAGTTCTACAGTTCCTATAATTTTTTTAGTTTTTAAATATTGCTTATAATTATATCCTTTATAATTTCTTGCTTCTTCTGGCTGTTTAAATTCTCCTTCTATGTATAGTGAATCTCCATATTTTATGCTTGGAATATCTTGTGACATTTTTATATTTATTAATATTTTTTTATTATTCCTTACAATTTTAGCAGTACAAACTTTTTTATACTCTTTTTCTTGTATGTCTGAGATAATTGTTACCATTTCTTTTATTGGCATATCACTTATTTTGCTATACTTGTTTTCTAAAATACTAACATAACCAATGGATATTATTAAACATATTAAAATCACTATTATCTTTTTATTTTTTGTTATTAATAAAATTATAACAGCTATTGGTATACTTAAAAAAGCTATACTTCCAAAGTATAGCCTCATTATTATTCCTATTATATAGCTTATCGAGGCAACACAAAATAATCTTTTAATATTTATCACTCCTAAAGTGTATGCCCCCTATTTAATTTAAAATATTCTTCTAGCTGCTGTGTATCTGTCATAATATCCACCATCTAGTAAAGTAGAAATTTTAACACAATATCCTGTTCCTGAAGAAGCATGTATAAAATTTCCATCTCCTATATATATTCCAACATGTCCTATACCATCATATGTTGGATAATCCAAGAAAAATACCAAATCTCCTGGTTTCAATTTGCTTTTTAACTCACTTTTATTAATGTTTAGCTCTGTTCCATAACGTGATTGTGATGTTGCTCCATGTGGCAACGAAATTCCAAAATGCTTGTACACATACATTGTAAATCCTGAGCAGTCAAAAGAATTTGGTCCAGCTGCTCCATAAACATATGGGCAGTTTAAATATTGTTTTGCATATGCCACAACATCTTCGCCTTTAGTTGAAGATGTTGTTTCTGTATTATCATTTGCTGTTTCTGGTATATTTGTTGTAGTTCTTACTTCTGCACTTCTAGACGTTGTTTCCTTTTTTTGATCTGATACAAGCCTTTTAGCAATATACCCTACATCTTCTGAACTTTTAACCTTATACCAATCTCCTTCTTCTCCTATTAGTATAATTTCTGTATTTAACGCAAGTACCTTTATTATATCACTATCTGTTGTAGCACTTTTTCTCATGTTAACTGCTGTATCATTTACATATGCTGTCTTTTCTTCGTATTTTACATTATTATTTTCTTCATTCTTAATTGTAGTTCCTGCATTATTATTTGCTTGATTATTCTTTGTACTTGTTTCTGTTGATATTATGTCTTTTCTTATCCAACCGCTTATTTGATTTGTTTGTATATATGCCCAAGTAGTTGTTGTATTAATAACCTCTATTTGTGTTCCTTGTTTTAGTGAACCTATATTTTCTGAATAAATAAGTGGTAAAATTTTTATACTTGTATCTTTTAATACTTTATTACTAATTGTTTCTGTTTGTTGTTCATCTGGTTTTTGAGGTTCTTCTGTATTAGTAGTAGTTGGTGTTTCTGCATTAGCTTCCGTTTTTTCAGGTTCTTGCTCTTTTTTTGCATAATCCTTACTTATATATCCTATCATTCCTAAATATTTAACTTTATACCAATTTCCCTCTTCTGCAATTAGTTCACATTTATATCCTGTTTGAAATGCCATTATAACTTCTGAATCTGTAGATGCTTCTCTTCTAAAATTCAAATTATCTGTTGTTACCTCTACTGTTGTTGCTTTTGATATGCTTGTTGTAAAAAACATAGTAAATAATATTATTAGTACCATTAATATAGTCATTTTGAAGATTTTCATATAAAAACTCTCTCCTTCAATTATTTTAACACGTATAGTATATAATTAAAAACAAAAAAAGTCAAATGAAAAATAGACTTTTCTAAGATTAAGGGATTGGTTAAACTTAGATTTAAAATTGTTATACAGGCGATTAAAATCGACCCTACATTTTTCTACTTTAGACTAAAGAAAATATTATTAATAAAATTAATTTTATTTGTAATTGAGTCTGAAAAAAGTTGATGAAATTTTAAAATAGTACAAAAAAGCAAGGTGTTGCAATTTCTTGTAACCCTTGCCTTTTCTATATTCCATGATTTATATTATTCAATAACTTCTGAAACAACACCTGAACCAACTGTTCTACCACCTTCACGGATAGCAAATCTTAGTCCTTTTTCAATAGCTATTGGTGTGATAAGTTCGATTGTCATATCTACGTTATCTCCTGGCATAACCATTTCTGTTCCAGCTGCTAATTCGATAACACCTGTAACGTCTGTTGTTCTGAAATAGAATTGTGGTCTATATCCATTGAAGAATGGTGTATGACGTCCACCTTCTTCTTTTGTTAGAACGTATACTTGTGCTTTGAATTTTGTATGTGGATGAATTGTTCCTGGTTTACATAGAACTTGACCTCTTTCGATGTCTTTTCTATCAATACCTCTTAATAGAACACCAATATTATCTCCAGCTTCAGCTTGATCTAATAATTTTCTGAACATTTCTACACCTGTAACAACAGTTTTTCTTCTTTCTGTTGTAAGACCGATAATTTCAACTTCGTCTTGTAATTTTACTTGACCTCTTTCTACTCTACCTGTTGCAACTGTTCCACGTCCTGTAATTGTGAATACGTCTTCAACTGGCATTAAGAATGGTTGATCAATTGGTCTTTCTGGTGTTGGGATGTAACTATCAATTGCATCCATTAATTCTTTCATAGGTGCATATACAGGATCGTTAGGATCTGTAGATGTACTTTCTAGAACTTTTAGTGAAGAACCTTTTACAATTGGAACTTCATCTCCTGGGAAACCATATTCAGAAAGTAAGTCTCTTACTTCCATTTCAACTAATTCTAATAATTCTGGATCATCAACCATATCGCATTTGTTTAAGTAAACAACGATATATTTAACACCAACTTGTCTAGCAAGTAATATATGCTCTCTTGTTTGAGGCATTGGTCCATCAGCTGCAGAAACAACTAATATAGCACCATCCATTTGTGCAGCACCTGTAATCATGTTTTTTACATAGTCAGCGTGACCTGGACAGTCAACGTGTGCATAGTGTCTTGCATCTGTTTCATATTCAACGTGAGCTGTATTAATTGTGATTCCTCTTGCTTTTTCTTCTGGAGCACCATCAATTTGATCATATGCTTCATATTGAGCTTTTCCTAATAATGATAAATATTTTGTAATAGCTGCTGTTGTTGTTGTTTTACCATGGTCAACGTGACCAATTGTACCAATGTTAACATGTGGTTTTGTTCTTTCAAATTTTGCTTTAGCCATTTAAATTTCCTCCTTAATTTTAGTGTTAGAATTTTTCTAACCTTTTTATATTTTTAAAATTAATAACTAATTTTTAACACTTGCATTTTATAACAAATTTGAGAAAAATGCAAGTATTTTAACTATTTTTAATTTAGTCTTTTTTTGCTCTTGAAGATACTATTGTCTCCAATATTGATTTTGGAACTTCTTCATAATGTGATGGCTCCATAGAGTATGTTCCTCTTCCTTGTGTTTTAGAACGTAAATCTGTTGCATATCCAAACATTTCTGATAATGGAATAAAGCTTCTTATTACTTGGTTTCCGCTTTGTGCTTCCATACCTTCCATTCTACCACGTCTTGAATTAACGTCTCCTATAACATCTCCCATATATTCTTCTGGAACTGTTATTTCAACTTTCATTATTGGTTCTAGAATAACTGATTTAGCTTGCTTACAGCCTTCTTTGAATGCCATTGAAGCAGCTATTTTAAATGCCATTTCTGAAGAGTCAACCTCATGGTAAGAACCATCTACCAAAGTTGCTTTAAAGTCTATAACTGGGTATCCAGCTAATATACCACTTTCAGCAGCTTCTCTAATTCCCTCTTCAATAGGTTTGATGTATTCTTTTGGAACAACACCACCAACAATTTTGCTTTCAAATTGAATTCCTGTACCTGGCTCTAATGGTTCCATTTCTAGCCATACATGACCATATTGTCCACGACCACCTGATTGTTTAATATATTTACCTTCGCAATCAGCGGCTTGTGTTAATGTTTCACGATATGCAACTTGTGGTCTTCCTACAGTTGCTTCTACGTTAAATTCTCTTCTCATTCTGTCAACTAATACATCAAGATGAAGTTCACCCATACCAGATATAACTGTTTGACCAGTTTCTTGAACTGTTCTTTGTTTAAAAGTTGGATCTTCCTCTGCAAGTTTTGACAATGCAAGTCCCATTTTTTCTTGATCTGCTTTTGATTTTGGCTCAATAGCAACTGAAATAACTGGTTCAGGAAATTCCATCTTATCTAATATAACTGGTTTCTTTTCATCACAAAGAG
>ERZ779799.510-NODE-510-length-12954-cov-3.302116_pt1 | contig 12954 bp, 10 predicted proteins | sample MGYA00511253_ERZ779799 | MGnify/ENA primary metagenome ERZ779799 (study PRJEB29588, sample SAMEA2159541) | human gut metagenome | biome: human gut; feature: human-associated habitat; material: faeces | place: Denmark | collected 2008/2010 ...
AAGCTCTTCTTCGATTCGCAGCAGCTGGTTATATTTTGCAACACGCTCACTTCTGCTGGGTGCGCCGGTCTTGATTTGGCAGGTATTCAATGCAACCGCCAGGTCTGCAATTGTGGTGTCCTCTGTCTCGCCGGAACGGTGGGAGGTGATTGCACAATAACCTGCCTCGTGTGCCAGCTTGATCGCTTCCAGGGTTTCGGATACGCTGCCGATCTGATTTAACTTGATCAGAATCGCATTGCCACAGCTAAGGTCAATCCCCTTCTGCAGACGCTTTGTATTGGTAACAAACAGGTCGTCACCGACTAACTGTACTTTGTCACCAAGTTCCGCTGTCATATGCTTCCAGCCTTCCCAGTCCTCTTCGTCCAGACCATCCTCAATGGAGATGATGGGGTACTTCTCCACCAGGCTCTTCCAGTGGGCAATCAGCTCGCTGGAGGTGAACTCGGTGCCGGCCTTGGGCAGCTTGTAGAAGCCCTTGCCCTTGGGGCTCTTCCACTCGGAGGAAGCAGCGTCCATGGCCAGCATGAAGTCCTTGCCGGGCACATAACCGGCCTTCTCAATGGCGGCCAGAATGGTCTCGATGGTCTCCTCATCGCTGGACAGGTTGGGGGCAAAGCCGCCCTCATCGCCCACAGAGGTGGCCAGACCCTTGGCCTTCAGGATGGAAGCCAGGGCATGGAACACCTCGGCACACCAGCGCAGGGCCTCCTTGAAGGAGGGAGCGCCCACCGGCATGATCATGAACTCCTGGGTGTCCACGGTGTTGGTGGCGTGGGCACCGCCGTTCAGAATGTTCATCATGGGCACGGGCAGGCGGTTGCCGTTCACGCCGCCCAGAAAGCGGTACAGGGGCATGTCCAGCGAAGCGGCAGCGGCGCGGCAGGCGGCAATGGACACGGCCAGAATGGCGTTTGCGCCCAGGTTGGACTTGTCCTTGGTGCCGTCGGCCTTGATCATAGCGGCGTCGATGGCGTAGATGTCGGAAGCATCCATGCCCACCACAGCGTCGGCGATCACGGTGTTGATGTTCTCCACGGCCTTGGTCACGCCCTTGCCCAGGTAGCGGCCCTTGTCGCCGTCGCGCAGCTCCAGCGCCTCAAACTCGCCGGTGGATGCGCCGGAAGGAGCGCAGCCGCGGGCCACAGTGCCGTCGGCCAGCGTGATCTCGGCTTCTACGGTGGGGTTGCCGCGGGAGTCCAGGATCTCGCGGCCTACAACGGATTCAATTTCCAGATAGTTCATATCGAAAACCTCCTGATAGCTGATTCGGCCCGGCGTCGGTGCGGCAGCCGGACGATCTGTATAGATAGTTAAATCTAACTAACCAAGAACATCCTACCACGGTTTCCCAAAAGGTGCAAGAGCTGGGCGGAATGTTTGCGGGCATAAACTTTGCACAGGGGCAGACGGCATGGTTTCAGCGTGCCCGGCGGGGCCATTGAATATTCCACATGACGGTCATGCGATTTTGGTATGGCAGATATACCAAAAATAACCTTTACATTTTGGCAGGGCCGTTCTATACTGGAACGCGGTCAAGATTTTTTAATGGTATACTGGTTATCTGATAGAGGAGAATCACACTATGAATAAGGATCTGACGGTCGGCAAGCCGTCACAGGTGCTGTGGCAGTTCTGCCTGCCCATGTTCGGCAGCATTATCTTCCAGCAGCTGTACAACATTGCCGACAGCCTGGTGGCAGGCAAGTTCATCGGCGAAAACGCCCTGGCTGCCGTGGGCAACAGCTACGAGATCACCCTGATCTTCATTGCCTTTGCATTCGGCTGCAACATCGGCTGCTCGGTCATCGTGTCGCGCTACTTTGGTGCCAAGGAATACGATGACATGAAAACCTCGGTGTACACGGCCCTCATCGGCTCGGCAGTGCTGTGTGCAGCGCTGATGGTGTTCGGCCTGCTGGGCTGCCGCAGCCTGCTGGAGCTGATCAACACCCCGGAGGAGATCCTGGCGGACTCGGCCCTGTATCTGGACATCTACGTTCTGGGCCTACCTTTCATGTTCTTCTACAACATTGCCACCGGCATCTTCTCGGCGCTGGGTGACAGCAAGACGCCGTTCTACTTCCTGGCCGTCTCGTCTCTGTCCAACATTGGCGTGGACATCCTGTTCGTGGCCGGGTTCCACATGGGTGTGGCCGGTGTGGCCTGGGCGACCTTCCTGTGCCAGGGTGTGAGCTGCATCCTGGCCATGGTGGTGGTGTTCCGCCGGATGAAGGCCATCCCCGCACAGCGCAAGACGGTGTGGTTCTCCTGGGGCATGCTGGGCAAGATCGCCGTGGTGGCCATCCCCAGCATCCTGCAGCAGAGCTTCATCTCGGTGGGCAACATCATCCTGCAGAGCGTCATCAACACCTTTGGCGCCAGCGTCATTGCGGGCTATTCCGCTGCCGTCAAGCTGAACAACATGGTCATCACCTCCTTCACCACCCTGGGCAACGGCATTTCCAACTACACCTCCCAGAACATGGGTGCCGGCAAGATGGACCGCGTCAAGGCGGGCTTTGGTGCTGGCCGCAATCTGGTGTGGCTCATTTGTGTGCCCATCGTCATCCTGTACTTCTTCTTCGGCCGCACCCTGCTGCTGCTGTTCATGAATGATCCCCAAGGCCCTGCAGTGGCTACGGGTATGCTGTTCCTGCACATCCTTTCGCCCTTCTATTTTGTGGTGTCCCTGAAGCTGGTCACCGACGGCATCCTGCGCGGCTGCGGCCTGATGGGCCGCTTCATGGTGGCTACCTTCAGCGACCTGATCCTGCGGGTGGGCATGGCCATCGTCCTCAGTGCTACAGCTCTGGGCAGCACCGGCATCTGGCTGTCCTGGCCCATTGGCTGGTGCATCGGCACGGTCCTGTCCCTGGTGTTCTACGTCACGGCCATCCGCAAGGCCCTGGCAGAGCCGGTGGCTCAGGCAGAGGCCCAGGGCCTGGAGGCAGAGCCGGTGGCTCAGGCAGAGTTTGCAGCCCAGGCTGAAATGGAGACCCTGTAACCTTTTTGAAACTTGTGAATTGTATTCACTTCAAAAACAAAGAAAATGAACGATTTGAAATAGTGCACAAAAACGCATTATAAAAATTGGCCAGATTGTCAATAAAGACGAGAAAATGCCCCCAAAAGTATGGACGGTTTGTGAATTGCGGACCCGGGGCTGAATGGCTATAATAACAGTACAGAACAGAGGCAAGGTCGCTTTTAGAGGGGAAGGGCCTTGCTTCCGTTTTTATCCTGAAGGCTATTCCAATAGATCAAATACTCCGAAGGAGGAGATCGTTATGAAAAAGCTCATTTCTCGTCGTCAGTTCCTGGCTGCTGCCGGTGTGGCAGCTGCCGCCGGGGGCCCGGCCGCCCGGGGGGGAAATGAAAGCGCCCCAGACCGCCGGTATCATCCACACCGATTTCGAGCGGGGCTTCATCCGTGCCGAAGTCATCAAGTACGACGACTATGTGGCGCTGGGTTCCGAAAAGGCCTGCCGCGACCAGGGCAAGATCGGGGTCGAGGGCAAGGAGTACGTGGTGCAGGACGGCGACATCATGCACTTCCTGTTCAACGTGTAGTGCCGCGCTGCCGTTTACGGTAGCGGGCGGGGCGCCGCCGGATGCGGTGATCGTGTCCTGTTGAAAACGCCGGACCGGAAGCGGCCGATGAATTGCGGCGGGTTAGCAAATATAATTCTTAAAATATTACGGTTATGAAAGCGTATTGGAAGTACCTCATCATCGGTGCGGCGATCGTCGTCAGCGCCTGGTTGCTCGCAAGGGCGTACACATATAAATACCACGCGCAGGAGACGATCGTGGTGACGGGCCTCGGCGAAACCGAGTTCTCGTCCGACCTGATCGTCTGGAACGGTTTCATCACCGCCGAGGCGCAGAACGTCGAAGCGGGATACGCGCAGATCGAATCCAGCAAGAAGAAGGTGTACGACTACCTCCTCTCAAAAGGGATCGCTGCCGAAGCCGTGGTCTTCCAGTTCGTGAACTTCACCAAGCAGTACGAGCCGGTCTATTCGGCCAATGGCAGTTGGGCCGGACAGCGGTTTACCGGTTACCGGCTTTCGCAGGGCTTCACCGTCGAGTCGAAGAGTGTCGATGCCGTCGAGAATGTTTCGCGTGAAATCTCTTCGCTGATAGCCCAGGGCGTTTCGATCGAGGCTATGCAGCCCGATTATTACTATACGAAGCTCGACGACGTGAAGTTGTCGCTCATCGAGAAAGCATCGGCCGATGCCCGTGTCCGTGCCGAGAAGATCGCGGTCAATGCCGGAGCGAAGCTCGGCGGAGTGGCTTCGGCCCGTATGGGCGTGTTCCAGATCACGGGTGCCAATACCAACGAGGAGTTCTCGGCCGGAGGATCGTTCAACACCTCGAGCCGGCAGAAAAAGGCCCGTATCACCATGCGGGTCGAATACCGCATTAAGTAAACGGTATGGGAAATCGTGCAAAAATCGCCCGGGTGCTTACCTCCCGATGGACGGAACGGATATTTTTCGTCCTGCTTCTCGCAGCGGTCGCTTTGAGGAACGATGCGGTCTGGCGCGTGGTATCGGGTGCCTTCGTAGTGTGGGTGATGTGTGCGCTGTGGGCCGTGGCGCCGACTTTGCGCAAACCTGCCCGAGGGGGTGCGGCGACGCAGGATGCGGCCGGTCGCAAGACGGCCGAATCCGAACATGACGATAAAAAGGAAATCAACAAAGAGTAACGAAATATGGAAAGACCTGTCCGGGTGCGCTTCGCACCCAGCCCTACGGGGCCTCTGCATATCGGCGGCGTACGTACGGCGCTTTATAACTACCTGTTCGCGCGTCGGCACGGCGGTACGATGATTCTTCGTATCGAAGATACCGACTCGCAGCGTTTCGTGCCGGGTGCCGAGGAGTATATCCTCGAGTCGCTCAAGTGGTGCGGCATCGAGATCGACGAGGGTGTCGGCGTCGGCGGCCCCCATGCGCCGTACCGCCAGAGCGAGCGGCGCGACATCTACCTGAAATACGCGAAACAGCTCGTGGAGTCCGGATGGGCCTACTACGCTTTTGATACTGCCGAGGAGTTGGACGCCCTGCGCAAGGAGTACGAGGCGCGCGGCGAAACTTTCGCATACAACTATTCGATCCGCGAGAAACTGCCTACGTCGCTCTCTCTCTCGAAAGAGGAGGTCGCAGCCCGCATCGCGCGGGGCGACCAGTGGGTCATTCGCTTCAAGATGCCCGAAAACGAGATCGTCGAAATGGACGACCTGATCCGGGGGCATGTCGAGGTGAACACTTCGACGCTCGACGACAAGGTGCTCTATAAGTCGGCCGATGCGCTGCCTACGTACCACCTGGCGAATATCGTGGACGACCGTCTGATGGAGGTGTCGCACGTGATCCGGGGCGAGGAGTGGCTGCCGTCGCTGCCGCTGCATTATCTGCTGTACCGGGCCTTTGGTTGGACGGACCTGCAGCCCCGCTTCGCGCATCTGCCTCTGCTGCTGAAACCTACGGGCGGCGGCAAACTCTCGAAGCGCGACGGCGACAAGATGGGGTTCCCCGTGTTCCCGCTCTTCTGGAAATCCCCGACGGGCGAAACCGCACGCGGTTACCGCGAGGACGGTTATTTCCCCGAGGCGTTTATCAACATGCTGGCGTTGCTGGGGTGGAATCCCGGCACCGAGCAGGAGATCTTCTCGATGCAGGAGCTGATCGACAGCTTCTCGCTGGAGCGCGTTTCGAAATCGGGCGCCCGCTTCCAGCCCGACAAGGCCAAGTGGTTCAACGCCCAGTATATGCACCATAAGAGCGACGCGGAGCTGGCCGCACTGTATCAGCCGATCCTGCGCGAGCACGGCATCGAGGTTTCGGACGAGTTGGCCGGGCGTGCCGCAGGCATTATGAAAGAGCGGGCCACGTTCATCACCGATCTGTGGGATCTGACCTCGTTCTTCTTCGTCGCTCCGACTCAGTACGATGAGAAGCAGGCTAAGAAGTATTGGAAGGGCGATAATCCGGCTATGCTGCGCGAACTGCGCGAGGTGCTGGCCGGCATCGACGATTTTTCGCTCGAAAATACCGAGCGGATCGTGCACGGCTGGATCGAGCAGAAGGGCTATTCGCTGGGACAGGTGATGAACACGCTGCGCCTGGCGCTGGTCGGAGCCGGCAAGGGTCCCGGTATGTACGACGTTACCTCTTTCATCGGGAAGGAGGAGACCCTGCGTCGTATCGACAACCTGCTGCGTAATCTGAAGCCGGGCGAATAGGGATGGAGATCGAACAGCAGATCTGGGGCGCCACTTCGGAGGGCGAGGCCGTTGTGCTCTATACGCTGCGCAATGCCGCAGGTGCCGAAGTGCGGCTTTGCAATGTCGGCGCGGCTGTCGTGTCGATTCTGGTTCCCGATCGTGACGGACATTTGGCGGATGTGGCGCTGGGTTACAAGGATTTCCGCAGTTATTTCGGCGATCCGGCCCTGTGCGGCAAAAGCATCGGCCGCGTGGCCGGTTGCATCGCTTACGGGACGATGCGGATTGACGGCGAAGAATACCGCTTGGATATAAACGGCATGGCCGGGCATCTCAACGGCGGTGTGAAGGGCTTCGCCGGGCGCTTGTGGGAGAGCCGTGTCGAAACCAACCGGGTCGTGATGTCGCTCTCTTCCGACGACGGCGATCAGGGGTATCCCGGTAATTTGCAGGTCGAGGCCGCTTTCGATTTCGACGAAGATAATGCGCTGGAAATAACTTATATCGCTCGAACCGACCGGACGACGCCCGTGAACATGGCCTGCAACCTGCTGCTCAATCTGGGCGGCGAGGGCAGCGGGTCGGTACTCGACCACGAGCTGCGGCTCGATGCTTCGACTGTTTTGGAAGCGGACGATCGTCTGATTCCTACCGGGAAACTGCTCGGTGTTGCCGGTACGCCCGCCGATTTCCGTTCACTGCGCCGCTTGGGTGAGGGCGTCGATTCCGATTTCGACCGGATCCGGATGCTGCGGGGGTACGACCACTTCTTCCCCGTGGACGGTTGGCGGCAGAATATCCTGACCGAAGTCGGCGAATTGCGCGATGCACGTTCGGGACGCCGGGTGGAGATTCTCTCTTCGCAGCCCGGCGTGACGCTCTACACCGGCAATCGCTTGGGCGGCGGATGCCCCGAAACGAAGTCGGGCGGCCGCTACCGGGATTACGAAGGGGTCGCCGTCGTCTGTCAGGGGTATCCCGATGCGGTCAATCGGCCGGAATTTCCTTCTCCGCTGCTTGCGCCTGACGGATTTTATTGCCAGAAGACCGTCTATCGGTTCGGTACTTTCCGGTAGGTGATGACTCTCCCCAGGCTTGCCCTGTCCCGAGGAAGATACCGGATTTTTCAACTGTCGGAGCCGGAAAACGGTCCCGGGTTTTGCCTGGTTCCGGGTTGTAAACGTTTTTTTCGGCAAATATCCGAACAGTCGGTTTTTCGTCGCTGTCCGCCGCATTCGGAGTGAGTTGTTCGAACAAAGCTGTGCGCCATTCCTGGGGTCGAGCCGGGTGGCGTACTCTTTTTGTGATGCGGTGCGATTTTCCGAAATTTAATGTTATCTTTGCGCCCGTATTCTTGAAGGGGTGCCTTACTGTCAGGCTGAGATTATACCCATTGTACCGGATACGGGTAATGCTGAAACCGGGAATCTATAATCGATACGACATACCCCTTTTCTGTTCTTTTAATTCAATTAAAGTTATGAAAAGGATTTTCTTACTGCCGCTTACGGCTGCGGCTGTCTGGTGCGCGATGCCGGTGCACGCGGACGAACCGGTGGAAACGGACTCCATGACTCCGGATTCCATGAAACTGTACGAATTGCAGCAGATCGAGGTGACCGCTACCCGCGTCGATCGCAAAACTCCGGTGGCATATGCCGATATCGGCCGAGAAGCGATTTCTCGCCGGAATTTCGGCAGCGACATGCCGACGTTGTTGCAAATGACTCCGTCGGTGGTCGCCACTTCGGATGCCGGCAACGGCATCGGCGGTACGGCGTTCCGTCTGCGCGGTTCGGATGCTTCGCGCATCAATGTCACAACCAACGGCGTGCCGATGAACGATGCCGAGAGCCACTCGGTCTATTGGTACGATACGCCCGACATGGCTTCTTCGGTCGGAACGATCCAGGTACAGCGCGGTGCCGGAACCTCGACCAACGGTACGGGAGCCTTCGGCGGTTCGGTGAATATGACCACCGCCCCGATGTCGAGCGAATTTTCTGGCGAAGCGTCCCTTTCCTATGGCTCCTACAACACCAACAAACAGTCGTTGCAGATCGGTTCGGGACTCATGGGCGGCCATTGGACCGTCGATGCCCGGCTTTCGCATATCTCCTCGGACGGTTATGTCGATCGGGCCTTCACCAACCTGGAGTCCTACATGTTGCAGGTCGGGTACTACGATGGGGGTACGGCCGTGAAGCTGATCTCCTTCGGCGGTGTGGCCAGAGTCGGACTGGCTTATGACGGCGTGACGAAGGAGCAGCTCGAAACCGACCGGCGCTACAATTCGCAGGGGCTTGTCAAACATGCCGACGGATCGATTTCGTTTTATGATAACCAGACGGATAACTATACCCAGATCAACAATCAGTTGATCGTCAATCATCGCTTCAACGCCCGTTGGACGCTGAATGTCACGGGCCACTACACCTACGGTTCGGGTTATTACAACCAGTATAAGAACGGACAGACGTTGAGCGAGTACGGTATCGCGCCGATCCCTACGGACGATCCGAACGAGCCGATTACCGAAAGCAATCTGATTCGCCGCAAGTCGATGGACAACCATTTCGGCGGCGTGGTTGCATCGGCCAACTATACTCGTGGCCGCGTACAACTGGCCCTGGGCGGTGCGGGCAGCGTATATGACGGCGGCCACTGGGGAAACGTGATGTCGGTCGTCGATGCACCCGGCTTCCCGCGTCACGAGTATTATCGTAACGCCTCGACCAAGTACGATGCCAACGTCTTCGCCAAGATCAACTGGGAGGCTGCACGAGGACTGAACCTCTATGCCGACCTGCAGTACCGTTTCATCCGGCATAACATTACGGGCACCAACGACAATTTCAACAGCACCACTTCGGCGCTTCAGGAGTTGGATATTCACCGTACCTATCACTTTTTCAACCCCAAAGCGGGCGTGAACTACACTTTCGCCCGGAATCACAAGGTCTATGTGTCGTTCGCCGTGGCGCAGAAGGAGCCTACGCGCAGCAACTTCACCGATACCAAGAACGGGGAGTATCCCACCTCGGAGCGGCTGTACGACTGGGAGTTCGGCTATCTTTTCCACAACGACCGTTTCGAGGCGGGCGTGAACTTCTACTATATGTCCTACAAGGATCAGCTGGTCGCTACGGGCGAACTCTCGGACACGGGGCAGGAGCTGTCCCGCAATATTCCAGACAGTTACCGCCGGGGCATCGAACTCTCGGCTTCGCTGAACATCGCCCGCTGGTTTTCGCTGGGAGCCAATGCGACCCTGAGCCAGAACCGGATCGAGAACTATACGGAATATGTTTCGGAGTACGACGCCGACTGGAACTACCTGGGCGAAAAGGAGCTGTATCTCGGGACCTCGACCCTTTCCTACTCTCCGTCGGTCATCGCCGGAGTGCTATTGGATTTCCATGTCAAAGGGTTCAGCGCCCTGCTGCATACGCAGTATGTCGGCAAACAATACTTTACCAACGGCCGCAACGATGCGCTGTCGCTCGACGACTACTGTGTCACCAACCTGAACCTGGGGTATGAATTGGCTGCCTCGAAGATCGGAAGCGTGCGTTTCGGCGTGCAGATCAACAATCTTTTCAATACGGAGTATTGTAACAACGGCTACGGTTATTCGTCGATTGTCGGAGGTGTGCGCGAAGATTCGGCCTTCTATTTTCCCCAGGCGATGTTCAACGTGCTGGCCAACGTAACGGTGCGGTTTTAGGCGATGGAACTCAAACTCATCCTGCAGATCGTCGGCTTTACGCTGGGGCTGCTCTATCTGTGGCTCGAATACCGGGCCAACATCTACCTCTGGCTCGTGGGGCTGGTGATGCCCGTCGTGCACGGTACGCTCTACTTCCAGACGGGGCTTTATGCCGATTTCGGCATGAACGTCTATTATTTTCTGGCGAGTGTCTATGGGTGGCTGGTATGGCGCAACGCTCCCAAAACCGAAAAGGGCGGCGGTATTTCCCGTACGCCCGCACGCCGCTGGCCGATGATCGCGGCGGCGTATGCGGCGATCCATCTGTTCATCTACTGGGTGCTCGTGACCTTTACCAACAGCACCGTGCCGTTCTGGGATAGCCTGACCACGTCGCTGAGCATCGTGGGAATGTGGATGCTTTCGCGCAAGTATCTGGAACAGTGGTTTGTATGGTTTGTAGTCAATTTGGTGACGGTCGGGCTCTATTTCTACAAGGAGATCCCGCTCACCGCATTGCTCTACACGATTTACCTGACGATGTCGCTGGCCGGGTATTTCCGCTGGCGTCGGATGATGCGGCGGCAGATGCGGGGCTGATTCGGGAAAGAGGCGAAAGCCGGGTTACTCTTCGGGGAGCCCGGCTTTTTCGATCTGGTTTCGTATTTCCTGCCGCAAGGCTTTGGGGGTGATGCCTGCCGCGACGAGCAGATAGGAGTGGCGGAGTTGCTCGCGGATAAAGGCGTCGGGCAGATCACCATCCGTACGGATGCCGTTCCAGTGGCGTTTGTTGCTGTGGAAAGCGGGAGTGACCAGTTCCGGATAGCGTTCGCGAAGCAGAACGGCCCGATCCGGATCGCACTTTACAGCGATCCATCGGAATTCCACCATATCGGTGTAACAGAACATTTTGCCCCCGATTTTGAAGACCAGGGTCGTTTCGTCGAACGGGGTACACTCTTCTGCCAGCGGCAGGGAGAGGCAATAGCGGCGCAGTTCCAGAATATCCATTTCAGGATGATTTTTTTAGTGTGGGTATATGCAGCAAAGCGGGTGCGGTGTCCGTTCGAAGGTTTTTCGTTCGGTTTTGCATCCGAAGCAAAGATATACATAGTTTTTCCGATTCGGAAAATAATCGTCGAGCTGCATCGGTGAATTTTTGGCAATCTGCGGACAAACCGTTTCCCGCATCCGATATTTTTCGTACCTTTGGCTCTGATAAACCGATTTTGTTATGGAGGTGAACAAGATACAGGAAGAACTTGCCCGTTTGATCGAACTGGTCGATGGCTGGGCGGGTTCGCACGATGTCCCCGGCATCGAGCGGGATTTGGTTTTGGACAAGCTCAAAAAATTGTATGAAGCGATACGGTTTGCGAATTTCGACGAAGGGGATTCCTCCGCTTCCGCGTCCGTCGCTGCGCAGCAGTCCGTCGCCGAAGTTGCGCCGGTGTCCGAAATAAGTATCGACCTGGACGATTTGCTGGCGGAGCCTGTCCGCGACTCCCTGCCGGAGCCGGCTGCGATGCCCGAAGCTTTGGGTGAATCCGCCGGGGTGTCTGCTGCTGTGCCGGAATCTGCGCCCTCCGTGAAGCCGGTTTCGGCATCTGCCGTTACAGAACCTGAGCCGGAACCTGTACTTGTCGTTGCGTCTGCTCCTGTGGCCGAGCCGGATCCGGTGCTTGCCGACGAATCTGCCCCTGAATCCGTGCCTGTATCGGAATCTGCACCTGCAGCGGAGTCTATAGCTGTCGCGGTCGCGGTATCTGTGACGTCCGGTCTTTCGCGGCAGGATGCTTCGATGGAAGGGCAGTCCGACAAAGCGTCGGGAACCGGGCACGATGCTGCGGTTCGGACCGGCCGGGAGGGGCTTGCCGGATCGTCTGCCGGTCAGGTGGTTGCTCCCTCCTCTGAAGCCGATGCCGAATCGAAGCAGAAAGTCGTCGTATCGGACAGTCTGTTCGATCTGGACGATCTGGTGATCCGTCACAGGGAGAAGCGGCGGGTCATCATGTCTCTCTACGAGACGGACGGGCCGCAGGAAGCCGCTGCTTCGAAGATTCCGGTCGGGACCGGGCAGAAGCCGGGGCATGCAGCGGTTCCGCAGCAACAGGCAACCGCCGGAAAGAAGCAGGACGATGCAGCGGCTCCGCAGCTGGAAACACTCCTCGAAAAAATGGATGAACCGAAGAAGTCCGTAACGTCGCAAATGCCGGAGCCACAGTCCGAAACATCGGAATCCGACTCTGTCGCTGCAGAGATTTCGGAGCAAGCGGATAATGCGGCGGATGCCGATGCTTCCGTTGCCGCTTCGCAAAAGACGGGCGTCGCCGAAACGACTTCGGCTAAAACCGATGCCCCGAAATACCCGTTTGCCGCCGAGCCGGAGCCGGTGCTGGGCGAGGTGTTGGGCGGTGACGTGCATACGCTGGCCGACACGATCGCCGCGCCGAAGGACATGGCTTCCGAAATCGTGCGCAAGGAGCGGATCACCGACCTGAAGCAGGCGATCGGTATCAACGACAAATTCCTGTTGCTGCGGAACTTGTTCGGCGGCGATACCGAGCGGTACGAACGGACGATCGACCGTCTGAACGAGTTTGACGACCTGGACGACTGCATTATCTATATCTCCGAGAATTACGATTGGAACCCTTCGTCCGACGGAGTGAGGTTCCTGATAGAGTTGCTGGAACGTAAACTCTCCTGACGATGGCTAAGCTCTATATCGTTCCTACGCCGATCGGAAATTTGGACGACATCACGATTCGGGCCGTCAGGGTGCTTTCCGAAGTCGATTTTATTCTGGCTGAAGACACGCGCACCTCGTCGGTGCTGCTCAAGCATCTGGGCATCGAGAAAAAGATGTATGCCCACCACAAGTTCAATGAACATGCGACGGTTGGTCTGGTGGCCGACAACATCGCCCAGGGCCGTTCAGCGGCTCTGATTTCGGATGCGGGCACGCCGGGAATCTCCGCCCCCGGGTTTCGGCCGGTGC
>ERZ779799.522-NODE-522-length-12808-cov-3.510390_pt1 | contig 12808 bp, 8 predicted proteins | sample MGYA00511253_ERZ779799 | MGnify/ENA primary metagenome ERZ779799 (study PRJEB29588, sample SAMEA2159541) | human gut metagenome | biome: human gut; feature: human-associated habitat; material: faeces | place: Denmark | collected 2008/2010 ...
CGCGATGGTGTCGAGGTCGTCGGGCACGACGATGTGTCCGCTGAAATTCAGCGCAGCCTCGGCAGCGTAAGCCTTTTGTCTCGACGGCAGCGAGTCGTCTTCAGTGTGGTATATGATCAGGTTGCGCGCATGCAGCGTCGCGGCGGTTTTTCCGGCGTCGAGCGCCGTGCTGTGGTGCTTTTCGTAGGGTTTATACCTTTCCGCCTCGCTGTGCAGGCAGAACGCCTCTGTAAGCAGCCAGTCGGCGTTTTGTGCCACGTCGCGGTTTGCATCGTTCAGCGGCTCGTCACCGAGACACACCACGGTTTTCCCTTCCGGCGTCACCGCACGGAATCCGTATTGCTCCTCTTTAGTGGAGTGGATGCTGAAAAACGTCATGTCCATACCGGCAATCTTCCGCTGGCAACCATCGGTCAGCACGTCGATAACGGTGCGTTCCTGAAATATGCCGAAGTCTTTTTTGGAGAACGTCAGCCGGCATATCTCCGTCAGCACGTTGATTACGCGTTTGTGCCCGTAGATGTGCAGCGCGCCGTCGTAAGCCTGTTTCTTTACCGCGTTGACCACAGCGCGTGCCACCCATACGGCACCAATGACGTGGTCGGTGTGCGCATGAGTCAGAAACAGGTGGCCGACGTCGGCAATCGCCACGCCCGCCTTTTCAAGTTGTGTCAGGATGCCGTTGCCTCCACCGGCGTCGACCATCAGCCGCGACACACCGCAGTCGATGATGAAGCACGTGTTGTAGCATCGCGTCACGAAGGCGCTTCCCGTGCCGAGTATGGTAATCCTCTCTGCCATCAGGTTGTTATTTCTTCTGTTTGCAGCAGTGCTTTCTCACGTTGCGGCATGTAGTGTCGGCTTGCATGCGCGTCTTGCGGCAGGTGGTGTCGGCTTGCACACATGTTTTTTTGCAGGCAGTGTCGGTCAGCTCTCTCGCTTTGCAGCAAGTTTTTTGTGAGCGTTGGCAGCACAATTCTGTTTTCTGCTTGCAGCAAGATTTCTGTTTTCCGCATTTCTGTTGCGCGGCGATTATTCCCGCGCCCGCCAATACTATGGCGGCAATGATTACAAATTTTTTCATAACAGTCTATTTTAATTTTGTCGGTTTGGCAAGTTCAATCACTTCGAGATCCTTTATCGTTCCGCAGTCCACATACAGGCGAATCAGTGTGCGCACCGCCTGCCAGCCGTAGACTCCCGCAGCTCCCGGGTTGATGTGCAGCAGCCCGAGTTGGCGGTCGTAGATCACTTTAAGAATATGGCTGTGTCCGTCAACGAAGATTTGCGGACGCTTCACCTCGAGTTTGAATTTCACCCCAGGCGCGTATTTTCCGGGATATCCGCCGATGTGGGTCATCGCCACGCGCACTCCGTCGGTTTCCCAGTCGCGCCAAGTGCCGAGAGTGCGTCGCATCGGTTGCCCGTCGATGTTTCCAGCCACAGCCCTCACCGGAGCGATGGCGTTCAGACGCTCGATCACCTCGTCGGTTCCTATGTCGCCGGCATGCCAAATTTCGTCGCATCCTGCGAAATGCGTAGCGTAGCGGTCGTCCCAATATCCGTGGGTGTCGGAAAGTATGCCAATTTTCTTCATTACTCAAAAATACAATAAAAAATGGAGAAAAATATGTTTTTAAACACTATTATAGAAAATGAAATAAAAAGTTTACATCTTTTTATTTAAAAAGTCTTGCACGTATCAAAATCAAGTGTTATATTTGAGGTGTGAAAGGAAAAGTCAAGGCGACTTTTCAGTTCTCCCAATCTTGATTCTTTGGATCAGGTGCCGTGGAAATAAGAATTTATTACCTGAAGAAAAACCGCTTTTTTCGAAATATATATGTTTTTATAGATTGTAGATTTATAGATGGCCACTGTTGTGAAACAACGGCCATTTTTTTATGCCTTGTCGTAAGTGCTGGCATAAAAATAACACAACCGGATTTCTTCCCAGAGACCCGGCTGCGTATAAGCTATGCTTCCATAGCTTCCCAAACAAATATATTTTCGATGTATTTTCTGGGACAAAGATAATACTTTTATTTAGTATTCAGTTGTAAAAAAGTGCTTTTAGATTTAATTTACAAATTTACACATCTGTATAGATGTCTTAGTTCGCTGATTAATAACTGATAATGGTGTGAAAATAAAGTCTGTGCTAAAAAACGATGATATAGGCTAAATGTTAAACATTTTAGTATATTATCATTTCACAACAACTTTTTTCCCATTAACGATATAAAAACCGGCAGGGAGTGCGATAGTCGTTTCATCAGTCACAATTCGTTTCGCCACGATTTGTCCGGCAACGTTGTAGACGGCAACAGAGGTTGGAGATGCAACGCTTATCTTTACGGCTCCGCTGACAGCCCAAATGCGTGCATCGTCGGCAGTTTCGGTTGTAGAAATGCCACCAAAAACGTCTTTGAGGTTGATTGACATCACCGTTGCGGTGAAATCCTTCTGGTTTGTATAGTCATACACGTTTCCGAGCACGTTGATGCCCTTTCCTTTGGCGCGTACACCGGCGAGTAGAGAGCTGTTGACAAACTTGGCGTAGAAAGTGGTCGGATATCCCGCGCTTGCAGGCTCGTTGGTTGTTGCTATTACGTTTTCGTTGGCATTCTCACCGTCGAATTCAAACAACGAAGAGCCTTGCTTGTCGGCGTTGGCGATGTTGTATCCGAAAGCATAGATTTTGTTGCCTTTGATGGTTGCGCTGTAGAGGCCAGAGATGCCCTCGCTTACGCACACACCTTTTGACAGCGCACCGTCGGCAATGCTGAAGCCAATCACCATGCCCTCAAGCTTTGTGCCCGACGACATTGTGACAGCATCTGTCGCACCGGCAGCGGTATATCCGCCTTTCACAAGACCGGAAACCAATACAAAACCCTCGCTCACGTCGATACCTTTTACTTGCGAAGTGTGCTTGCCGTCGGAAGCGGCTACAGAGTTTGCGATGCTTGCCCAGACAGGGACAAGGTCGGTTGAGAACGCGGCGGCAAACACATCGTCGAATGTGGTCGGGGCAAGCGTGATGTCGGCAAAAGCGATAGTGTTGCCTTCCGCTTTCGCTTTCACGCGTCCGGCAACAAAGATTTTACCGTCGGCAAAAGTCACAGCGTCGATATAGTCCTCAGCGTCGGTGCCTGAGATGTCGAAACTCTTCACGAAGTTTCCGGCATTGTCAAGTTTCACGAGATATAGCGACTTGGCAGAGCGTGCAGCCACGGCGTTTTCTCCAAAAGAGAGCGTTTTTGCGTGCTGTCCGCCTATATAGATGTTGTCGGCGTTGTCGACAGCGATTTTCGCAGTCAAAGAGCTTGCATCGTCGGCAGCGAAATGCTTGAACCAGTCGAGGTGGCCGTCGGCAGAAATTTTAAGCACGACAATGTCGTAGACCGCGCTTCCGGCAAAAGCCTTTTCTATGGTCGTTGTGTGGTTGTCGGCGTCAACGATGTCAAGAATTGAGTTGGCAGGAATGTCGGTGGCTTCTTTTGCGTTGAATGCAGTGAAACTTGTCACGGCAGCCACGACCACACCGCCGTCAGAAGTGGTGGCGGCAGAAGCGTTTGCCACGCGACCCTGTTTTGAATAAACGTGCCAAGCGGCTGTTCCGTCGGCGTTCACTTTGGTAAGAAGTAGGTTGTCGTTGCCCGAAGTAGCTTTGTTGGGCGCGCCGAACGCCACCTTCTCCTGGCTGCCGAAGTTGACGAAATTCAGCGAGTTGTCGTTGCCTTTCGACACGAATTTCGACACGAGGAAAGTGTTGTTGTCACTTGCCGCCACGGCTTCAGGCGTGCTGATTTCGTTGTTTGCGTTGATTGGAGTCACCCAGTTTGCAGTTGCTGTGAATCCCTGTGCGCCTGCAGACATAGCCGAGGCTGCGAGAATCATTGAAAAAAGTAAGTTTTTGTTCATATAAATAATTTTTTAATGTTAGAAAACGAGTCCAATGGTCGCCGCGTAATTTGAGGCGTTGACCGAGCCGGCATATCGGAAGCCGGTCCATGCCAGGCGGCAGAAGATGCCGAAGCGATGGTTTGCCGCGAAGTCGGCTTGCGCGGCGGCGTGGTATGTGCAGTCGTTGTTTGCCATCAGCAGGTATTGCCGTTCGGCAGATACGTTGAGCGCCCACGTTTCGGTTTCCGGCATTGTCAGTTTTGAAGACGTGCGGATGCGTGTGGATGCTCCGGCTTTTGCCGACAGCACACACCGATTGGCGTGCCAAGCCACTGCCGCGTCGGCGCCGGCGATGGCGGCATTGCCTTCCATCAGACGTTCCGGCTCGGTATACCGCCATCGGTCGGAAGCATATCCTCCAGTGGCACGTGCTTGTATGCGCACATTGCCGAGAGTATGCTCGTAGGCAAAGCGCAGCGAGCCCTCGGTGGTCGACCTGCGGAACATCGTTAGCGAAGCGATTTCCGGATATATGTTGTTTTCCGCCTCGCCAAAGATATTTTCATTTCCGTCGCGTTGTGTGCGGGTGATTTCAGCCTCCACGGCAAACGTATTTGTCGCGGCAAAACGTGTCAGGATGTGGGCGGCGGCATTGAAGCGGTGCTCGGCGACCGACGCCATCGGGAGTTCGTTGAGCGACGATATGATTTTGTCGAATCCGAAATAATCGTAAGCCACGTGTATGCCGGCATCGGTGATTTTTCCTAAAGCCGAAGCCGCGTCGGCTTGGATGCCGAAATTTCTGCCGTTGTAGTATGTGTTGGTGTTCGAGCCGCGGAAACGGAAATAGTCGGTTCCGAGGCCAGTGGCATGGTAGACCGTAGGCTGAAACGTCTCGTTGTAGAATTTCACCACGTTTGTCTGTTTGTATTTTCCCGCTTTAAGCGCCATTCCGAGCCACCGCCACCGCATTCCGGCGGCGAAATCGAGGTCGCTTGTCAGGTTTCGTGGACGAGGGTCGACGGTGCGGTAGGCAAGAAGAGCGTTGTAGCCGGCAAAGGCACCGAGCGTCACGCCGCCTTTCAATGTGTGCGCAAAGCCACCGCTGAATCGGTAGTTCTCCTCGTGGAGGTCGCCGCCGACAAGGTCGGCAGTGACATAAGGATATACCGTCTGATAGTCAGACGACTCGTTCAACATCACGTTGCGCCGCTGACCGAAATCGTATCCAGCCTCGCCCCAGATGTCGTTGCTTCCTTTCTTCACATAAGCTTTCGCCTCTATTCCCGCGCGGTTCGATCCGTCGCCCTCCTCAATCAGTCTCGCCTCCTGCTGACTGTCGTATCTCCAAAAAGCATCAATCGTAGTTAGAGAAGAAGCAAACCGGTCTTTCATCAGCGCCGGATTGCCGTAACGCCAAGTCGCCACGTTGGTTTCAAGACTTGAATGGCAGAGGCGTCGCGTCAGCACGTCGGTTTTTTGTTGCGCCGCGACTGATGCCGAAGCCAGAATGATTGATATGTATATAAGTCGTTTCATTCGCAATGTCATTTTATTATCTGCACACCGTCGTAGGTTATTGTCGAAGCCTTCTCACCGCTGGCATTTACTGCCGACTGCTGCACCTCGATTATTGAAGGCGTGCAGGCGGGGTTGAAGTCGAGCGAAGAATTGTTGGAGTCTTTCAGCACTCTGCGCCCGTCGGCTGTCAGATACAGCATTTTCCGGCGCACGCTTTTGAAGAATCGGTCGCTGTCGGAGCTCATCCGTCCGCACCAAGTCCAACCGGCGTCGATTGCCGCCGGCAGCACGTTCCATTTGCGGTCTGACTCCACGCTGCAGTTCACGCCGTCAACAATCCATTGATTCGGAATCTTGAATCCGTCGCCGCTCATGGGAAAAGTGCCCGACGGGAGGTACAGCGTATAATTGTAGGTGTAGTAATAGTCGGTCAGAAACTCCTGTTTGCTGACAGGGATGCGTGCAAGAGCAAACGACGTGAATCCCTGGTTGTGGAGAATGAAAATGCTCTTCGTGTCGCAATACCATTTGTCCATGTTTGGCACCTCGGGATTGTCGATGTCTGTTTGGCTCGGCACGGTCGATTCGTCATACCATTCGAAGTCGGCGTCTGACAGGTTGAATGAGTTTTCGTTCGACACGCGATGGTCGATAGCTGTGTCGCAGATGGTGAGCGACTGCCCTGGCAGCACGGGATGGTCGGTGCCGCTGCCCGGAATCACATAGACGGCGTGCACCGTCATCGCCTGATTCTTGAGGTCGGGCGAGAACTTGTACGACTGTGTGGAGCGGAACTTCGATTCCACAAACGCCAGTCCGTCGGCATACAGCACATGACCGGTGTTGTTGTAGATTTTGAAATATGTGTCGCCGATGTAGCTTGAGCCGGATGTGCGCCGAGTGCCTGTGAAGAAGATTTCCTCGAAGATGAAATCATCGTTGTCGGCGACAAGATACACTGGAAGCGACAGCCTGATGCCGTCGGCAGTGGCGCGCACCGCCTCGGCATTGCCCGACAGTCTGCCCTTTACGGTGGCGGCATCGTCACCAGAGCCGTTGGTGTAGGTCACATCGGCTTGATATGAGCATTCGTAGAAGCCCACCGGCAGCGAGATTGCACCTGTGGTGTTGAATGTTGTTGTCTCGCCGGTGGTCAGGTTGCGGAACGAGAGCTGCTCGTTGTCGATTGTCAGGTCGGCAACGTCGGTCTGCGGCACTATTTCCACCGTAGCATTGACGCGCGGCACACTGGCATCGTCGGCGCAGGCCTGTAGCAGCGCAGCCGTTATTGAGATTAATATGTAGAGAAATCGTCGCATAGTGCTAAAAAGTTAAGTTGGCCTCCACTCCGAAATACGGACTCACGTTGCGGCGGATTTTATAGCCGTTGGAGTAGTAGTCGGGGGTGTAGTCGATTATTTTGTTTGCAAACATTGACAGACGCAGGAATTTGCCTATGGTTTTTGTCGCTTTCAGGTTGACGCTCATGGCAAACGGCACGGTGAACTGTCGGAAAGCATCGTCGTTGTATGTCTTTATGAGTCGGCTCAGCACGGGGTCGGCCGCCGAGGTATCGGTGTATTCGTGCAGAGCACCGTCGGCGGCGTCGAGATATGCTGTAGGGCGTCCGTTTTTCGGCATGTCCTGTGTCTTGACAAACCAAGAACATTGCACTGATGTGGCGAAAATCAGTCCCCATTCAGGAATTTGAGTGTCAAACATCAGGTTGGTCGACAGCGTCTCGTTCCAGTCGCCGTCGTTCCAGTCGTACAGTCCAACGTATCGGTCGCTGACGGCTGAACTGTCGACCACGTCGGCAACCGACACAAACATCGGCAGACTGTTGCTGTAGCGCGTCTTGAACCACGCACCGTTGATGTTTACGCGTGTGCGCAGCGGGCGGATGCGTGCCGACGTGAATTGGAACTCAATTCCCTCTTTGTCTATCCTCGTGCCGTTGTCGGCGCGTGTGTATCCGTCAAGTTTGCGCTTGGGGGTGTATGGCAGTCCTTCGAGCGACGGTTTCCCTGTCAGCGAACGGCTGTCGATGGCAGTCTCGTCATAATCGTTGTAGTCGTAGACTCCGTATACAGCCATATACCTGAATCCCGACGACATATTCTCGCGAAAATAGTCGACAGAGATTGTGTTGTCGCCAAACGAAAAGTCCATGCGCAGCTCTTTCTTAATGTTTGAGGCAGGGCGTATGTTGTAGTTTGTCGGGTCCTGAATGTAGCTGCGCACCACAAACCTGCTGTAGTCCTGCGGATGGTTTGGGTCGTAGTAGCCCAGTTCGGTGATGTCGTTGTAGTGCTTGTCGGGATAGAGATAGTTGAGAGTGGGCATTTTCGACGTCTTGCCCACACCGCCGGCAAAACTCAGTGCAATGCGGTGTCCAGCCCATTCCCATGCGGGCAGCGACCACTTCAGATTGGCGCGCGGGTCGAGGTAGATGTGGCCCTTCATCGCATACCGGCTGTCGAGTCCGGTAAGGCTGTTTGTGCGCAGACCGGCCTGCAGCTCGATCCTGTGGGTTGCAAGTTCTGCCTTGCCGTTGTACTCAATGAACGCCGACACCTGCGACAGGGCAGGGATGTCGCTGAACTTGCGTGGACGCGAGCCCCATCCCGACACAGACAGCGGACGGCTTAGGTCGTAGACCTGACCGCGTCCGAAATTCTTGGCATAGTTCCAGTCGGCACCGGCGAGCAGGTTGCTGGTCAGCGCGCCCGTTGTCAGCGCAAAGTTGGCTTTCGCTTTTGCGTAGGCGGTGAAAGGCTTTCCGTCGCTGAGAAACGAAGCCTCATACTCGGAGAATATCAGAGCGGCGTCGTGCACGCCTTCCTCGCTGGTAGTGGGCACAATGCCGTAGCGTTGCGGCGCCACGAGCCGGCGCTGTGTGAGGCGGTCGAATTGCTGCGTTATCAGCGTGTTGATGTCGATGCTTTTAAACAATCCTTTCGCTGTCGGACGCCAGGAGATGTTGTTGGTTATGGCTATTTTGTTGTATGTCGACTTGTATTCGTCAATGCGTCCGTAGTTTATGTCGGGGTCGGACTTGCTGTTGTCAAACGAGCCGGTATAGTCGACGGCGGCGGAGTAGCGCAGTGCGTCGGTGTTGAGCGTAAGTCGCAGCGAGCCGTTGCCGCGTCGGTATTTCTGCAGGTTGTTTGTCGGGTCGGGCTTTGCGTCGAGCATGCCTGCGTCAATGTTGAGTAGAGCGGTGTGGCTCAGCTTGAGTCCTTTTCCCAACGACAATAGTTTGCTGTAGCCGTCGGCCTTGAAACGTGCGGTGAATGGCGTGGAACGGCGTATCTTGTTGATTTTCACCATTCCGCTTGTGAGGTTCCCATATTCCACCGACGGGATGCCGCGCACCACTTCCACACTTTCCACATCGTCGGTCGAGATGGAACGCATGTCAACACCGCGGTTGGTGGTGTTGAGGTTGTTTTCGGTCGACGATGTCGTGGTGGCTGATTGTGTTGACGACAAAGGTGTGTATTGCATATTGGCATCGGTCGACAGGGGGTTGCCGTCAACCACAAACAGTGTTCCCAGTGAGGAGATTGCATAGTTGTTGTTGACCGAAGAGTTGCCTTGCGCGTCCATTGTGCCGGTTTCGCGCAGCCCTATTGTGTTGGCTGTCGACAGGTCGGGGTCTTTCTGCTGTCCTCCGGGCAGCAGTTGCATAAGGTCGCTGAGGCTGGTGGGCTGCAGAAATTCCATTGCCGAGCGGTCTATGCGCGAGGCCGTGACAGCACCTTGCGACTCCTTGGCAGTAACCACCACTTCGTGTAGTTCTGCAGCCATGACGATGGAATCGATGCGCGCCTCCTCTCCGCTTTTTTGCCCAGGTTTCTGCGATTGGGCTGGCAGCCATCCGGCGGCCAATAGTGCCAATGCAGCCAATATGTTGAGCCTTATTAGTTTGTGCATACGTTTAACTTCAATTGTGTACGGTGCAAAATTAGTTTGTGATGCGGGCGATTTCAATCGCAAAAAGTAGGTAATATGCAGATTTAGGGAGCTTTGTCGGTCATCATTTGTTGCGATTCTTGATTTTTTGGCTGTTTCGGTGCAGTGAAGACAGTCAGGTGGCGTTTACAATACGTAAAAAACAAAAGAAACGATGATATTTAATTCAAAAAGCGGTTGGAAATGGTTGTCGGCGACGTTGTTGCCGGTGCTCGGTTTTGCAGGATGCGGTAATCCCGGCGATAGCCCCGACCTGTATGGCTCGCCGACGAGCGACTATCAATTCAAGGGGCGTGTCACAGATGCCGACGGTAAACCTGTAGAGGGCATAAAAGTGGTGTCGGGCATTGTTGAGGGCGACAGGGTGTTTCATGAAGACTCGGTGTCTACGGATGTCGACGGACACTTCGTCACCAACAGGAAATCAGCCACGTCGATTGAGTGGCAGGTGAGGGACAATATGCGCATACTTACGTTTGAGGATACGAAAAACGGCATTTTTGCCAACGACACCGTGCGTAGCGTGGACATGACCGTGAAGCAGTTGCAAAAGGGCGACGGCGCATGGGATAGAGGAAGCTTTGAGGTGACCGTGCCCGATAAAAAATTGAAGCGCCGATGAAGCATCCCAACTCATTGTCGTTGCGCCGCCGCGTGGCTCTTGAACTATGGCGCAAGCGGATGGACATTGCCGTGAAAGAGCATCCTCTAAGACAACTTTTTTGGGAGTGCACGCAGCGTTGCAATCTGCATTGCCGTCATTGCGGCAGCGACTGCAGAGCAGAGGTGGGCGTGGCAGACATGCCGCTTGCCGACTTTACGCGTGTGCTCGACAGTGTTGCCCTCCGCACCGATCCCAATCGGGTGTTTGTCGTTGTCACCGGAGGCGAGCCGTTGATGCGCCATGACATAGCGGAGTGTGGCGCGGCAATTTACGAGAGGGGCTTTCCGTGGGGTATGGTCACCAATGCGTTGGCGCTTACGCCGTTGAAGTTTCAGTCGTTGCTCGATGCCGGTATCCACTCAATGACCGTCGGCCTGGACGGAATCGGCGACGACCACAATTGGATGCGCGGCAATCCCGACAGTTTCCGAATGGTGGACCGCGCCATTGATATGCTTGTGGCGCATCCGGAGGTGAAGTTCGATGTGTTGACATGCGTGAACCGACGCAACTATGGCAACCTTGACGACATAAAGCAGTTTCTTGTAAAAAAAGGAGTGAAGCAATGGCGTGTGGTGGCAGTGTTTCCTGTGGGACGTGCCGCAGCCGACCCGATGATGCGCCTGATGCCCGCCGAATATCGCGGCATCCTCGATTTCATAAAACAGACCCGCAAGGAAGGTGCAATCCACACCAATTACGGCTGTGAGGGATTCATGGGCGATTATGAGGGCGATATCCGTGACTACTTCTTTGGCTGCCAGGCAGGAATAACTACAGGGTCGGTGCTTGCCGACGGCTCTGTTTCAGCTTGTGCGAGCATCCGCAGCGATTACCATCAAGGAAACATCTATGAGGACGATTTTATGGACGTGTGGGAGCATCGTTACCATCCTTACCGCGACCGCGAATGGATGCGCAGGGAGGAATGCTCCGAATGCAAATTTTTCCGCTATTGCCGTGGCGGAGCGATGCATCTGCGTGATTCCGACGGCTCGATGCTGATGTGTCCGCTGCACAGGTTGGGATAACGCGTTTTTGGGGAAGGAATTTTTAGACGGGAAAAATGTAAATAAGCGTTAATAAAGCATAAATAAATCTGCACACGCATTACGTTGTATGCGAATTAATGGCTACCTTTGCGTCGCGAAACTCGGCCAGGGTCTATTGTCTTAGATCCGCAAACCTCAGGGTAACATATGAAAATAAACATTTTAAAAGCGTGCTGTCTCTATCTTGAAGACAGCACGCTTCCTTTTTATGAAACGCTAATAAAACTTCGTTGTTTAGTTGCGGTTTCCGCCACGGTTCCCACCGCGGTTTCCGCCACGGCGGTCATCGCGATGCCCGCCTCCACGGCGGTCGCCGTCGCGACGTGGTGGGCGAGCCGGACGCTCTGGCTCTACGTAGCCTTCCGGCTTCGGAAGCAGAGCGCGCATTGACAAGCGGAACTTGCCTGTTTTCTTGTCGATTTCGATGAGTTTCACTGTCACCTCGTCGCCCTCGTGCAAACCGGTGTCTTCCATCTTTTCGAAACGCTCCCATGCGATTTCAGAGATGTGGAGCAGACCGTCGCGGTTAGGCATGAATTGAACGAATGCACCGAAGTCCATGATTGAAACCACTTTACCTGTGTAGGTCTCACCTTCTTCAGGCTGCGCTACGAAGCCCTTGATAAGAGCCATAGCTTTGTCGATTGCGTCCTTGTTTGGAGCGGCAACCTCGATGTTGCCATGGTCGCCTTCTTCCTCGATAGTGACGATTGCACCCGACTGTTCCTGGATGCCTTGGATGATTTTTCCGCCCGGGCCGATGACAGCTCCGATGAATTCCTTCGGAATAACCAATGTCTCGATGCGTGGCACGTGAGGCTTGTAGTCTTCGCGTGGCGCAGGGATTGTTTCGTTGATGATTCCGAGGATGTGCAGACGGCCTTCGCGAGCCTGGTTGAGGGCTTTCTCAAGGATTTCGTAGGAAAGTCCGTCGCACTTGATATCCATCTGTGTTGCGGTGATACCGTCAGTTGTACCGGTCACCTTGAAGTCCATGTCGCCGAGGTGGTCCTCGTCGCCGAGAATGTCGGAAAGAATGGCATATTTAGGACTGTCGTAGTCTGTGATAAGACCCATTGCAATACCCGCAACCGGCTTTTTCATCTTCACACCGGCGTCGAGCAGCGACAATGTGCCGGCGCATACTGTTGCCATCGACGATGAGCCGTTCGACTCAAGGATGTCGGAAACGATGCGGCAAGTGTATGGGAAATTGTCAGGGAACATGCGTTTGAGTGCGCGGTGGGCAAGGTTGCCGTGACCGATTTCACGACGTCCTACGCCGCGTTGTGCCTTTGCTTCTCCTGTTGAGAATGGAGGGAAGTTGTAGTGCAGCAGGAAGCGCTCTTTGCCCTGGTTGAGCACGTCGTCGAGAATCTTCTCGTCGAGTTTTGTGCCAAGGGTACAAGTGGCGAGAGCCTGGGTCTCTCCACGGGTGAATACAGCAGATCCGTGAGGGCCTGGAACGTAGTCAACCTCGCACCAGATAGGACGGATTTCGGTGGTCTTACGTCCGTCAAGGCGCTTGCCTTCGTCCAGAATGGAACGGCGCATCGCCTCTTTTTCCACATCATGATAGTAACGGTCGATGAGGGCTGCCTTTTCTTCCAATTCTTCTTCGGAGAACTGTGCCTTGAATTCTTCGCGGATGGCATCGAAAGCATCCATGCGTTCGTGTTTGTTT
>ERZ779799.530-NODE-530-length-12683-cov-2.680076_pt1 | contig 12683 bp, 4 predicted proteins | sample MGYA00511253_ERZ779799 | MGnify/ENA primary metagenome ERZ779799 (study PRJEB29588, sample SAMEA2159541) | human gut metagenome | biome: human gut; feature: human-associated habitat; material: faeces | place: Denmark | collected 2008/2010 ...
TATTTCAACAGGGGGGGGAGTGAAGCGGACTTCTGGCGGGACCGTGTCCAGCGGGTGATAGCGGAGGATTCCGTCTTTGTCGTATGTCCAGCTTCCCAACATCGTCTCGTTGCGGGTGTAGATCGTGTCGTTGTAGTTCGTTACGCCGGTCACCTCTTCCTGTCCCGGCAGCGAATATAGTTTCCATGTGTTGCCGTCGAAAGCAAGCAGGCCGGAATTGTTGGCGACATACAGCATACCGTCGGGTGTCAGCGAAAAGCCCCAGTTCTGGCAGCTCGCTTTATAATCGTCGACCGTATAGTTTTTTACGAATACATAAGGGATGGCTACTGACGCGCGCATGGCATGTGCCGTGAACAGAAAAGAAATGAGAATGGTCAGCAGTCTGTACATAAGTCTAAATGAATATAGGCACGGAAGTCTTAGAATTCCGTGCCTGAATGAGGTTACAAATATAATGAAATTCCTATTTACTTGTATTCCTGCCAGCTCTTAATCTGGATGTCTTTTTCGTCCATATTACAGAAAGCGCTGATGAAGGCACTTGCCAAGCGGGCGTTGGTGATCAATGGAATGTTGTGATCGATCGCTGCACGACGGATCTTATAGCCATTGGTCAGCTCGCGCTTGCTGTGGTCTTTCGGAATGTTGACAACCAGTTCGAACACGTGCTTGCTGAACATATCCATGATGTTCAGGTCGCCCTGTTCGTCCGGCCAGCAAACTGCTGTCGCAGAGATGCCGTTTTCATTCAAGAATTTAGCCGTTCCAGCCGTTCCGTAGATGTTGTAACCTTTGGCTGCCAGCATATGGCACGGTTCCAGCAGTTCAGCCTTGCTCTTGGCGGCACCGGAAGAAACCAGTACGTTCTTCTGCGGGATTCTATTTCCGACAGCGATCATGGCAGAAAGCAATGCTTCGTTGAAGTCGTCGCCGATGCAGCCTACTTCACCTGTAGAGCTCATATCTACGCCCAGTACAGGGTCGGCCTTATGCAGACGGGCGAATGAGAACTGCGAAGCCTTCACACCGATCCAGTCGATGTCGAATGCACTCTTGTCCGGTTTGGTGTAAGGAGCGTCAAGCATGATGCGGGTTGCCGTTTCGATAAAGTTGCGTTTCAGGACTTTTGATACGAACGGGAAACTGCGGGATGCACGCAGGTTACATTCGATAACCTTCACATCGTTGTTCTTGGCCAGGAACTGGATGTTGAACGGTCCGCTGATGTTCAACTCTTTGGCGATCATTTTGCTGACCTTCTTGATACGGCGGGCTGTTTCGAAGTAGATCTTCTGTGCCGGGAATACCAATGTCGCGTCACCGGAATGGACACCGGCAAACTCGATATGTTCGGAGATGGCGTACTCGACCACTTCGCCATTCATGGCTACCGCGTCGAATTCTATCTCTTTCGCCCCTTGCAGGAATTCGGAAACAACTACCGGATATTCTTTGGAAACCTTGGCTGCCAAGTTCAGGAATTCGATCATCTGCTCCTTACTGTGGCATACGTTCATGGCTGCGCCGGAAAGCACGTAAGACGGACGGATCAGGATTGGGAAACCGACCTTTGCGATAAAGGCGTCGATCTCTTCCATGCTGGTCAACTCGGCCCAACGCGGCTGGTCGATACCTAACGTATCCAGCATTGCGGAGAATTTGTGACGGTTTTCGGCACGGTCGATCGACAGTGGTGAAGTACCCAATACAGGTACGTTCTGGCGGTACAGCTTCATGGCCAGGTTGTTCGGTATCTGTCCACCTACGGAGACGATTACGCCCTTCGGCAGTTCTAAGTCCATGACATCGAGTACGCGTTCGAACGAAAGCTCGTCGAAGTACAGACGGTCGCACATGTCATAATCAGTGGAAACCGTTTCCGGGTTATAGTTGATCATGATGGATTTATAGCCTAACTTGCGGGCTGTCTGTGCGGCATTCACCGAACACCAGTCGAACTCAACGGAAGAACCGATGCGGTAAGCGCCCGATCCCAGAATCACGACGCTCTTGTCGTTCGGATAGTAAGAGATATCGTGCTGGCTGCCGTCGTATGTCATATACAGGTAGTTCGTCAGTTCGGGATGTTCCGATGCGATCGTATTGATGCGTTTTACACTCGGCAGGATACCTAATTTCTTACGTAGGTTGCGCACGCGGATATTTTCCTTTTCCATGTTGCCTTCCGGGTTTTCAACATAACGGGCAATCTGGAAGTCGGAGAATCCCAGGCGTTTTGCTTCCTTCAGCACATCTTCCGGCAGGTCTTCGATCTTATCGTAAGCAGACAATACTTTCGTATAGTCTACGATGTTTTTCAGTTTTTCCAGGAACCACGGAGTGATCTTGGACAGTTCGTGGATGCGGTCTACCGTGTAGCCTTTTTCAAGCGCTTTGGCTACGGCGAAGATACGGAGGTCGGTCGGGTTGGCCAGCGCGTCGTCCAGGTTATCGAATTCCACGTCGTTGTTGCCGACGAAACCGTGCATGCCCTGTCCGATCATACGCAGACCTTTCTGCATGATTTCCTCGAAGCTCTTACCGATCGACATAATCTCGTCGACAGATTTCATGCTCGAACCGATCTGGCGGCTTACACCGACAAACTTAGTCAGGTCCCAACGCGGGATCTTTACAATCATGTAATCTACTTCTGGTGCTTTGTAAGCGGAGTTGGGAGTTCCCATCTCACCGATTTCGTCAAGGCTGTAACCTAATGCCAGCTTGGCAGCCACGAATGCCAGCGGATAACCGCTCGCTTTGGATGCAAGTGCGGAAGAACGGCTTAGGCGGGCGTTTACTTCGATCACACGGTAATCGCAAGTATCGGAGTTGAATGCGTACTGGATGTTACATTCGCCGACGATACCTAAATGGCGGATCGTCTTGATCGAAAGTTCTTTCAATAGGTCCAGTTCTTTGTCTGTCAGTGAACAGGTAGGAGCGACAACGATACTTTCGCCCGTATGTACGCCTAACGGGTCTACATTTTCCATGCTTACAACCGTAAAGCAGTGGTCGTTCTTATCGCGGATTACTTCAAATTCAATTTCCTTCCAGCCTTTCAACGATTCTTCCACCAATACCTGGGGAGAATAGGCGAAAGCGCTTTCTGCCAGCGTACGCAGTTCTGCCTCGTCTTTGCAGATACCGCTACCCATACCGCCCAATGCGTATGCGGAACGGATCATGACCGGGAAGCCGATCTCGTAGGCTGCCTTCACGGCATCTTCCAGGTTTCCGACAGCGTGGCTAACCGGAGTTTTTACTGCTATCTCGTCAAGTTTCTTTACAAACAGGTCACGGTCTTCCGTGTACATGATCGCTTCGACCGAAGTTCCCAGTACCTTTACACCATATTTGGCCAGTGTTCCGCTGGTATACAGTTCGGTTCCGCAGTTCAGGGCAGTCTGTCCGCCAAAAGCCAGCAGGATACCGTCCGGTTGTTCTTTTTTGATCACTTCTTCAACAAAGTAAGGAGTGATCGGCAGGAAATACACCTTGTCGGCTACCCCTTCTGATGTTTGAATGGTTGCAATGTTCGGATTGAGCAATACGGTGCTGATTCCTTCTTCTTTCAGCGCCTTCAGTGCTTGTGAACCAGAGTAGTCAAATTCTCCGGCTTGTCCGATCTTCAGGGCACCCGAGCCCAGAACAATCACCTTTTTGATACCACTTTTCGACATAGTAATTTGGGTTGTTTAATTTATTGATTTTATAGAATGTTATAATTGCCTTACGAGATCACAAGGTGCAAAAAAAATGCGTTAGTAAAAATAACTAACGCATCCTATATAACCAAATGATAATCCTTTAAAATAAAAAAATGAGCTTCATTGTCCGACATATAACCGGAAAAGTACGCTGGATTATCCTTATGTGCTTTCTGTGTCATGAAACTCTATCTTCAAAATTTCGGCAAAGATAAGGCTTATATTTCAAACATGCAAGAGATGTTGGTGCCCTCTTTCTGAAAAATACTTTTCAAGTTGACCGAAATGTCCGGAAGATAATTTTATTTTCCTATCTTTATCCCCATCAATCATTCAAATAATTCTGATATTATGAATAAGACACTTTATCTCATTTTTATTTGTCTCCTTTTATGTGCCGGCACCCATCTTGTTGCCCAGACTTTTGATTATAACCGAGTGAGTGGCCATCCCCGCTTATTGATGAAGCAGGGTGAGGAGCAGCAGATACGAGAAAGCCTGAAAGATAACCCCGAAATGCAGCGCGTCTATAAGCAGATTGTCGGAGAAGCCGACCGGCTGTTGGTCTGTCCGACGTTAACATATAAGAAAGAGGGACGTCGTCTGTTGGCCGTTTCCCGTGAGGCTTTGAAACGTATTTTTGACCTTTCGTTTGTATACCGGATGACCGGCGAAGATAAATACCGCTTGCGTGCCGAGCAGGAGATGGTGTCCGTCTGCTCTTTCGGCGACTGGAACCCGTCTCATTTCTTGGATGTCGGCGAGATGACGATGGCGGTTGCGATCGGTTATGACTGGCTGTTCGATAAGCTGTCTCCGGAAACAAGGAGAGTGGTACGTGAATCGATTCTTCAGAAAGGTTTTGCTCCGTCGAACGACAAACAATATAACTGGTTCCTGAAAGCAGAAAACAACTGGAACCAGGTTTGCAATACCGGGCTGGTATATGGAGCCCTTGCCCTTTTGGATTCGGACAGCAAAGAAGCGGCTGCTGTTATTGAACGGGCTATGTCGTCTGTTCCTCTGTCGATGAAAGTGTACGCGCCTGACGGCAACTATCCGGAAGGGTATAATTATTGGGGATATGGGACGAGTTTCAATGTGATGCTAATCGCCGCTTTGGAATCGGCTCTCGGTTCGGATGGAGGACTGAGTGCGGTGGAGGGCTTTATGTCTTCGGCCCGGTTCATGCAGTATATGGCGGGAACGACCGGTCTTGCCTTCAATTTCAGTGATGCACGCGAAACGACTCAATCTTTTCCGGCCATGTTCTGGTATGCATCCAAATTAGGCGATCCTTCCTTGCTCTGGAACGAAAAAATATTCCTGACACGCGAGGATACGCATTTTACTGCGGAAGAAGAGCGTTTCCTGCCGATTATCTTGATCTATGGTTCCCGCTTCGATATGAAGGAAGTGACGCCTCCTGTCTCGAAAATCTGGACCGGACATGGAAAAGTGCCTGTAGCTCTGATCCGTACCGGATGGGATAAGGGAGAAGGTTTTTATGTCGGGATAAAAGGAGGAACGGCTTCGGCCAACCATGCTCATATGGATGCCGGATCATTTGTGTTCGAAGCTCAGGGAGTACGTTGGGCACAGGATTTGGGTATGCAGGAGTATTATTCTCTGGAAAAGGAAGGCGTACGACTGTGGAACGGTGATCAGGACGGGCAACGTTGGGATGTCTTCCGCTATAATAACTTTGTGCATAATACGTTGACGGTAAACGGAGAAAAGCACCAGGTAAAAGGAACGGTTCCGATTCTCGCTACTTATACGAAAGATGCACGGTTGGGAGCCAGCTTGGATATGACTTCTTTGTTCGGTAGTAATCTGAAGAAAGCGACACGCGAGGTTGTGCTTGTGAAGGAACGGTATTTGCAGGTAACGGATCAGGTGCAGGCTGCCGGCCAACCAGCTTCTGTCCGGTGGACGATGGTCACCTCCGCCACTCCTAAGCTGCTCGATTCCCACACGATAGAATTGACGAAAGAAGGTAAGAAATTACATGTGATTATCGACAGTCCTTCGGCTGCCGCCTTCTCTGTGGTCGATAATGTTCCGTCGCATAGCTACGATGCTCCGAATCCCGGTTCTGTCCGGATTGTTTTTGATGTTGATGTGAAAGCCGGTCGGAAGGAAACATTGAAAGTGCGGCTGGTTCCGGTTGTGGAATAATACATGAATGTACCGATATGCCGGGGTACGACAATACCGTTGAATGGGCATATCGGTATGCTTCAATTTCTATTTGTTATTTGCCGAAATTCCAGTTCCTGATGATTTGCAGTATTTCCTCTTTCATTTCCTTCGTTATGTTGTTTTGTGTACTGGGCTGGAAGGCGAGAAACCTCTTGGCTGCTTTATGGAATTTGTCCGGATGTAAAAAAGAGGGGTTTGTATACAATTTGGCGAGTAGGAAGTAGGTATATCCCTGTTCCGGTAAAATCCGGCTGATTTCCAGCAGGTAACTTTCCGCTTTCTGGTATTGCTTGATCGCCTTTTCGTTTTTTGCAATTGCATAGTATAGTTCGGGGGCTGCACTTAGTTTTAATGCCCTGTCCAACCATTTGATGGCAATATCGTGCTGTCCGATCTTATAGAAACATTCTGCTCCCTCATATAGAAAATCTGTCCGGTGGTATAACTGGACAAACAGACCGGCATACCGGCTGGCTGCTTGTTCGTACTCCTGATTATGATATAATTCCTGAAGCGTCTTCCATTCCCTATAGGTATAGTAGGTATCTTTCTGTCCGTAGAAAAGAATGCAGGTAAGAATGGCGGCGATGGCACTGATATACGGGATACTCCTCTGTGCTCGCTGCTTGTTATGCTTCGGATTGGTCACACATATAGTGGTCAGGAATAAGAGCAGAACCCAGTAGGTCGGGAGTTGAAGCGGATAGGAATAAAGGGCGAAGATTCCGAGTGCCAGAATTCCGCCGGATGCTCCTATCTGTCTGTGTCTGATCCCATAATAAAGGGAAAATGCGAGCCAGAAGATAAAGAACAGCAACCCCGTAATACCTAACTCAAGTCCTATTTGCAGATATTCGTTGTATGCATACTGGGGACAGGTTGCGGTTTGTTTTTCTTTGGAAGAAGCGGTATCGGTTTCGAAATAGGCAGATTGTTCCTTTGCGTATGTGGCTGGAAAGCCGCCTATACCTATGCCGGTTACCGGATGTTCCATGATAGCCTGGGTCGTGATATTCCAGATCAAAAGCCGGCGATCTCCGGCCTGGGCTTTTTGGATATTCCCGACCAAAATGACTGCCGTGATCGCAACAAACAGGATAATCGAAGAGATGGCAAACAGCTGGATGTGTTTCTGTATGGCTTCTTTCGTCTGTTTCCATCCGATCAGCCTCATCCAGCAAACCCAGATTCCGGAAAGGAGGGCTGCAAGCCATACGGGTTGGTCTGTTTTGAATATTAAGGTGGTGATAATCAAAGTAGATCCGAGAATGGAGAAATAGAACAGGAAAGTACGGGATTTCCACAAAGCGATCTTGTCGCAATTCTTAAAACGGAGTAATGTGTTCAGACAGACTGGAAAAATGACTGCGATATAGCCATAGAAAGGCTCTGGTTTCAGCGATGTTTCAAGCAGCCTGAAGACAGGATGGGTGATGGGAGCAGGATTGATGGTATGGCTGATCCCCCAGATGGCCGGAACGATTCCGGTAAATATGATGATCGTAATGAAAAACGGTCGTAATTCCTGATGCGCCTGTAAAGCACCTCTGAGCATAAACCAGAGAGCAACCAGCTGAGCGATGAAAAGGAAACGTTCCGGCTGAAGATTCTCGTCTTTGTCGTAAGAAACCAATACGATACCGAACAGAAGTAATAATAAGGCATCCGGTAATGAAAAGATAAAACGGCTTTTCTTTGTTGTGAATTCCATAAGTAGAACCCCACCGGCTAACAATAGAGATGTGAAATGAAACCAGCAAATTTTTCCGGACAGCGTGCCGTCTGCTAATTCCGGATTCATGGCGAAGATTATACACAATAGTAACATTCCACTCGTTGCGAGTAAAAGTAATCTTAGATAACTAAAAAAATTATTCATAATTATATTTATTAAAATGTGAAAAAACTCTGCTTTCTGTGGGTTGAGAGGCAGAGACCTTCTCACAACTTATCTGTCAGGCATTGCCAAATGGATGGCAAAGAAATGGACCGATACAAGTATACCCTATTTAAACAGAAAGAGAAGCCAGTGTGTTTTCCTTTTGAGAGGAAAGATTTGAACAGGTCTAAAGAGGTCGTAAAAGTATATTTTGCTTTATTGGAGGGTGAATGTTAGAGTTGACATTTTGTTGACAATATGCAAACGGCTGGCATACAAAATATTTTGATGATAAACGGTAATCCTTATTTGAAAGGGGAAAGTTAAGGTTAGGGTTGTTTTTTTAATGTGAAAAGAGGTAAATAGAGGAAGATTCCTAAGATAGACATGGCAAGCCCGCCGATGGTGCCGGCGGCCAGCGGGAACCAAAACGCTTCCTTATCCGGACCTAACATGAATGGGATGAAGCCTAAGATGGTCGAAACGACTGTGAGGAAAATGGGCGTGATCTTAGCATTCCAGGCTTTCAGATATGCCTTGTAGGGCGACATCAACGGTTTGCGTTGCCGGATTTGGTTGTATTCATTCAAAATGTAGATGCTTGCGTTAACGGTTATGCCGCACAACAGGACGAAGGAGGCAAATCCTCCTTGGTCGAAATTCAATTTGAACCAATAGAACGTGAGGAATACGCCAATGTAAGAGATCGGTATTACAAAGATAACGGCCAAGGGCTGTTTCAGCGAATTGAACAGGATACTGGTGGTAAAGAAGATAATGACGATGATCAGCAATAACAGAAGATATTGTTTATTGTCCTTTTTGTCCCAATACCAGTAAGCGCTTTCCGACTTGGCGGTATAACCCATCGGCAGTATGGCATTGATTTCCTTCAGGTCGCGTTCCTGTATCTTATTTCCCTGATTGGAAGCCCCGATATATTCGTATTGCAGACAGAGGCGGTATTGTTGGTTTACTTTGCAAACCTTCTGCGGCATCTGTCCTTTTTCGACACTTGCAAGTTCTGCTAACTTGTAGGGCTTGCCGTCAATAGTTTGTGGAACATACTGCATGCTCCACACATCGTATTCCTGTGACTGGCGGGAGGAGAGTTTCAGTTTCTCTGTCTCTTCGTTGACGACGATCGTCCCGGTATAAATGTCCTTTCCGAAAACGGGATTGATGGAGGCGAACAGGTCGATCGGCTGTATGTCCTCCTGGGTCAGCCGGGCTTTGTTGAGGTTGAAGTAGAACTCCTGGTAATCGTCTTTCCACCACGAGAACTCTGAATTGATCAGCACTTCCTTGATGCGGCGGTGGGTGAGCAACTTGGCTTTCAGCTGTTCGGCCCATTCGTACAGCTCGTCGTAGTTGTAACCATACATCACGATACGGAAAGAACCGGCTCCTTCGCGTACATCGTTACTGAATCCCTGGTCCTGCAAACCGTAGACTTGCCAGCTCCCCCCCCCCAATTCAAGAGCTTTGCTGATGATTTTGCTTTTCAATGTGTACGGGAAACCGCTCCGTTCACTCTCTTTCGTAAAATAGATGCGGATACCGGCCTGGCGTGCGCTGTAGACGTTTGTTTGGAACTGTCGTATTTCTTTGAAGGTGCTGAGATAGGCTTCCATCCGGCTCATCAAGGTATTCATTTGTGGCAAGGTCGTCCCGTTCGGGAGCGATGCGCTGACAGACAGGACCGTTTCTTCGTTGCGGGTGAAGTAACTTCCTTCATAAACTTTTTGTACGAACAGGCGTAGGGTCCCGCCCAACGCCTTATCGACGATGGGTTTGATCTTCTCCTTGTACGTCTCGTTGGAGGCGAATTTATTATATGTATCGATTAGCAGGGTGTCTGTTGCCGTGTAGACCTTCTTTTTGTCTTTCGTGTCGTATTCGATTTTTTCCGGTAACAGGAAAACCGGGATGCCGAATGCTAACAGTAAAATGAAACATGCCAATTTCTTCCATCCGCAAAGGAAATCGATCTGACATTGATAGTACCGGTTGTAGTAGACAGGGAAACGTTTGAGAATGCGGTTCGTTCTTTTTCTGATCCGGCTTTTCCATGTATACTCGGTCTCTTCTCCGGATATGTTCTTTTTTCCGCTTTTTTTCCATTCCAGGTTCATCTTATCGATTAGGGCGGGAACCAGGAAAAGCGCGATCAATAGGGAGACTCCTAAATTGATGATGACGACAGCCGCAAAATCCTGCAGATTGAGGCGTATCTTTTCATCTAAGAAAAAGATAATGACCAGTGCACCTATCGTTGTCAAAGTGGCTGCCAATATGGATAGGATTGCCTTTCGGTTATGTCGGTTCCGGATATGTTCCGTCATGACGATCGTGTTGTCGATCACCAGGCTGAGTGAGATTGTGACGCCTGCCAACGAATAAAGCTGCATTTCCAGTCCTGACAGATAATAAAGGATGACAGCAATACTGAGGTTGATCGAAAGGCTGATGATGATCAGTAACAGATATTTTATCTCGCGTGTGATCAGCAAGACAAACATCAGTAGGATCAGGACGGTGAGCCCCGTACGGACATAAATCTTGTTCAGTTCGTCCTGAATGAATTCGGTCGCGTCATAGCTGGTATGTATTTCATAACCGGGTGGAAGCAAGGTACGGATATGTTCCATTTCGGCTCTTACCCGTTTGGCAAGTTCCAGCTGGTTCGCCGTCTCCTCGGCGCGGATGGACAGATAGATGGAATTCAAGCCGTTGATACGGTAATAACTCTGTGGAGCCTCTTCCTGACGGGTGACTTTTAGCAGTTGGTCCAGGCGGATCAGCTTGCCGTCTTTGTTCAGGACGGTTATAAGCGATGGGTTGAATCCGTCTGTTTCGTTTTCAGGAACCAAAGCGAGACGTATCCACTGGCTACTTTGTCCTTCTTTGCACGAAGTCGCCAACTGGGTTTCCACGTTTCCGGTTCCTAAGAATTCTTTTTGATAATACTGGCTGATCGCTTTCTGTATATCCGGGATGCTGATACCTAACGTTGCCAGCTGACGGCTATCATATTCCAGTCGCCATTCCATCGGGGTGGCACCGCTGACATCGATGCGGTAGATGCCGGGAATCCCGCTTAGGCGAGGTTTTATCTGGTCTTCGGCAAAGCGTTGTATGAATATGGGTGTGGCTGCCGCATTCAGTGTGTAGCTCATGAAAGGCCGTACTTCCTTGTCGTTCGGCCGGCTCATTTCCAGGACTGGATAGCTCAGTCCGTCCGGTAGGCTGGGCCATGTCTGTCGGATGATGGTAGACGCTTCGAAACGGGCGGCATCGATATTGGTATGCTTGTCCAGCTCGAGCGTGACATATCCCCATCCGTTGCCGGACGTGGAATTGATCTCCTTGATCCCCTTGATGCGTGCCAACATCGCTTCGAGCCGCGAGGTCACTTCCATCTCTATCACGCGTGCCGAATTGCCCGGCATGTTATAGCTGATAGTCAACTGTGGCAGCGTGCGTGACGGCGACAGCTTGATCGGCAGCAGCGGTATAAAGGCAATCCCTGCCAGTGCCACGCAAAGGAAGGTGACGATGATGGTGAAAGAGGATATTTTAGGAGATGCACTCATTATTCATTTTTTGTTACAATCCGTATTTATATTCGAACTCGTTCGAAAGGGAAACTCCCGTTTCGAAATCGTGCAACGTCAGTTTTCGGATCTTATAATAGCTCAGCCAGTAGTTCTGTAAAGCCGAAATATAGTTCCGCTGCGCTTCCTGTTGGCGGTTCAGCGACAGAGTAAGACTGTTGATATCCGCTTTTCCGATCATGAAGCGTTGCTTGGTTTCGCTGTAGGCTGTTTCTGCCAGGTCTACCGCTTCTTCGGCACTTCCAATCAGGGCTTGCTGGATATTGAAGTCGCCGACTGTCATAATCACGTCTTCTTCTACTGTCAATTCTTTTTGTTTGGCGGATGTTTCGGTGACAAGCAGGTTGTTCTTGGCAATATTATGCTTCCCTTTTCGTACGCCCCAGTCTACCAACGGGATCGAAACAGACAAAGAGACGATTTCCTGCTGTTGCAGATTTTTGTAGGCGTCCTGTATGTTCTTGGACACTTGGTTGAATCCGACGCTGGCATTGATCTGGGCGTTGAACATCGCTTCTTTCTTGGTTTTGTCTACCTGCTGCTGGGCTTCTAATATTTGCTGGCGCAACTCCAGAAAGGTCGGGTTGTTTGCACGTGCCAATTCGAGTGCTTTGTCGACCGAGATTTCCATATTGCGCGGGCGGCTTGGGAGGCGCAGGCGTATTTCTGTATTCTTGTCGAAGTTCAAGTAAGAGGCGAGGCTGAACATGGCACGTTTCAGGGCGATTTCCGCATTTTTCAACGTGTTGCGTGCGTTTACGGCATCCAATTTCAGTGTCAGCAAATCCGCTTGGCTGATAGAAGCTATCTTATGCCGTTCCTGCCCTGTCCGGTACAGTGTGTCGGTCGTGGCGACATTTTCCTTGGCCAGATCATATTCCACCTGTGCCATTGCCAGAGCGAAGAAATAGGTCGTTGCTTGCTCGCTCATTTGCTCTACATTATATAATAGTTCTTTCTTGACCTTCTCGTATTTCAACGGTTCGATTTTCCGTTCCCATTTAAAAGCGTTATACCCCAATAAGTCTTGCTGGTAGCCGAGGCGGATCGGAACCGATGAGAACTGGTTATAAGTTTGGTCGCCGAAATAGCGCATATAATCCAAGTCTGTATCCAAATAGAATGTACCGCCTAAGAGGTCGAAATTCTGTTCGATCTCCAATTGCCCGCCCGCATAAAACGATTGTTGTTTTCTATATACGTCGATATCAGCCTCCGAGTCATATCGTTGGGTAAAATAACGGCGGGGCTTGGTGTGGGCGGTGG
>ERZ779799.542-NODE-542-length-12479-cov-3.196636_pt1 | contig 12479 bp, 9 predicted proteins | sample MGYA00511253_ERZ779799 | MGnify/ENA primary metagenome ERZ779799 (study PRJEB29588, sample SAMEA2159541) | human gut metagenome | biome: human gut; feature: human-associated habitat; material: faeces | place: Denmark | collected 2008/2010 ...
CGGCTTGTTGCTCGCGCACCACCTCTATCAGGTTTGCCTCGGCGCGTCGCAACGATATTTCATAGTCGAGGATTCGGTATTTTATAGGGTCGCGCAGCGGAGCGTTCTGCTCAACGAGGATTTTCTTGCCTCTGACAAATCCCATCTCCATCATACGCTTGCGAAACGATCCGTGACCCAAAATTTTGACAATCACGCAACTTTCGCCAGTCTTTATGTCTGATAGCCTCATAATGTCTTTATCTTCTGTTTTTACGGATGCAAAGGTAAAAATTATTATTCAGAATAATTCCAAATAACCGATAAAATTGTCAGCATTTTTTGTCGTTGCTTCTCAGAGCGTTGTGGAGCAGGTTGGTGAACTGGTAGTTTTTCAGCCCCCACCGCGGCGAGATGAGCAGGTTTTCGGGCGACTGCGACACGAATCGCTCAATGGCGATGTCGCTGCGCATGCGCTTCACGATCTTGACACACAGTGATATATACTCGTCTGCCGACCATCGTGCCACGCTGACTTCGCCTGCTGCCACTTGCCTGGCAAGGCGCGTGCCGCGGATAATCTGCAGCTGGTGGAGCTTGACGGTGTCGATTGGCAGAGCCGACACTTGGTCTACGGTGTGGAGCATGTCGGCTTCCGACTCTCCCGGCAGTCCGAGGATGAGGTGCAGTCCGCAGGCTATTCCGGCTGCGTGTGTGCGGTTTACGGCGTCGACGGTGTCCTCCCACGAGTGTCCGCGGTTGATGACGTCGAGAGTGCGGTTGCTGGCGGTCTCGGCTCCGTATTCCACCATCACGAATGTGCGTTGCGAAAGCGATGCGAGATATTGCAGCAGGGTGTCGGGCATGCAGTCTGGGCGGGTGCCTATGATCAGTCCCACCACGTCGGGGCAAGCCACTGCCTCCTCGTAGAGGTCTACAAGATGGCGAAGTTCGCCGTATGTGTTGGTATAGGCTTGAAAATAAGCCAGATACTTCATGTCGGGATATTTCTTTCCGAAGAATGTGCGCCCTTTCTCAATCTGTTCGCCCACCGACAGCGACGGGCGGCAGTATTCGGGGTTGAACGTCTGGTTGTTGCAGTATGTGCATCCGCCGGTGCCTTTTGAGCCGTCGCGGTTTGGACAGGTGAAGCCGGCGTTGATGGCAATCTTCTGCACCTTGAAGTCGGGGAAACGCTCGTGGAGGAAGTCGGCGAAGTCGCGGTATGGCTTGTGCATTACAGACGGGTGGTTTTGTTGAGCAGGTACATGTCGAGCACAGTCATTGCAGCCATGGCCTCCACGATAGGCACAGCGCGCGGCAGCACGCACGGGTCGTGGCGTCCTTTGGCTTTAAGCACGGTGGGGTTGCCCGAGGCGTCGACCGTGTCGACGTCGCGCAACAGCGTTGCCACGGGCTTGAACGCCACGCGGAAATATATGTCCTCGCCGTTTGAAATTCCGCCTTGTATGCCGCCTGAATGATTGGTCGATGTGTGGATTTTTCCATTGTCGGAAGTGAACGCGTCGTTCATCATGCTGCCACGGTTGCCAACACCGTCGAATCCCATTCCATACTCAAAGCCTTTGGCGGCGTTTATGCCCATCATGGCGTATGCCAGTCGGGCATGCAGCTTGTCAAATACGGGTTCACCGAGTCCTGTCGGCACTCCTTTGACCACACAGGTCACCGTGCCGCCTATGGTGTCGCCTTCGCGTCTCACCTTGTCGATGAGGTCGTACATACTTGCCGCCGTTTCGGGGTCGGGGCAGCGCACGGCGTTGGTTTCCACCAGCGCTGGGTCGTATTTGCGGTAGTCGGGGTTGAGGATGATGTCGCCCACCTGCGAAGTGTAGGCGTAGATGGAGATGCCGAGCTGATCCAATGCTTGGCGAGCGAATGCTCCGGCAACGACACGGGCAATAGTCTCGCGCGCGCTCGAGCGTCCGCCGCCGCGATGGTCGCGCAGCCCGTATTTTTCGGTGTATGTGTAGTCGGCGTGCGACGGACGGAACGTCTGTCGGATGTTGCCGTAGTCGGCTGAGTGGTGGTCGGCGTTTCTCACCTCGAACCCTATGGGGGAGCCTGTTGTCACGCCCTCAAACAGTCCCGACAGCACTTCTACGCGGTCTGACTCTTTCCGTGGCGTGACGATTGCCGACTGCCCCGGACGGCGGCGGTCGAGTTCGTGCTGCACACGGTCGAGGTTGATTGCAATGCCTGCGGGCATACCGTCGACAACGCCGCCCACGGCAGTCCCGTGCGACTCGCCGAACGACGTCAGCCGGAAAATCTTACCAAATGTGTTCATCGTTGAGTTCCTCGTCTTTAGGTGTGACAATAATGTCGGCTGTCGAAGCCCCGACATATTCAATCAAATCCTTGGGGTCGATTTTCAGTTGCAGTCCGCGCACACCGGCGCTCACATAGATGAAGTTGAAATCAAGACACGAACGGTGGAAAAACGTGGGAAACGGTTTTTTCATACCGATTGGCGAGCATCCTCCGCGGATATAGCCGGTGGTTGGCAGCAGATCCTTCATGTGGAGCATCTCCGCCTTCTTGTTGCCCGACACCTTCGCTGCTTTCTTGAGGTCTACCTCGCAGCATCCCGGCACCACGCAAACAAAATGTTTGACCTTGTCGCCTGTCAGCACAAGTGTCTTGAACACTTGCTGAATGTCTTCGCCGAGTTGGTCGGCTATGTGCTGTGCGCCAAGGTCGGTTTCGTCGACCTCGTAAGGCACAAGCTCGTATTTTATTTTGGCGCGGTCAAGCAGACGCGCCACGTTGGTCTTTCCTATTCCAGCCATATTGATAAATCTTTTTCTGTCTTCTATGCTTATACAAAGATAGTGCATAAAGTTGAAAGAATGGATATGAAAGATTAATTTTGCACTTTGAATATATCAAAACTTCTTGTCTATGTTGATTGCTTTGTCTGTGATGTTGGCGGTGTTTGCCGCATTGATGATTTTCCGACAGGTGCATTCCCGCCGTCAGAAAGCCGTAGCAGAAATTGTGGCAGAGCGGTTGCATGTTTCGGATTTGGAGAAATATGTAGACAGTGAGTACTCTGGACGATATGTTGACGCCATCCTGTGTGAAGAGTTGAAGTCGTCGATGCTTGATGTTTATAATAGGGTGTGTGATGTTGAAAGAAGAAGCCGGATTCTGATGTCTTACAATCCTTCCATAGCAAAATTCAAGGATGATTTTGAGAATCTCCACAGCATTGTGGATGCTCACAACAATCGCTTTAAAGACGACAAATTGCGGGAGCATAAGGCTTTTTTCGACACCGTTCTTGCATATCCTCTCGACGAACAGCAGAGGCGTTCGATTGTGTCGGAGGAACAGAATTGCCTGGTGGTGAGCAGCGCCGGTAGTGGCAAGACGTCGTCGATAGTTGGCAAGGTGGAGTATCTTATTCAGAAAAAACACATCAGTCCGGAGAGGATACTGCTTATCAGTTACACTCATAAGGCTGCTGCCGAGCTGACGGAGAGGATGCCGCATCCGGGCCTGCGCGGATACACATTCCATAAGTTGGCGCTTGATATTATTTCTGCTCAGTCTAAATGCAAGCCGTCTATTTGTGACAATACCGATGCTGTTTTTGTGCGAATCTATAGGGAACTTGCCCATAATGTCGACTATAGGAAATGTCTTGTGGAATATTTCGCTGACTATTCCGACTTGATGGAGCTTGACGAGGACGAGAAATCAAAGAATGTCCGTAGGTTGCAGTTGGGCGAGAGCACCGACAGACGGTATTGTGCGCTGTTTCCCGACATGGACGGAAACGAAGTGCATGTGCGCAGTGGCGAGGAGAAGAAAATCTGCTTTTTGCTGACGTCGCTTGGTGTGGATTTCCGATATGAGGAGCCGTATGAGCATCAGGTGGCTGATGAGCGTCACGTGCAGTATCGTCCCGACTTCTCGATTCACTATATGGACGGCGGAAAGCCGTGCAGACTCTATCTGGAACATTTTGGCGTCGATGAGCATGGTATGGTGCCTACGTGGTTTGCCAAAGACCGTGGATTGACTTATGAAGAGGCCAACGAACGCTATAATGACGGGATTACGTGGAAACGCGAGGTGCATAAAAAATTTGGCACACGTCTGATTGAACTGTCGAGCGCTGACTTTGCCTATGAGAAAGCGCGCCAAAGGCTGAAACGTGAACTTGTCGCCGCGTGTGTCCCGATTCGGGAGGTGCGGAGCGATGAGCTTTTCGACAGAATTCTGCCGGAAAACAGTATGCGCGAGAAGGTGTTTATCCGCTTGACCGCCACGTTTGCCACCCTACTGAAGACAAGCTGCCGGTCGATGGCTGACGTTGCCGCTGATGTCGCGCAAAGAGGCGACAAGCGCAGCCGTTTTATTGTTGGAAAGGTGTTGGAACCAGTTGTTGTGCGCTACAATGAAATATTGAGAAGCGAGGGAAAGGTGGATTTCACAGACTTGATTGTTGGTGCAACGGCATTGTGCAATGCTAATGGCGGAGGAAATTATGACTGTATCATCGTCGATGAGTTTCAGGATATCTCGATGGACCGCTATAACTTCCTGTTGGCGTTGCGCCGTGGCAATCCGCAGGCGCAACTGTATTGTGTCGGTGACGATTGGCAGTCTATCTATCGCTTCTCGGGCAGCGACATGAATCTCTTTTGTCATTTCGACCAATATTTCGGAAAAACGGATTTAAACAAGATTGAGACTACATATCGTTTCGGAAATCCGCTCGTGGAAAAATCGGCGGCGTTCATTCAGCGTAACCCTGCTCAGATAAGGAAAAACATTCATCCGTTTTCATCGGACGCAAAAACAGAGATCGTGTTTCGTGAATACAGTAGGGGAGATGCCGTGGGCGCTCTTGAGCGAATTGTGGCGGAGATTCCTTTGGGAAAGTCCGTGTTTTTGCTTGGACGATACACTTATGACGATTATTTGCTGGCTAAGAACTTCCGGCAGAGACGTAGTGGCAATTCTCTTTTTTATACGATTTGCGGACGTGAGGTGGAGTTTCTTACCATGCATCGTTCGAAAGGCTTGGAGGCTGACTATGTGGTGCTGTTGAACTGCAACAACGGTAGTTTCGGTTTTCCGTCGACTATTGCCGACGATCCCGTGCTTGGCTTCGTGATGAGCGACAGTGACGGTTATTTGTTTGGCGAGGAGCGACGCTTGTTTTATGTGGCGATGACACGGGCGAAGGTACGGACAATTGTGATGTATGACAAAAGCAAGCCGTCGGTTTTTGTTTTGGAGTGCATATCGCCTGAACGCCTTGCTGACAAGCCAATTGAACCGCATCCAAATGCCGGCAATCGCTGGACAAGGGCTGACGACAGAAAATTATATAAACTTTATTGTGGCGGAATGGGCTTCCGTGAAATCTCGCAGAAGATGGGGCGCAGCCAAACGGCGATAATTATGAGGCTTGAAAAGCTGGGGCTGATTGATGCCAGAAAACCGGTCCGGAAATTTTGATTAATTTTGCACTTTGAATTATGAGAATAAAGACTGAGGCAGACAGGTTGCTGGCGATGATCCGCGATGGTCGGACTATGTCGGCTGGACAGAAGGTGCGCTTGGCGGTGATGCTGAGTGTGCCGGCGGTTGTGGCGCAGTTGTCGTCGATTGTGATGCAGTATATCGACGCATCGATGGTTGGAAGCCTCGGCGCTGAGGCCTCGGCGGCGATAGGCTTGGTGTCGACAACCACATGGCTCTTCGGCGGACTGCTGAGTGCTGCGGCTTCGGGTTTTTCGGTGCAGGTTGCCCACCGCATCGGTGCCGGCGACTGGGAAGGCGCGCAGCGCGTGTTGCGGCAGTCGGTGGTGGCGGTGTTGGCGTTCAGCCTTCTGCTTGCATCCATCGGTGCCGGCATCAGCAGTAGTTTGCCTGTTTGGCTTGGCGGCGCCGAGTCGATACATCGCGATGCGTCGACTTATTTCCTGATAATATCCTTGTTTCTTCCAGCGCTTCAGATGCAGTTTCTTGCCGGCGGCATGCTGCGGTGCAGCGGCAATATGCACGTGCCGAGCATGGCGGGAGTGGCTATGTGCGCCCTTGATGTGGTGTTCAACTTTCTGCTGATTTTCCCTTCGCGTACGGTCGCTGTGGCTGGATTCGATGTGTTTCTCCCAGGTGCGGGACTTGGTGTTGAGGGTGCGGCTCTTGGCACGGTGCTTGCCGAAACGGTGGTCGTGGCTTGGCTGTTGTGGTATCTGCGCCACGGCACGTCACATCTGCGGCTTGCAGGGCTGCGCGGATGGAGACAGTCGATAGCCGACACGCTCAGAAAGGCGGTTAAAATCGGTTTCCCGATGGGTTTGGAGCATGGGGTGATATGCAGCGCACAGATTGCGATAACCACCATTGTCGCGCCGCTGGGAGTGTGCTCCATCGCTGCCAACTCGTTTGCCATCACAGCCGAGAGCCTTTGCTATATGCCAGGTTATGGCATTGCTGAGGCTGCCACCACGCTTGTGGGGCAGAGTGTCGGTGCGCGCCGTCGCGACCTGACGTGGAGCTTCGCTAAAATCACTGTCGGAATGGGCATGGCGGTGATGGCGGTGATGGGTGTGCTTATGTATGTCGCTGCTCCCGAGATTATCGGGCTGATGACGCCTGTTTACGAGATACGCCGGCTTGGTGTAATGGCGTTGCGCATCGAGGCGTTTGCCGAGCCGATGTTTGCCGCGTCGATTGTGGCGTATGGCGTTTGTGTCGGTGCCGCCGACACGCTGAAGCCTTGTCTGATGAACTTCCTGAGCATCTGGGCTGTGCGCCTTACGATGGCTGCATGGCTTGCTCCAACAATGGGACTGCGCGGTGTGTGGATTGCCATGTGTGTTGAGCTGACGTTCCGTGGCGCCATCTTCCTGGTGCATTTGTGGCGCCGACGCTGGATGAAGGCCGTATAAAGGGGTAAAAAAGGTTGAAAGTTCGGTAATTCGGATAGGTTGGTTTTGCGGAAAAACACGTAAATTTGCAGACAGCATAGAACATTAAAAAACACAGTTATGGAACTGATAAAAGATAAGGAATTCGGCGGCGAGCGACCGCTGTTTGAGTCGCACAACCTACACCTCGACAATGTAGTGATACGCGAAGGCGAGTCGGCGATAAAGGAGTGCAGCAACATCAAGGCGACAAATTGCCGTTTTGAGGGCAACTATCCGTTCTGGCATGTGCACGGGTTCGTGATTGATCGTTGCCATTTCGATGTGGGCGGACGCTCTGCACTGTGGTATAGCGACCATCTGCGGATGACTGACACGCACATCGACGCGCCGAAAATGTTTCGCGAGATGCACGACATCGACATTGAGAACGTGGTGATGACCGATGCCGACGAGACGTTCTGGCGATGCAAGGGCATACGTGCTAAGAACTTGCGGCTGCAAGGAGGAACGTATCCTTTTATGTTCAGCAGCGACATTGAAATCGACGGCTTGGTGTCTGACTCCAAATACGTGTTCCAATATGTGAGCAACGTAGTGGTGCGCAACGCGAGAATCACAACCAAAGATGCCTTTTGGGAGGTGGATAATGTGACCATCTACGATTCGGAACTCAATGGCGAGTATCTGGGATGGCATTCGCGCAACCTGCGCCTTGTCAACTGCCACATCTCTGGCGAACAACCGCTCTGTTATGCCGAGAATCTGGTGCTTGAGAATTGCACGTTTGATCCGGCTTGCGACCGCGCTTTCGAGTACAGTTCCGTGAACGCAACAATAAAAGGAAGCATAGGAGGCGTGAAAAATCCGCGCAGCGGACGCATCGAGGCTGACTGCCTCGGTGATGTGGTGCTCGACGGCAACATCAAGATGCCGGCCGACTGCCTGCTGATTGAACGAAACAAAAAATAATTGCCTGTATGAAATACGACTTCGACAAGACTATCGACCGGCGTGCCACAAACTCTTACAAGTGGGATAGCGCTCCCGAGGGCGTGCTGCCTATGTGGGTGGCTGACATGGACTTCCGCACGGCGCCTGCCATCATCGACGCGCTGCAGAAACGCGTGGCGCACGGAATCTTTGGCTACACCCGTGTGCCCGACGCCTACTACGATGCCGTGACATCGTGGTTCAGCCGGAGGCATGGATGGGACATCGACCGCGAATGGATAATCTACACATCTGGAGTGGTGCCGGCGGTATCGGCGGTGATAAAGGCTCTGACCGTGCCGGGCGACAAGGTGATTGTGCAGACTCCAGTCTACAACTGCTTCTTCTCGTCGATACGCAACAACGGCTGCGAGATTGTGAGCAATCCTCTGCGCCGCACCGCCGACACCTATAAGATGGATTTCGACGCTCTTGAGCGTTGTGCCGCCGACCCGCGCACCAAAGTGATGCTGCTCTGCAATCCCCACAATCCGGCTGGGCGCGTCTGGACTCCCGACGAGCTGACGCGGCTTGGCAACATCTGTCTGCGCAACGGCGTGACGGTGGTCGCTGATGAGATTCACTGCGAACTGGTGTATCAAGGGTTCAAATATACGCCTTTCGCGTCGCTGTCGGACGCTTTCCTGCACCGGTCGGTGACGTGTGTGTCGCCGAGCAAGGCTTTCAACATCGCCGGACTGCAGATTGCAAATATCGTGGCGTTCGACAACGACCTGCGAAGCCGTATCGACAAGGCGATAAACATCAACGAGGTGTGCGACGTGAATCCGTTTGGCGTGGCGGCGACAATCGCTGCCTACAACGAAGGGGAAGAGTGGCTCAACCAGCTGGTTGACTATCTGCATGGCAACTATGAGGCTATGGCGGAGTTCTGCCGACGTGAGCTGCCGGAATTTCCTATAACGCGTCTTGAGGGCACATATCTGGTGTGGATGGACTGCAGCAGTCTCGGCATGCCGTCGGACGCGCTTGAGCATGCTCTTCTGGACGATGCGCGCCTATGGCTCAATGCCGGCACGATGTATGGTGCCGAAGGCGAAGGCTACATGCGGTGGAACATCGCTTGTCCGCGCAGCGTGATGCTCGACGGACTCAACCGTTTCCTTAATTTCGTCAGAAGCCGCTAACCGTCTCTTCTTCTATCCCAAATCGGCCATTGGAATCACTCGTTGCCATACGACACTGAGAAATTCCAACGGCCGATTTTTCAATTGACTTGACTTGGTTATAGCTGCCACAACAATATGTCTCTCGGCAAACTGTTTGTCGTGAACTTCATGCTAAATCCGTATCCTGCCGTATAATCACCCAATGCCCGGACTTCTGTGGACCCTCACGGTGAATGATGTCGTTGTCTTGCATTTTCTTAAGAGCTTAGACACGGCGCTCCTGTTGATGCCCAATTTGTTAGCCATTTCGCGTGAAGTGATGCTTGCGTTCTCGGATATAAGACGTAAGATGGCATTCCGTGTTTCTGGTCCACTTTTCCGGTCCACCTTGCTTGTTTCTGGTCCACCTGCTTGGTCTCCCTTTTCTTCTTTGAATGTGAAGTCATCATCCATCGCCTTCTTGTATTCAGTTATTTCATTTTTAATGTTTTTGATGTGCTCATTCAGCATGAACATTTCTTGTTTGTTGGCATTGTTGTCTGTTGAATTATTTGCTGTGACTTTATTTTGAGCCGATGGCTATGCACACGGGGTGGGGCACGTGGATGTCGTGGCTGGTGTCGGAGAGCATGCCGGTGTCGGGGTCGATTGCAAACACTTGGATGGTGTCTGCGTCACGGCAGGCACAAAGCAGGAAGCGTCCGTTGGGCGTTATGGCAAAATTGCGTGGATGCCGCGCTGTGGCCTGGTAGCCAGCGCGTGTGAGCATCCCGCTTTCTTTATCCACGCTGAAGATGGCTATACCATCGCCTTGCAGACGGTTTGACGCATAGAGGAAGCGTCCGTCGGGTGTCAGATGGATGTCGGCGCTGCCGCGGGCATGGCTGGGGGGGGGGGTGGGGGTGTGAATCTGTGTCAGCTTGCCTTCGTGGTGGCTGAACACCATCACTTCGCCCGACAGTTCGGTGATGAGGTAGGCATAGCGGCCTTCGTCGTCAAACGTGAGGTGGCGTGGCCCTGAACCTGCCGCTACATATAGGGTGCTGTCCACTTCAAGCCCGTCGCATGCGGCGTTGGGCTTGAGCGAGTAGATGCAGTCGTTGCCGAGGTCGCAGGCGAATGCGCGCCATTCGTAGGGGTCGGCGGTGACGCAGTGGAGATGGGCTGACTGCTGCCTTGTTTTGTCGGGAGCTTTGCCTGTGAGCGAAAACGTCATCACCTTGTTGGCTTTCTTGATGCTTCCGTCATCGGCAAGTCTGAACTCCGTGATGCTTCCGCCCGTATAGTTGGCGGTGTAGATCAGATTTTTTGTCTGGAAGATGTTGCACGGCGCTTTGCCGCCCGTCGCCACGGCGTTGATGCGGGTCAATGGCTTGTCGATGCCTTCATAGCGGAATGCTGCAAGGGCGTCGTCGTCGGTGCCCGACTCGTCGACGGCATAGACGTTGTCGCCGTTGTCGGAGAAAATCACAAACGACGGGTTGCGCGCCGGAGTGACGGCGGTGAGTTCTGCCGTTCCGCTTTCTTGGTTGAAGCGATATTGATAGATGCCTTTGCTGTCGGTGTCGGTGTAAGTGCCGACAAGCATCGGCAGCCATGCCTGCGAAGCCGCGGCGGCAAGGTCGAGCATAGCCATTGTTGATAGTGTGCAGAGTGATATTGCCATTGTGTCAGTGTTTTTGTTGCCGTAAAGTTACGCAAAAAAAGTGCAATCCTAAAATCCTCTTTTGCGTAATGCGCGCCGTAAATCCTTGTGTTTCCTATGCAGCATCGCTATAAAAACAATACCGGCGACAACCATTGTCGGTTGTCGCCGGTATGTGTGTGGGGTTGTCGACGAGAGTTAGTCGTTCATTGTCAGGAGCAGCTCCTCGTTGCTGCGGGTTTTCTCCATACGGTCCTTGATAAACTCCATTGCCTCGATAGGAGTGCGGTCGGAGAGGAACCGGCGGAGAATCCACATGCGGTTGATGGTGTCCTGGCTGAGGAGCAGGTCGTCGCGTCGAGTGCTCGACGAGATGATGTCGACGGCAGGGAAGATGCGTTTGTTCGACAGCTTGCGGTCGAGCTGCAGCTCCATGTTGCCAGTGCCCTTGAACTCTTCGAAAATCACCTCGTCCATCTTCGAACCGGTCTCGATAAGTGCGGTTGCGATGATTGTGAGCGAGCCGCCGTTTTCAATGTTTCGTGCGGCGCCGAAGAAGCGTTTTGGCTTTTGCAGCGCGTTGGCGTCGACACCACCGGTGAGGATTTTGCCCGATGCCGGCGACACGGTGTTGTAGGCGCGTGCCAGACGTGTGATTGAGTCGAGCAGGATTACTACGTCGTGTCCACACTCAACCATGCGTTTCGCCTTTTCAAGCACCAGTCCGGCAATCTTTACGTGGCGTTCGGCCGGTTCGTCGAATGTGGATGCGATTACTTCCGCATTCACGCTTCGTGCCATGTCGGTCACCTCCTCCGGACGCTCGTCGATGAGCAGGATGATCATGTATGTTTCCGGATGGTTTTCCGAGATTGCGTTGGCAATGTCTTTAAGCAGGATTGTCTTACCGGTTTTCGGCGGTGCCACGATAAGTCCGCGCTGACCTTTGCCGATAGGAGAGAACATGTCGACGATGCGTGTCGAGATGTTGCAGGTGGTGCGTCCCGATGTCAGGTCAAACTTCTCGTCGGGGAACAATGGCACAAGGTGTTCGAAAGGCACGCGGTCGCGCACGAATTCTGTGGTGCGCCCGTTGATTGAGTCTACGCTGCAGAGAGGGAAGAATTTTTCACCTTCTTTCGGCGGACGGATGTTGCCTTCCACCACGTCGCCTGTCTTCAAGCCGTTTTGCTTGATTTGCGACTGCGACACGTAGATGTCGTCGGGCGACGACAGGTAGTTGTAGTCGGAGGAGCGGAGGAATCCGTAGCCGTCGGGCATCACTTCCAGCACGCCTGCGCCTTTCACGATGCCTTCAAAGTCGTAGAGCGGCTGTTGAGGCTGTTGGCGCTGCTGCTGTTTTGCCGCGCGCTGCTGTTGTTGCTGCTGGCGGCGGTTTGCCTTCTGGTTTTTCTGTTGCTGTTGCTGTTTAGGTTCAGCCTGGAATGCCGCAACTTCGTCTTCGGCAGGCTGTTGCTGTTGTTGCTGGTCTTGCTGCTGGCGTTGCGAGCGGGGCACGAATTTCTGTCCGCCGCTGAACGGGAAGAACGAGCTGAATCCGATGTCGTTTTTCTTTTGCTGTTCGGCAGGTTTTTCTTCTGCCGGTTCTGCCTGTTGTGCCTGTTGTGGCGTTTCGGCTTCAGGAGCGGCGTTTTCCGTCTCTGCCGGTTTCTCTTCCTGTTTTACGGCTGTCTCCACGTTTTCAGCAGGGGCTTCGGCCTCGGCTGCTGGACCCACGACACCCTCGGCAGCCGGAGCTGTCATATCGGCGGCAGGCTCAGCCCCCTTTTTCTTGGGTGTGGGCTTTTCCGGGGG
>ERZ779799.563-NODE-563-length-12243-cov-2.503692_pt1 | contig 12243 bp, 9 predicted proteins | sample MGYA00511253_ERZ779799 | MGnify/ENA primary metagenome ERZ779799 (study PRJEB29588, sample SAMEA2159541) | human gut metagenome | biome: human gut; feature: human-associated habitat; material: faeces | place: Denmark | collected 2008/2010 ...
ATTCACCGATAGATCATCATTTTAAGGTTCAAATATTCTTATATACTATTTCAACGCCTGCTCGATATCCGCAATGATGTCGTTTGCATTTTCGATGCCGACAGACAGGCGGATCAGGTCGGGAGCTACGCCTGCTTCGATCAGCTGTTCGTCCGTCAACTGGCGGTGCGTATGGCTGGCGGGGTGGAGGACGCAGGTACGGGCGTCCGCTACGTGGGTCACGATGCAGATCATCTTCAGGTTATCCATAAAGCGGATCGCATCTTCGCGGGAACCTTTCAGGCCGAAAGCGATCACGCCACAAGTCCCGTTCGGCATGTATTTTTGTGCCAGATCGTAATATTTGTTGCTCTTTAATCCGGGGAAGTTCACCCAAGCGACCTGCTCGTTTGCTTCGAGCCATTCGGCAACCTGCTGGGCGTTCTTGCAATGTTGAGGCATACGCAGGTGCAAGGTTTCGAGTCCTAAATTCAAGAGGAAGGCGTTCATCGGAGCCTGGATGGAACCTAAGTCGCGCATCAACTGTGCCGTTGCCTTTGTCATATAAGCCATCTTGCCGAAAGCTTTTGTGTAGGTCAGGCCGTGATAGGATTCGTCCGGGGTTGTCAGGCCGGGGAATTTGTCGGCATGTGCATCCCAGTCGAAATTGCCGCTGTCCACAACCGCACCGCCTACGCTTGTCGCATGGCCGTCCATATACTTGGTTGTAGAATGCGTCACGATATCGGCTCCCCATTCGAACGGGCGGCAGTTGATCGGCGTAGCGAATGTGTTATCCACGATCAGAGGCACACCATGACTGTGGGCGATACGGGCAAACTTTTCGATATCGAGCACACTCATGCCCGGATTGGACAAGGTTTCGCCAAACAAAGCCTTTGTGTTCGGACGGAAAGCAGCCGATATTTCTTCTTCCGAAGCATCAGGGTCGACGAATGTCACTTCGATGCCTAACTTCTTCATTGTCACGCCGAACAGGTTGAACGTTCCACCGTAGATCGTGGACGAGCAGACCATATGATCGCCGGCCTGGCAGATGTTGAATACGGCATAGAAATTGGCTGCCTGTCCGGAAGATGTCAGCATGGCGCCTACGCCACCTTCCAAAGCGGCGATCTTGGCTGCGACAGCATCGTTTGTCGGGTTTTGCAGGCGGGTATAGAAATATCCGCTCTCTTCCAGGTCGAAGAGTTTGGCCATCTGTTCACTGGTGTCATACTTGAATGTCGTGCTCTGATAGATGGGCAGGACGCGCGGTTCTCCCTTTTTCGGTTGCCAGCCTCCCTGCACGCAGAGGGTTTCCGGCTTTAATGAATTGTTCATTATGATAATGTTTTACTATGTATTTGTTATTATCCGGCAAAAATAAGGAATAGTTTGTTTGTATCACAATATCTTCTTCTGTAAAATACGGAACCAAATGAATGCGACGATCCCTTTCAGCATACTGGAAATGCTGATTGCCCACCAGACACCGGTAATGCCCAGCCCCATTGCTGTTAACCCGATCGCCATTGGGATACGAAGGCTGTTGAACGTGATGCTGATGATGGCGGGTGGGAGCGTGCGGCCCGTACCGTAGAATAATCCCTGCATTGTTATTTCCAGCATCATGAACAACATAGAGTAGCCGTCGATGCGAAGGAAAACGCCTCCTGCCTCATAAGCGGCCTTTTCGGGTATGATCAGTGAGAATACTTCGCTGCCGAAGAACACGAAAAGCAACGTACAGAAGATTCCGAACAGGGCAGTCATTTTCAGTGTCGTATGGTAAGCACCCAGGACACGTTCTTTTTTCCGGGCGGCAAAGTTTTGCGCCACGAACGTGCTTAGAGCCGTGCTGAATCCTTGCGAGGTATTCCAGGCGATCGCTTCGATCTGTCCGCCGGCTGTCATCGTCATCAGTCCGATATGTCCGCCATAGGTGGAGGCCGTGCGTGCCATCATCAGGTTGATAACGGCAAACAGACTGTTTAGCAGTGCTACGGGAAGCCCCAACTGAAAGATTCGTCTGCTGTAGCGGCTTTTCAACCGGATGAAGAACGGGAATCCTCCGAACAGCCGGTTTTTCTTTTTCAGGTAATAGATAAAGATGGCCAGTACGGTCGCTTCCGACAACCAAGTCGCACAAGCCGCTCCGTTTGTTCCCATTCCAAACCCGAATATAAACAACGGATCGAGTACCATATTCATGATCAATCCGCTACCGCTGACGTAGAACGGGATTTTACTTAGTCCAGCCGCATTATAAATTCCGGTACAGGCGGCTGCCAAGAAAATGAACGGAAACCCGGTTGCCACGATCTTGAGATAAGATACTGCTGTGCCGGAAATTTCTGTGTCGAGCTTGAAGAAACTGATGATCGGATTTGCCAGGACGAACAGCAGAAATCCCCAACAGACGGAAATCATAAGGGCGATCGTCAGGTTGTGGGAGGCAAAGGCGCGGGCATCATCTTCCTCACGGGCTCCGATGCTTTGTGCCACGCTGACTTCCGAACCCACTTTATTCAGATAGGAGATCGAAGTCGTCATCCACGTCAGGATACCGACAGCTCCGATAGCGGCTACCGCTTCGCTACCCAGACGCCCTACCCAGGCCATATCGGTGATACTGTAGGCCATTTGTATAAACGAGGTTCCCATGATGGGAAGCGCCAGGTTGAACAGTTGCTTTTTAATAGGCCCTTCTGTCAGATTTTTTGTTCCTTGCATGTTTGTTTATTTAATTCGGGGACAAAGATACGATGTTTTCCGCTGAAAAGATGTCGGCATGCAGCATGCCGGGGAGCTTTTGCCTGAAAACAGCCTCTACATGCCTCATGCCGGGATGTTTTTGTTGGAAAACAGCCTCGCATGTTTCATGCCAGCTTCTCTATAAACAAAAACAGCCTGTCGCGAGTGGCGGCAGGCTGTACGGATAAAAATTAGTATCAGAAATTGATGTTTACCCCGATCATCGCGCTGAAACTCTGCATCGGATAGCCGTAATAGAGTTCGTATTTCTGGAACAGGACGTTGTTCAGTTTCAGATACAGCCCGAAGGTGTCATTTAGGGTGTAAGTTCCGGTCAGGTTGAGTTCGTTGATGTTTTTCATCTTTTCACCTTCCGATCTTCCTAAGAACGTCTTGCGGCCGGTTGCTAAATAATAATCCAAAGAAGCAGTTACTTGGCTGATCGGGCGGACTTTGATGCCGGCTGTCAATTCCATTTCGGGTTTGCCGTAAGCATCTTCGATATCGTCGACGTTCCAACTATTGTAGACACCTTTCAGGTTGATGTCGAATAATTGCTGATAGCTATATTTCAGATTGACACCGCCGAACGCATGTTTTGCATTTGCTTGCAAAGCTCTACTGGTATTGGCAAAAATATCGCCTTGCACACTTGGAGCAAGGAGCGTCGGAGCAAAGAAAACTTCATCACTCGTGATCTTATATCCCCCGAATACATCGAACCAGAAACCGGGAGCGATACCGCTTCTGATACCGACCGTCCCATCCAGATAGTTACGGGAAGGAAGCAGCTCCATCGTCGGGTTGATATAGCGGTTGACCTGCGAAATTTCGTACATGCTGTTTGAGTAGAGTTTGCCACCGGCAACCAGGTAAAGCTCGGTTTTATCGGCAACTTCCACGTCAGCCGTAATATTCGGGGAGGCCATGAATTTGCTGTTGTCACCGGTCACGAACATGATGTTCGCACCTAACTTCAAATTCCAATTGTCTCCCGACACTTTGTAATAAGGCGAAAGAGTTGCTTCGGCATGGTTTTCAAATTCCAGATATTCCTGTCCGCCCATTGTCGGCAGGCTGTAATTGAAGTATTCTACGTTTCCTCCTAATCCGATGCGCTGTTCACCGCCGAAACGGGCGTTCAAATCAAACTTTACGTCGAACGTATGTTCCGTAGGTCCGTCCTGCTCCTTGCTTAACGCATATTTATGGGAGAAGTTGGTATATCCGAGATCTAACAGATAGCCGACAGGAGCGTCTTCTTTCGATTCGACTCCGATCTTTGCCTGGATAGTCTGGTTTACCTGATTGGTCTCACGGTCGAAATTTTCCGGAACTAATGTTACTGATGATTCGGGACTGTAAACCGGTAGCCCGTAGTAATTGAATGCGGAGTATCCGTATTTGATCCCCATGTCCAACGATAGTTTTTCAAATGCGTGTTTGAAGTTGAGTCCACCTAAGTTATCATTCAATTTGGCCTTAACCTTGTCGAAGTCCGTATCGATATATTTCACCTTCCCGTTCGTCGAACGATGGGAGAACCAGATATTCAGCTTATCCTTGTCCGTGCTCAGGATGTGGTAGCCTAAGTCGCCGTTCAGGTTCAGATACGTACCGCCGCCGAAGTTGAAATAACCGCGGCGTTTGTTGTACTGGATATCCGTCATGATATTGCCTGAAGGCAGGAGGCTGATCTCCTTCTCCGGATCGGCGGGGACGGTGAAAGTCGCGTAGTCGATCGCCATCTTCTTGACAACCGGTTCTTTGATGACCGGCAATGTGTTCACTTTGCTGGCATCCTGTACGGTCGGGTCATATTCGCGTTCAAGCGTCATTTCCCGGTTCAGGTTTTTTTCTTTCGTTTTGTCTTCCTGTGCGCTGACGGTTGCGACACTCCCTAACAGGGCCATCACACACAGTGCTTTGATGTTGTATATTGTCTTCATCACTTTTTCTTAGTTCTTAAGTTTACCCAATCTATTTTCTATCATACCGGCGATATCGTCGTCACCTTTATAATTGTTCTGCAGGCTGGTGAGGTATTGACGAGCCTGGAAGTCATCACCCTGGCGGATATAGATGTCGGCCAGCAGGATAAATCCGCGAGCCAGCCAGTATTGGTGAGGCGTACCGTTCTCAATGAAGTTCATGAGCACCTTTTCGGCATTCTTGTCATCGTTGGTATCGTAATATAGTTGGGCCAACAGATATTTGGCCTCCGCACCGTGTACCGTACGGGTATCTTTGCTCAATTCTTTCAGGTCGGCAAGCGCCTTGTTCGCCTGTTTTTGGGCGATATAGGCTTTAGCACGTACGTAACGGGCTTCGGCTTCCAGTTCGGGAGAGAGCTTCGGTTCTTTCAGCAATTCGTCTGCCGCCAGAAGGGCATCCTTTTGCTGTCCCGTCTGCAAGGCGCAGCGCATGATGCCTAAACGGGCGGCCTGTCTGTTCTCCGGATTCTCGGCTACGATCTGCAAGCGTTTGAAGCTTTCCAATGCGGCCGGATAATCTTTGCTCAGGTATTCGATTTCGGCCGTGCGGGCAACCGATTCTTCGAGGAACTTGGTGTCGCCGCTGGCAATGACCGATTTGAACCGTTGGATGGCTTCGTCGAACTCTTTCTTGGCAAAAGCGATGCTACCTAAGTAGAAGTTGGCATTCGAACTGAACGCCCCTTCGGGGAATGTTTGCAGGTAGTTGATCAGGCTACGGCGAGCACCGTCGTTGTCACCGCGCATGAAGAGTTTTTCGGCGGCGATATAGGTCAGCGAATCCTGTTCGCCTACTTCCAAGCGGATGTTGCCGCCTATGGAGTTCACATAGCTGGCATAAGCATTGATATCGTTGAGATCGATATAAACAGACTTCAAATCCTGCAATGCGATTTTAGCTTCTTCGCTGCCCGGATAATTGCTGATCACCTGCTTGTAGGCGGCGAGCGCCTTTTCCGGCTGGTTGTCGTTGTAGTATAGTAAACCGAGCTGGATGCCTGCTTTACGTGCCAGGCTGCTCTGAGGAAATTCGCGGATCAGCTTTTCGAACGCCTGTGCGGCGGAAGAGCTGTTTTCGAGCAAGACATAAGAGCGTCCTTTCTCGAACAACGCATCGTCTACATATTGCGATTCCGGATATTCGCTGATCAGGCGGTCCATTGCGCTGATCTTGCCTTTATAGTCTTTCTGCAACCCTAACAGGAATCCTTTCTGGTAGATCGAGTAATCGCCAGCGGAAGGAGACAACTGGGCTGCACGTGAATAGTTTTCTTCTCCCAGACTGAACGGGCGGTTCTGATACAGGCAATCGCCGATACGGTTGTAAGCGTCAGCCAAAGAAGCGGCCTGCCGGTTACTTTCCAGGTCGACATATTGGCGGAAACGGTTCAGGGCCGCACTGTAATCCCTCAGTTTGAAATAGCTGTAACCTAAGTTATAATAAGCCAGAGCATACATGTCCGTATTGCGCTGGCGCGTATTGTTCAGATACGTGCGATAGTCCGATATCGCGTTTTCATATTCTCCCATGCGGTAGTAGGATTCGCCACGCCAGAAATAGGCGTCGTTGCGGGCTTCCATATTATAAGAACCGAGCTGGATTGCCTGGCTGAACAAACTAACGGCGTCATCCAGCTTGACATTGGCAAAAGCCTGTGTTCCGAGTTGGAAAAGGATGTCCTGTTTGGCTTCCAGTATCTTGGTGCTCGGATGTTTGATCTTGTTGATTGATTTCAAAGCGGCTTCGTAGTTTTTGGTAGTCAGGTAGACTTCGACCAGATAGTCGTTCACCTTGTCTGCGTATTGCGAGTTAGGGAAATCGTTCAGGAAGTCTTCGAAGATCGTCACCGACTCGCCGAACCCTGTAAATGCCGTTTCGTGGATGAGCAATGCGTAGTTGTACATGGCGACTTCCTTTATCTGTTTGTCGAATGAAGAGGTGGCAGCAGCCTCGAATGCCATGCGGGCATTGTTTTTGTCGCCTAACTTCAGGTAAGACTGTCCGAGATAGAGATAGGCGTTCTGTGTCAGCTCGTCGTTCTGGCGTACGGTCCGGCTCAGGGCGTTGACCGCATTGCTGTAATTCCCTTTATTGAAGTAGCATACACCTAAAATGTACAGATCGCTGCGGAGCGGGTTTTCTGTAGATGAAACATATTTGCTCAACATCCGGATCGCTTTTTCCTGGTCGCCTAAATGATAATATGAATCACCAACGATCCGGTACATCTCGCTGTTGTTCTTGCTATCGGGATATAGAGAGAGAAGCTCTTCACCTTCTTTCACCACCTTTTCGTATTTGCTCTGGATAAAATAAATCTGTGCGATGTAGTATTGCGACTGCTCGCGGTATTTCGGGCTCTCTTTCAGACGGGAAAACTCGATCAGAGCATTGTTGTAATTCCCCATCGCGTAGTCGATGTAGGCGACATAATAGGTCGAGGCTTCCTTATATTTGTCTCCGACCTGCTCGATCCGTGCGAAGTAGCCGCGGGCTTTTTCCATCTCACCGGTCTGCAACAGCGAATAAGCCAGACGGAAAGAATAAGCCTCCTGCTGTTCGGGACTCAACATGTCGATATCGGCTTCGTTGAACCAGAAAATAGCTTTTTCATATTCACCGCGTTCGAAATGTACGGAACCGATCATGTAACCGATCTCGTCGCTATGGCGGGAAGCTGGATATTCTTCCAGATAGTCTTTTAGCAACTCGTCTGCATTAGGGCGTCCCTGTTCATAAGCGGCATAGACCAGCATATAGTCTGCCTCTTGGATCAGGTCGGCATTCGTGGAATGCTGTTTGTAAGCCTCCAACTTGTCAATGCAACCGGCATAATTTTTTAAACTAAACAACTCTTTCCCTTCTACAAATAGGCGATCCGGTGCATCAAACTGGTACGATCGCTGCCCGTATGCGACATGACTCCCCACCACTATGCACAGTGGAATAAGTATTCTTTTCATCACTCCTTAGCTTTTATAATACAGATATATATAAATATAACGGTATATGTTGGTTCTAAGTTGCAAATATAAGAAATATATTACTTTATATAGCGGTCTACTGCTTTTTTGATAGATTGCAATCCGAAATCGTCCGGATTCAACTGGTTGGCTGGCAGAATAATGATCTCGGCTGCATCGTCTTCAGCTTTTGCTCCGTCGAAGGATTCGGTCAGACATTCGAAGAACATATCGACCGTATGTACCTCGAAGCCGGAATAGGGATAAAGATTGGGAATGGAAAAGAGATAACGGCAGCCGACGATGTCAAGTCCCGTTTCCTCTTTCACTTCCCGGTGGGCTGCATCTTCGGCTGATTCATACATATCGACAAAGCCTCCCGGCAAGTCGAGTGTCCCTTTGGCGGGTTCTTTGGCACGACGTACCAACAGCAGCTCTCCTTTTGAATTGCGGATGAAGCAGGCGACAGCCGAGGAAGGATTGAAATAATAGACGAACCCACAAGTTGTGCATTGTTTGGCTTTCTCGTTGCGTTCCACAAATGTCCTGGCTCCGCATTTCGGACAATACGTAAATTGATGTAAAGGATGGGACATGATATTTTATTTTTAATAGTCAGGCACGGATTACACGGATTTCACTGTTCTAACAAACTGTGCAATCTGCGAAATCCGTGCCTGAAATAGCTTTGTGTTTTTATTACTTCACTTCCCAACCCAGTGCGCTTGCGCCCAATACGGCTGCATCGCTTTCTTTCAATTGGGAGAATAATAATTTTGTCTTGCCTTCGAACACTTTCAACATGTTCTTTTCCATTGAACGTTTGATCGGATTCATAATCAGATCTCCGGCTTTAGTTAGGCCTCCGAACAGGATGATCGCTTCTGGGCTGGAGAATGCAACGAAATCAGCGAATGCTTCACCCAGGATGTTACCTGTGAATTCGAAGATTTCCAAAGCCAGCTTGTCATTCTTCATTGCTGCGTCATACACGTCTTTGGATGTGATTTCGTCCGGATCCAATTCGCGAAGCAAGCTGTCATCCTTACGGATTTCCAGAAATTCGCGTGCCGTACGGGCAACTCCTGTAGCAGAAGCATATGCTTCCAAACAACCTTGACGACCACAACCACAAGGACGTCCGTTATTACGACGCATGATCACGTGACCTAGCTCGCCTGCAAATCCGTCATGCCCGTAAACCAGGTTACCGCCGATTACGATGCCGCTCCCGACACCTGTACCTAATGTGATCACGATAAAGTCTTTCATACCGCGGGCAGCACCATACGTCATTTCACCGATAGCAGCTGCATTCGCATCATTTGTCAATGCCACGGGCACACCACCCACCTTTTCGCTGATTAACTGAGCCAAAGGAATTTTACCTTTCCAAGGAAGGTTTGGTGCAAATTCGATACAACCGTTAAAGAAGTTACCGTTCGGAGCTCCTACACCTATACCTTTTATTTTATCTACACCGCCTGCCTGGTCGATCACTAATTTCAGGCCATTTGCAAGTTCGCTGACATAATCGTCGACATCAGTATACTTTCCGGTTTTAATTGAACTACTGTACAAGATCGTTCCTCTTGCATCTACTACGCCAAAAACAGTATTGGTACCACCTATATCGATACCTACTACATAAGGCTTCTCCATGATTTTATATTTTAGATTAATAATGCTTTTTCTGGAAAGCAAATATAAGAGGAATCTGGTAAGGTACAATGATTTTATTCAAAAAAAACCGAAATGGACGTGAATATGTTACCCGATATGTTATTTAGCAGGTAAAATTTCAATCCAATAATCGTCTGGATCATTGATGAAATACAAGCCCATCTCGTTATTTTCGAAACAGATGTATCCGAGTTCTCGGTGATATTCGCGTACCTTGTCATAATCGCCGGCTACACGGAAACAGAGATGGCTTTCATTGTCTCCCAATTCGTATGCTTCTTTCCGGTCGCGAAGCCAGGTCAGTTCCAACAGAAATCCTGTCTCGTTGTCTGTCAGATAAACCAAGGTGAACGAACCGTCTGTCGCTTCCTTGCGGTGGTGTTCTTTCAAACCAAGCGCTTTTCCATAAAACGCAATACTTCTGTCCAGATCCAGGACATTGATATTAAAATGATCAAATCTGCTCTTTATTTCCATTTTCTCTCTATTTTTTTATTTTCCATTTTCAAATGTCTGTCCCTTCTCCCGGAACGGATATCAACGCATACCGGCAACCACGCGATTCCGCGTAAGGTCTGAAAGCAACCACCTCCGCCGGACGATCCCAAAAATGCATCGGTACAAAGATATTGGTTTTGATATGATCTACAAACTGTTGTGCACCGCGCATGAAGTCGGTCCCGATACGCGGATCGACCGGAAACATGGTAGCATCTAGCTTGTCGGTCGCCTTTGCCAAATCACCTAATTCTTTCAGATAATTTTGTTCTGCTTCTGCGACTTCTTCGGGAGTCGATTCGTCTTTCCAGTGCCAGTTATTTAGGTCGCCGGCATGGAAAAGGCGTTTCCCTTCGGCTTCGATCAGGAAGGATATGCCGGAGTCTGTTGATCCGAATGCCTTGATCCACAGGTTATGATCTTCATAGGAATCTTCTTTTTTGAGATAGATCGCATCTTCTTTCCCTGCCCGGTTCCTTTTCAAAATATCTTTGCCGAAAAGATAGACGATATCTTTTTTGTATGTTTTCCATCTCAAAACCTCCGGATTGAAATGATCCGGATGGAAATGGGATGACAATACATATAATGTACCCGCACGATTCAATAGTTTCTCATGCACGAAACCTTTTTCCGGTGACCTCCCTGTGTCTTTATAATAATCGATCAAAATGGCAAATTCGTCTGCCTCGATAGCAAAACCACTATGGTAGATATAAGTAAGTCTCATATATATTTTCCTTTCTTTTTATAAACAAAACACGGAAGGTCGCATTCTTGTTGTGCAAATCAGCGTTCGTTTGCGTCCGGTCAATGCTGATTACGATATTACAACTTTATTTCCAGTTGCTCCATCATCACCCCTGTCTTTCGGCGTGCATCGGCCACATCCAATCCGCGTGCCAGCAGCACTGCCATACGGCGATGTCCGTGGACTTCCGGTTTACCGAAGAAGCGCATTTGGGTGTCCGGCTGTTCCAAGACCTTATCCAGGTTGCCTAATGAAAGTTGGTTGCTGTCCCCTTCGACCACAACAGCACGCGAAGCGCCTGCACCGTGAAAAGCTATGTTCGGGATCGGTAGGCCTAATATAGCACGGGCATGCAAAGCGAACTGCGAAAGATCCTGCGTGATCATTGTGACCATTCCTGTGTCATGCGGACGGGGAGAGACTTCGCTGAAAATGACATCTTCGCCCTTAACAAACAATTCGACCCCGAAAATACCGCGGCCGCCGAGCGCCTCCGTGATTTTGCCTGCAATTTCGCGTGCCTTTTCTTTGGCAACCGGGTTCATTGCCTGTGGTTGCCAGGATTCACGATAGTCGCCGTCAACCTGTACGTGTCCGACCGGTTCTAGGAATGATGTGCCTCCAATATGACGGACGGTCAACTGGGTGATTTCGTAATCGAAATCGACAAACCCTTCCACAATCACTTTTCCGGCGCCGGCACGTCCGCCTTCCTGTGCATAGTGCCAGGAGTGGTCGATATCTTCTTCTTTACGGATAATGCTTTGTCCGTGTCCGCTCGAGCTCATGATCGGCTTGACGACACATGGCATTCCGATAACTTTGACAGCCTCGATAAATTCTTCTTCTGTCTCGGCAAAACGATAAGGAGAGGTCGGCAAACCCAATTCCTCGGCAGCCAGACGGCGGATGCCTTCGCGATTCATAGTCAACCAGGTGGCACGGGCTGTCGGGATGACATGGAATCCTTCTTTTTCCAGTTCCATCAACGTCTGTGTTGCGATGGCCTCCACTTCGGGAACGATATAATCTGGTTTTTCTTTTTCTACAATCTCGCGCAAAGCGTCTCCGTCCAACATCGATACGACATACGAACGGTGGGCGACTTGCATGGCCGGAGCATCTGCATATTTGTCCAAAGCGATTACTTCCACTCCATAACGCTGTAATTCAATTACAAATTCTTTGCCTAATTCGCCAGAACCGCAGAGCAAAACTTTCGTTGCGGTAGCCGACTTCGGTGTTCCTATTGTTACCATATTTATTGAATGTATTATATTTCTTTTGTTCATAGGTGCAAAGGTACAGTAATATTGGCAATTGACAAGTGGTTCTCAATAGGGGATTTCCGAATGGATACAAGTGTAATCTGTTTTCGACATTGTAGAAAATAAAATAGATGCAAATCTGATTAGGTTTCCATGCAGATGTAAATGTCGTTTTCTACAAAGAAATATATACCTATGTGAGGTTAATTTGGGTTAAATATAAGTACCTTGTGATACAAGGTATCTTGGTAAAGCATATATTTGTGGCAGTTAATGACAAAATATTTTTCTTTTTTTTTTAGGCCCCCCCCCCAGCCAATGGAAAGCCACATGTTGGACACATCGAGAC
>ERZ779799.564-NODE-564-length-12220-cov-4.681381_pt1 | contig 12220 bp, 8 predicted proteins | sample MGYA00511253_ERZ779799 | MGnify/ENA primary metagenome ERZ779799 (study PRJEB29588, sample SAMEA2159541) | human gut metagenome | biome: human gut; feature: human-associated habitat; material: faeces | place: Denmark | collected 2008/2010 ...
CAGCTGCCGGAGCGGTGCTTAAGCCGCAAGGCGGGAATTGTGCGGTGTTGCCCTAAGTTTTCAGGTTCGTGGGCGTACAATGTGCGCCCCTACGGTTCCTGCCAGGCAGAATGCAGTTTTACCTTATGGACAGTCTGTTTGAGCGGCTGTATATTTTTACACTTTTATGCTGTAAAATATACAAGCATTAAAATTATAACATAAAAAATGCAGGCTGCAACCTGTGGTCGCAGCCTGCATTGCATTATTTGTAACTTTTTTTGTCCAAAAATTACTTCAAGGTAACGTTGATATACTGGGTATCGTTATAACCGGCCCAGTGCGGGGTGAAGGAGGCGATCCGGTCGCCCTTAACAAACAGGTGGGAACGGCTGAACATGGGTACCCATGCAGCGTCCTCTTCCACGATCTGCTTTTCCAGCGCGGCGTACTCGGTCAGGCGTTCGGTGTCGTCCACAATGCCGCGGGCGGCAGCAACACGGCTCATAACGTCGGTGTTAAAGTAGTTCAGGCTGCGCACATTGCTCTTTTCGGGGGTACCGAAGAACGTGTAAATGAAGTTATCCGGGTCGTTATAGTCAGCCGTCCAGGAGCTGACAAAGCTGACCATATCGCCGCTCTTGCGCAGATCCAGCCAGCTGGCGGGGTCATAGCTCTTGATCTCGGCGTTAATCCCGATCTGCTGCAGGTACTGTTGCACGATCTGGATGACCAGCAGAGTGGAATCGCTGCTGGAGTTATCGGCAGCAATCTCCATGGTAAAGCCATCCGCGTAACCGGCTTCGGCCAGCAGGCTCTTGGCCTGTTCGGGGTCGTACTTCAGCCAACCCTCGTTGTCCTCGGTGTAGCCGATCAGGCCTTTGGGGTAAATGCCGTCTACCAGGCTGCCATCGCCGTTATACACGGTATCCAGGATGGTCTGGCGGTCAATGGCCATCTGGATGGCCTTGCGGACCTTGACATCGTTCAGCGGCTCCACATTCTCGTTCAGAGCCATGTAGGTGGTGCCCAGACGGTTGGAGGTTACGATATCATCGGCATACTGGGTCTTGTAGGTAGAGTTGACAACGGCAGCGTCAATGTAATCGCAGTCCAGGATATCCAGCTCACCGTTCTGGAACATCATGCTCATGGTGGAAGAATCCGGCACGATGGAAATTTCCACATGCTGCACGCTGGGCTTTTCGCCCCAGTAGTTGGGGTTGGCATCCAGCACAATGCTGCTGTCGCGGGTCCAGCTGGTGACCACATACGGGCCAGAGCCGATGGTCTTGGAGCAGTCCATACCAAACTGGTCGCCTGCTTCCTCCACGTTCTTCTCGCTCATGATGGAGCAGGAAGCGGTTGCCAGCTCATACAGGAAACCGGCAAACGGCTCCGACAGGGTAACGGTAAAGTGGGTGTCATCAATCACCTGAATGCCTTCCAGGTCGGTGGCGGTGCCATCCATCACAGCTTCCGCACCGGCAATGGCAGAGGCATAATCCGTCTGCACGCTGTCCGGCAGGGCCAGCATACGGGTAAAGGTATACTTGACATCGTTGGCGGTCAGCGGGGTGCCGTCAGAGAAAGTAACACCGCTGCGCAGGGTGAAATCATAGGTCAGGCCGTCGTCCGAAACGGTGTAGTCTTCCACCAGGCTCTTCTCCAGCTCAGTGGAGCCGTCCGCATTGGTTTTGATCTCAAACAGGCGGTCAAAGATATTCAGCGGCACCATGTAGTCGTTGTTGGTCTTGTGCACATCCATCGTCTGGATATCGGTGTTCATGGCAACGTGCAGCGAACCATCTGCTGCAGCCCCGGTGGAAGCGGCAGCTTCGGTGGAAGATGCCCCGGTGTCGGAGGATGTATCAGCGGAGGAAGCCGCTGGGGTGGTGGATGCGGAGCTGCCGCAGGCAGCCAGCATGCTGGCCAGCAGTGCAGTGCTCAGCGCAGCGCAGGCAAATTTTTTCATAATTCTTTCCCTCTCTTAATTGGCGCAGCCATTCTGCCGCGTCCCTGATTGTTTTGGGGCTGAGCCCCCGGCCCCAGGCGGTTAAAACGCACAATGTTACCGCCTGAACCCGCAAAAGTGCAAAAAAGGGCAGCTGTATTGGTAGCTGCCCCTTTGCATCTCATGTTGGTTATAATACCACAAATCCTATCAGATTGCAAGCGCAAATTCTGCTGGCCGTGGTGCCCCAACCCGGAACAGCTTAAACATTGTTCGGGTTGTTTTTCAGGATAACGTCATGGCTGCCGCCTTCCACAATGGAGGTGGAAGAAACGACCGTCAGGCGGGCTTTCTGCTGCAGTTCCGGGATGGACAGCGCACCACAGTTGCACATGGTGGAACGCACCTTGTACAGCGTGGTCTGCACGCCATCGGCCAGCGGGCCGGCATACGGAACGTAAGAATCAACGCCCTCCTCAAAGCTCAGCTTCTGGGCACCGCCAAGGTCATAGCGCTGCCAGTTGCGGGCACGGTTGGAACCTTCGCCCCAGTATTCCTTCACATAGTTGCCGCCAACGCGCAGCTTGTTCGTGGGGGATTCATCAAAGCGGGCAAAGTAACGGCCCAGCATAACAAAGTCAGCGCCCATTGCCAATGCCAGGGTGATGTGGTAGTCATGCACAATGCCGCCATCGGAGCAGATGGGGATATAGATGCCGGTCTGCTCATAGTATTCATCGCGGGCTTTGGCAACCTCGATAACGGCGGTTGCCTGGCCGCGGCCAATGCCCTTGGTTTCGCGGGTGATGCAGATGGAGCCGCCGCCAATGCCGATCTTGACAAAGTCTGCACCGGCTTTTGCCAGGAACAGGAAGCCCTCGCGGTCCACCACGTTACCTGCACCGACCTTTACCTTGTCGCCGTAATGCTCACGGATCCAGCCGATGGTACGGGACTGCCATTCGCTGTAACCTTCGGAAGAGTCGATGCAGAGCACATCCACGCCGGCATCCACCAGGGCGGGCACGCGCTCGGCATAGTCGCGGGTATTGATGCCGGCGCCGACAACATAGCTCTTGTTTGCATCCAGCAGCTCATTGGCATGTTCCTTGTGGGAATCATAATCTTTGCGGAAAACCATATACTGCAGGTTGCCCTGCTCGTCTACCAGCGGCAGAGAGTTGATCTTGTTATCCCAGATGATATCGTTGCAGTCATGCAGGCTGGTGTTGGCCGGTGCGGTAACCAGCTTGTCCAGCGGGGTCATGAACTCAGTCACTTTCAGATCGGTGCTCATGCGGGACAGGCGGTAGTCACGGGATGCCACAATGCCCAGCAGCTTGCCGTGGGGGGTGCCGTCAGCCGTGATGGCAACGGTGGAATGGCCGGTACGGGTTTTCAGGTCCAACACATCAGCCAGGGTAGCCTCCGGCGGCAGGTTGGAATCAGAGGTAACAAAGCCCTTTTTGTAAGCCTTGACGCGGCGAACCATATCAGCCTCGGACTGAACGGACTGGGAGCCGTAAATGAAAGAAACGCCGCCCTGCTTGGCAAGGGCAATGGCGAGCTTCTCACCGGAAACGGACTGCATGATAGCCGAAACCATGGGGATGTTCATGGTCAGGGGGCAGGCTTCTTCGCCCTTGCGGTACTTGACCAGCGGGGTTTTGAGGCTGACAGCCGTGGGGATGCACTCCGAAGAGGAATAGCCGGGGACGAGCAGATACTCGCCGAAGGTACGGGACGGTTCACTAAAATAATACGCCATTTCGCAATTCTCCTTTACCCTTTTCGTTGCCTGATTTGCTTATTCGTTATTGTACCACATTCGCGTACAATATGCAAAATTTGTTGCATTAAATCTTTTTTTGGCCTTTTGGGCAAAAGTTGTATAAACTGCACCATGGCCAGGCACAAGAGTATGACTAATCAAAACATTTTGCACATCGGCACCCGTCCGCCGTTTGGAACGGGCTCCAAACGCGTTCCGGCATGCCGCACATGTGATGCTCTTTTCCCCGCTCATTCCTCAAAGTTCAGGGTAATATCCCCCAGCGCGGCATCCAGAATCACAGCGTTGGCTGCTTTGCTGTTGGCGCTGTAAGGGCTTGCCTGCTTGGCGCCGCTTACCGTAATGCTGCCCAGGCCGCATGCAGCCTGCACGCTGTAACCGTCTGCCTTTTCCCCCAGGGTCAGGGCAATATTGCCCAGCTGGTCGGTTACCTGCACCTGGCTGGCCCCTACCAGGCGGCTGATCGTCACATCGCCCTGGGCGTTTTCAATCGTCACGCGCTCTGCCTGCACGGTGCCAAGCTCTGCACTGCCCAGGGCAAGCGTTGCATCCAGCTGCCCGGTTTGCAGCTCATCCGCATACAGGCTGCCGAGGGCAAGGTCTGCCTGTATGCTTTTGGCTTTCAGTGTACCAAGGTCGGCGCTGCCCAGGTTCAGATTCAGCTCTATCTGTTCCAGTTCTATCTCCGGCAGGGCGATGCTCAGCGTGGGCGTGGGGTCACTGCCGGAAATATAGCCTTTGGGTATTTTGTACCGCACGCTAAAGCCGCTCTCGTCCACGGTACGCTCCAGCCAGCCGGAATAGAAATTTTCAAACCGGAGTGTTATCTCATCCGCTGCATTGCTGCGCACAAAAGCAACCTCACCGCAGTCCAGGTCCAATACCATCGTTTGGGCCTGCTTTGCATCCAGCGTCATCGTGCTGCTTTCCAACCGATTGGTGCTTTCGCTTTTTGCACTTTCCTTTGTGATGGCTGTTTCGGTATTTTCATCCGTGCTTTCGTCCATATTTTCGGTTGCTTCCCCGGTGGTTTCCTGCGGGGGAACTTCTTCTGCCGTTGCGCTCTCTGCAATGCTGTACTGATATTTTGTCACAATTTTGAAAGAGCCGATGAACACCAGCAGCACAACAATCAAAATTGCAAGGATAGCCAGCACAATCCACACCGGGCTTTTTCTGCGTCTGCTGCCCTGTTCTGGCATGCTGTTATCCGGCATCGGCGTGCCGAACTGTGCCCCGGTACCCTCCCATATCTTTTCCGCCACATTCTGGGGGCTGCCCAGTTCCTGGATGGTCTGGGCCTCTTTTTCGGGGCCTGCAGCATCAAAGTATTCTTCGTAATAATCCAGGGCATCCCGGCGTTCGGCTTCCGGCATTGCGGCCAGCAGAGCTGCCAGCTGCTGCATATATTCCTGCCTTGTCATTTTGCATCCTCCCCAAAAATATGGTCAATGTTGGCGGCGTAAACTTTCCACTCTGCCTTGTAGCCTGCCAGCTGCTGCCGCCCCAGCGGGGTAATTTTGTAATAGCGGCGGTTGCGGCCATTGAACGGTTCATCGTAAATGGTCAGGCAGCCATCTTTTTGCAGCCGCCGCAGCACCGGGTACAGTGTCGATTCGCTCAATTCCAGCGCCTGCTTGATCTCCTGGGTGATCTTGTAGCCATAAGTACCTTCTTCCTCGCGCGATACGACCGCCAGCACCACGGCATCCAGCAGCGCCGCGCCTGTGGTAAAGCTCATGTGGGTGCCCCCTTCCCTGTTGTATTAGCCCGGCAGTGCCGCTGCGTGTGGCGGCGGCTCTGCCGGTATTATTTTGTTCTATATATTATATATCATATAATATTATGTCCATCAATATATTTTATCTGGTTCTTTCCCACTACTTCAAAAATGGCAGCAAAAATGCCGCAGACACACAGCCTGCGGCATAAAAGTGATGCTTATTCTGTTTTAGCTTACCTGATGCTGCTCGATCCAATCCGCCACCGCGCGGGAAAGCTCGGTCAAGCTGCCCTTGGTAAAGGGGGCTTTCATTCCGGCGCTTTCGGCCAGCTCGGTATAGGTTGCCATACCGGCCAGGTTGGTCAGCTTCATATAGCGCTGCCAGGCGTCCTTGTGGTCCTTCAGGCTGGCCACAAAGAACTGCAGGGCAATGGCGGTTGCCAGGCAGTAATCAATATAGTAGAACGGACATTCAAAGATATGCAGCTGGCGCTGCCAGCCTGCGCCGCGGCCATAGAACGGCAGGTCGCCGAACTTGTTCCAGGGGCGGTATTTCTTTTCCAGCTCCAGCCAGACGGCATTGCGTTCATCCGGCGTAAGATCTGGCTGCTGATACATAATGTGCTGGAATTCATCCACCATGCAGCCGTATGGCAGGAAGATAAAGCTGTCCTCGGCGTGCAGCAGCTCGTATTTATCCGTATCCTCCTTAAAGAAGAGGTGATGCCACGGGGCGGTCAGGAACTCCATGCTCATGGAGTGGATCTCGGCGCTCTCCATACCGGGGCACTGGATATCTTCGGGGATGTTCTTGGGGCTGCGGGCAGCCAGGTAGCCTTCCAGCGCATGCCCTGCTTCATGGGTCAGCACATCCACATCCCCCGCCGTGCCGTTCCAGTTGGCAAAGATGAAGGGGGTCTTGTAATCGGGCAGCATTTCCTCATAACCGCCGCTCATTTTGCCGGGGCGGCTGAGAACGTCGAACATCTCGTTATCCTGCATGAAGTCGATGAACTCTGCCGTTTCGGGGCTGAGCTCATGGTACATCTTGCGGGCACCGGCCATCAGCTCGTCATAGCTGCCGTGCGGCACGGGGTTGCCGTCCGCAAAGCTGATGGTGCTGTCCCAGAACATGGGGTTCTCAATGCCGGTGCGCTTGTTGCGCAGAGCCAGAGCCTTCTGGATCATGGGCACCACCTGCTCCACCACTTCCTGGCGGAACGCGGCAACCTCCGCCGGGCCGTAACCGATGCGGTTCATGCGGATATAGCTCAGCTCGCTGTAATCGTTGTAGCCCAGGATGCGTGCCTGCTCGTTGCGATTCTTGACCATCTTATCATAGATCTCGTCAAACTCGGCGCGGTGGGCGTCAAAGTAAACGGCTTCCGCCTCGTAAGCCTTACGGCGCATGACGGGGTCAGTGCTCTGCTTATACAGCGTCAGCTGCGGGATGGTCAGCTGTTTGCCATCCAGCTCCGCCATTGCACCGCCGTACAATTTCTGGTAAGCACTGGTCAGGGCATTTTCCTCTTTCTGCAGTTCGATCACCCGGTCGTCCATGCTCAGCACCAGGTTGCGCAGGCTGGGCAGAATGCGGGTACCGAACGCTTCTTCCAGCGCTTTGGCGTGCGGGTTGGAAAGAATCGCCTCCGCAACATTGCGTGCTGCATTGCTGACCGCCGGGCCGGTTGCATCAAACCATTCCTGTTCCCCGCTCCAATATTCATCGCGGGTATCCTGGGTATAATGGATGGATGCCAGGCAGGATGCCGTGTGGTAATGGGCCATCATGGTGTTTTCTTCGCGGTAAAGCTGTACCAGTTCTTCGCCGCTCTGGGCAGCGGCCATCTTTTTGGCATACTCTTCGCACTGGGCCAGAACCTTATCCAGGTCCGGGCGTTCGTACTTCATTTCTGAAAATTTCATAGCGATTCCTTTCTATTGTACATCCATTTTGGGGATACCGGAAATTCAAAAAGTCCGCCACATTGCAAAAACAGGCCATTTTTTTGCTTTTTTCGGCTTTCCCAACGGATAAGTATTTTTCCGTGCAGGCACGGGCATTTGGCGCTAAACCTTGTTATGTTATCAATAATATCATAGCACACCAACAGGTATTTGGGTAGCCCCCTGTGCGGCGGGCAAAATGCACTTGCGGGTTTGCGGCAAATAGGCTACAATGGCAGTGAGCAAACACTGCGGCTTTTGCCGCCACAAAGGAGCAAACGACCATGACGTATAACGAAGTACTTACTGCAGCGCGTGGCCAGATGGGGCCCTGCAAAGCGTGCCCTGTGTGTGATGGGCGTGCCTGCCGCAACACGGTGCCGGGTCCCGGTGCCAAGGGCGTGGGTGATGTTGCCATCCGCAATTACAGCGCATGGCAGAACGTGCGGGTGAACATGGACACCATTTGCGAATCGGGTGAGCCGGACACCACGCTGGAAATGTTCGGCCACAGTTACCGCATCCCGGTTTTTGCCGGGCCGGTGGGTGCCATGCAGCTGCATTACGGCACCAAGTACACCGACCTGGAGTACAATGATATTCTGGTTCCCGCCTGCCACGATGCCGGGATCCTGGCTTTCACCGGTGACGGCACCAATCCCGCGGTTATGGTGGGTGCCTGCAAGGCGGTAAAAGCCAATGCCGGGTTTGGCATTCCAACCGTAAAGCCTTGGGATGCCGGGACGATTGCAGAAAAGATGGCCCTGGTGCGTGCCACCGGCGCGTTTGCCGTTGCCATGGACATTGACGCCGCCGGTCTGCCGTTTTTGAAGAACCTGAACCCGCCCGCCGGCAGCAAAACGGTGGAGGAGCTGCGCGGCATTATTGCGGATGCCAAGGTTCCGTTCATCATCAAGGGCGTCATGACGGCACGCGGCGCGCAGAAAGCGGTGGAAGCCGGTGCTTCGGCGATCGTGATTTCCAACCACGGCGGGCGCGTTCTGGACCAGGTGCCCGCCACAGCAGAAGTTCTGCCGGAAATTGCGGAGGCCGTCAATGGCCGCTGCAAGATTCTGGTGGATGGCGGCATCCGCACGGGTGTGGATGTATTTAAGGCGTTGGCCCTTGGCGCAGACGCCGTATTGATTGCCCGCCCCTTTGTGAACGCCATTTACGGTGCCGGTGCCGAGGGTGTTCAGGTGTATGTGGATAAGCTGGCCGGTGAGCTGGCCGACACCATGAGTATGTGCGGTGCACATTCCCTGGCCGAGATCACCCGCAACATGGTGAGAGTGTGATTTTTTACAAGGGTTTGCGTTCCTTCTACGAGGGTTTGTATTCCTTCTTTGAAAAGAAGGAACCGAAGAAACTTTAATCTCGTATTACATACAAAATAAGATCAAGGCCCGTTGCACAGGATTCTGGGATGCAGCGGGCCTTGGTTGTTTTAGATGATATTTTTTATTGCTCTGTAGGGAACGGTCTTGACCGTTCCCTGCAAATTGGGCAGGGTTTCTGCCCTCTTTCATACTATACAAATACAAAACCAAAATAACCGTCCGCCTGCCGGAATGTCATATTCCAAACAGACGGGCGGTTATCTAAATTTGTCTTATCATTTCGGGTGCCTTTGTCTCGCTATCCCGCAACCTTACTGCGCGTGGTTGATGGGTTCCATGATGGCGTGTACCACAAAGCGCTGGTTGTTGGAAGCATAGGCGGAGCGGCAGGTGGAAAGCGTCAGGATATGGCTGCCGCTGGGAACATCCACGCCGGTATCATACAGCGAAAGTTCTTTCAGATACCGCAAAAAGGCATCGTAATCTTCGCCCTCACTGTAATCCAGCGCATAGCACGGGTCGTCCGATTTGGCATCGTGTGCCGAGAAGATGCGGCACAGGTAGTCGCCATCCGGCGTGTACAGGGTAAACGTTGGGTTTGCGCTGTAAAAATCCTGCTTGCGGTAAGCATCCAGCTTGCCGAACATGGCGCCGTTATGGATGTTGTGGCCATGGATCACATGGCACAGACCGTCCGCCCAGCTGGTGGAATCCCACGAAGGGCGGATCAGACAGCCATCGTTGCTGCTTCTGCCGGAAAAGCTGCGGCGCAGGTAATAGCTGGAATCTTCGTTCTGCACCACCGGCAGCGAAAGTTCCAGCCCCTGCACACTGAGCCATGCGGTAACGTCCGGGTTCTGCTCTTTCAACGCGGTAAAGTCCAGGCGGGAAGCCGGGGCGTTATCGCCGCCGGTGCTGGTATCCATCCAGACAAGCTGGGTGCGCAGGGTCTGGTATTCTTCATCACTTTTCTGGTAGCTTGTCCACTGCCAGAAGAACAACAGCAGGAACACCGCCGCGGCAGCCAGCAGCGCCGGTACAATAAACTTGGAAAGCTGCGCTGCCGTTACGCCATCCGTACTGCGCCGACGGCGCGGCTTGGGGTCTTTCTCCGGCGGCTCACGGTACATGGTGTACTGCTTTCTGCTGGATTTGTGGTGGGTACTGCTGCCTGTGGAGCGGCGGGGCTGCCCGCTATAAGAGGGATTTTGTCTGCTCATGCTTACCCCCTGTCGGAATGCGAGGCATCATCGCCGTTTTCTTTCTTTTTGCGCACCACGGTCACACCTACTGCCGCGCCAATACATACAACTGCCAGCGCCAGGAAGATCCACATCACCGGGCTGTCACCGGTGGGCAGCCCGTACTGACCGTTTGCAAAAGCCGGAACATTCGGCGGGGCCGTGGGGCTAATCTTGGGGGTATCACCATTGCCATTGGGTATTGCGTTACCCGGCGTATTCGGGTCGTCGCCGGGGTTACCCGGGTTGGGCGTTTTGTCCGGTTTCTCCGAAGGATTGCTCGGTGTCGGCGTTGCGCTCGGCTGGTCCACCATCTTGACCAGATGGTAACCACAGTTGGGGATGGTGCCGTCACCGTTAAAGTAGAACTCTACATCCGCAGCCTGAGCATAGCCCTCCGGGGCGCTTTCCTCGTGCATGATGTAAGTATGGCCTGCCACCAGCACCTCGCCGGTGTTGCCGGTCATCACCAGCTTTTCCGGTTCTGTACCGGAAACCCAGCTGTGAACCAGCTTGCCGGTGTTCTTATCCGTCAGCGTCATGGAAGCCCCTGCCAGAGAGTTGCCGTTGGGGTCCACCTTGGAAAGCTTGACTTCCAGTGGCTGGTCAATAACAGTCAATGTCTGGCCATCCAGCTTGCCGGATTTGGAAGTTACGGCAACGGTAAAATCCGAATTGATGGTAAAGGTAATATCGCTGGTCATGGCATAGCCTGCCGGAGCGTAAGTTTCGCGCAGCAGGTAGTTGCCGGGCGAAAGCTGCATCTCGTGCGGAGTGCTTTCGGTCTTCCAGCTGTCGATCTCGCTCTGGGTGCCATCGGAGCCTACGCTGTAAACCACCAGTTTTGCGCCGGGCAGTTCATCGCTGCCGGTGGCGGACTTTTTGCTCACGATCAGCTTTTGCCGCTTGGCGTTGGTAAAGGTAAAGGTTTTGCCGTCATCGCTGGTGGTCATGGTGGAGACATAGCCATCCAGGCCGGTCATATCCTCGCTGATGTTGCAGTTGGTCATGCCCTGGCGAATATCAAAGTAAACGGTGCCATCCCCCGTGATGGTACGGGTGGCGCTGCGCTGCTGGCCATCCTGGGTATAGGTCAGCACAATTCTGGCCGGGCCGTGGTTGCTGTCATCGGTAATCCACTTTTTCTTGACCGTGATGCGGCCATAGCTGCTGATGTTGCCGGAGTAACTGTTTTCCACATGTTCCTTGACCATAACGTACACGATCCAGCTGGTACGAGAACCAAAAAAACAGTTGGGTACCGGGATGGTAATGCTGTCCATCGTGCGGGAAAGGGTTGTGGTAATGGTAAAGTAGCCGTTCTCAGCATAGGTATCATTGCCGATGCCGTGCGGGAAGTAAACATACAGATAGCGGTTGTTTTCGCCGCCCTGATAGAAGCTGACGTTGCCATCCGTATACTCGATATTATAGTTGCCGGGGCAGGCATCCAGCAGCCAGCCGATATCCATACGCAGGTAGCTGTTGCCCTTGGTGGTGTTTTCTTTCATCAGGCTGGAGTCATCCAGGATTGCCTGGCTGCCCGCTGCCACCGTTGTGCCATCCAGCATGGTTGTATCATGGGTATAGGTCACATAGGTCGAATTGGACTCATCCACCAGTGTGGCATCGTTCAGGTCATAAGCGCGGCCCTGCAAACCGAACAGCACGTTGAAGGAGATGGTATCGCCAACCTGCATGGTCAGCGGGGTTCCCTGCTGGCGCATCTGGTCCAGCTGGTTCAGGGTATAGTCCACACCATTGACCGTAACGGTAACACGCTTGACGTAATTCATCAAGTCCACACATCCATTGGCCGATGCATCATAATTGGGATAATAGTAATCATCCTGTGCCGCATGGGCACCTGTTGCAAAGGCAAGCACCAACAAAATCAGCAACAGGCAGTACCGCACGCCGTTCCGTAAGTATTCCATCTTCTGGTTCAACGTTTTCAACCTCAATCACCTGACATCCTTGTTTTTACAGACGCTGCAATGTATTTTATCATTTTATAACGTCTGCTCGTTTTATCTTGTTCCTTTAACTATGTAGTTTATTTTATCATATCCTTGTGTGGCTTTCAACCTGCAAAGCTTCCAAATTTACACTTTTTTGTCACAGATTCCTTGGGTGCATCTGCTATTTGTTTCCCGCGGCAGGCAACAAATGTCCGGCATTTTTGCTGTGGGCAATACCGCATAATTCTAAGTGCCGATACGGCGAGCGAGGTGCGGCAGATGC
>ERZ779799.570-NODE-570-length-12157-cov-3.704098_pt1 | contig 12157 bp, 10 predicted proteins | sample MGYA00511253_ERZ779799 | MGnify/ENA primary metagenome ERZ779799 (study PRJEB29588, sample SAMEA2159541) | human gut metagenome | biome: human gut; feature: human-associated habitat; material: faeces | place: Denmark | collected 2008/2010 ...
AACTGACCGTTTCGATGGGTACGCCGTTGGAGAGGAACACCGTCGTGGCTGCCGTATGGCGGCTCTGATGCCACGTGATATGCTTGGTGATGCCGCAACGTTTGGCGACGGCACGGATTCCGGCAAGGCACGTGTTGTAGTGGGGAACAGGGAAAATCCTGCCGTTTTCGCACAGCCCGCGGTATTTGTCGATGATTTGTTTCGCAATGTCAAGCAGGCGGATGTTAGACACCACGCCCGTCTTCTGGCGGTTGATGTTTATCCACTCGTGTTCATCGAAGTAGGTGCGGATGTTCTCTTCCGTCAAATTGCGCATATCGGCGAATGACAAGCCCGTGAAGGCGCAGAACAGGTAGAGGTCGCGGTATAGTTCCTGTTTGGCGTTCTTCAGTTTACCTTCCATCAGCAGGCGGATTTCGTCTTTGGTCAGGAAACTGCGTGTCGTTTCCTCCTTCTTGATTTCATACTCCCTGAACGGGTCGCGTGTGAGCCATTCGTTGTTGATGGCGATAAACACCATCGTCCGAAGTGGGCATACATACAGCCACACGGTATTGGTGCAGCAGTGTTTGTCCGTGCGCAGAAACATCTCGAAGTCGGAAATGAAAGCGGGGGTAAGCTCTTTCAACGCGATGTCCTTCACGTGGTAACGGATGTTGAGAAACTCTTGCAGGTGCTTGTAAACGGTCTTGTACTTCAAAAGCGTGCCTTTGGCTTTCATGCCTGCTTCCACCTGCTTGGCATAGTCCTCGTTGTGTTGCTGGAACACCTGCATCAGCGTGTGATAGCGGTGTTCCAGTCCGAGAAAGGCGTTCTTCACCTTCTCTGCCGTGACGAAATTGTCACGCTCCATGATTTCCTGATAGTGCTTGTTGATGCGTACCCGCATCTTGTCAAGCATGCGGTTCGTTTCGAGTGCCGCCGTGCTTCTGCCCGTGACACGTCCCCCTTTGGTGTCCCACAACTTGGGATCGATGGTCAGTTTGCAACTGAATTGCGTCTGGCTGCCGTCCACCGTGATGCGTCCCATGACGGGAACCGTCCCGTCTTTTTTCACTACCTGACGTTTGAGGTAGTAAATAACTGAAAATGTACTCTTCATCGTCCTTAATTTTTTTTGTTCAAAATTAGTTGGTGAAGAGCCCTCCTCTGATACGCAAATTGCGGAAGAACGGCGCAATCTTTTTTCGTTACCGGATTTTTTGCGTGAGTTGTCAGTAACTCACTAATCCTTAAAGCCTTGTTTCGTTATTCGTGTCCATTTCGTCACCTATTGGGCGTGGTTACGAACAAGTAACGTAGCTCCGTCTTGATTTGGCTTCGGCGTGGATTGTAATGGCTCTCGGAATAATTGGCAGCATAAATGAAACCCCTGTAAATCAAATCCATTACCATATTCTTCCGCATTTCACTTTTTTGTAGTAACTTTGCATTTTAAAACCAAGATATATATTTATGCCTCTGCACAATAAAAAAGATCACATGGACTGTGTATATTATGCGACGGATGAAAGCGCGTTGTTTCGACAATATCGTTTGTCCGATAGTACGGATATTTCGGATATAAACGAAAGTCATAGTGTGCTTCTTTATCTTGCGGAAGGTTGTCTCCAGATTACATTGGGAAATTTTACGTCGCGCACCATTGAACACGGTATGTTGGTGTTTCTGCCGAAAAATATAGGCTTCACCGGACAAACTATCGGTTCAAGTTATTTTATTGCCAGTTTTTTTGCTGGGCGATTGCCTCTTTGCAACAAATACGATTTAGTCGATCTGCAATACCAGGTGCGTCAGCGTAATGGTAGGCATCTTCCCCCCCCCTCCCGACAATTTCCGCAATTAGCAGTTTGTGAGGAACTTGTTGCTTTTTATTCTGATCTTTCCCACAATCTCGACGAAGGGCTAAACTGTCTTCATTTTCATCGGCTAAAACAAGAGGAATTGTGTATTCTTCTACGTGGTTATTATAGCCTGGAAGACCTTTATATATTATTGAAATCCGTTATTGGAAGCAGCGATAATTTTAAAGATTTTGTACTTGAAAATTATCAACATGTCAATGACGTGAGTGATTTTGCGTTGTTGGCTCATATGAGTGTACGCAATTTTCAGCGTAAATTCAAAGAAGAATTTAAGTGGCCGGTACGCGAGTGGCTCAACGAACGTCGTGCCGAACGTATCCTGCGTGATATTCGGAATACTGATAAAAGCATTGCGGAAATTGCTACAAGCTATGGTTTTGCCACTGCATCCTATTTCACGGTATTCTGCAAACAATATTTTGGTATGACACCTTCGGAATTGAGGCGGAGATCGAAACAGACAGCCACGAAATGTAGGGAGTAAAAATACAAAATGAGCGAATTCCTGTCAGCATTTCGCTTGAAGAATGATTCTGGAAGGTATGAAAAACAACTTTACAAGGTATGCGAATAAATAGATTGATGTTATTTATGTTACTGCTTGGGTATTGTCATATCGGTTGCGGGCAGGAACAAGTGTTGGTTGATACCCTGAACGTTCAGGTTTATTTCCGTCAGGGTTATTCGATTTTGGAATTTGATTATCGGGACAACGCAAAACGTTTGGCTGCTTTCGTGGACAGTGTTCGGACCTTGCAGGGGAGTGCCTCGTGTCGTGTGAAAACCTTCCGAATTGTGGGAACAGCCTCTCCGGAAGGCGTCAGCGTGTTAAACAAACGCTTATCGGAAAATCGAGCGAAGAACCTTGTAGCCTGGATTGAGGAGTATATTTCGCTTGAAGGAGCTACCCTCGACATTCAGGCTTTGGGTATCGACTGGGAAAGGTTGGAAAGACAGGTCGTAGCTTCGGACATGCCGTATCGAGACGAAGTGTTGGAAATTCTGCGCAATACCCCTGTCTGGGTAATTCGGGACGGTAAAGTCGTAGATAGCCGTAACAGGCAGTTGGGGATGCTTCGTGGCGGTCGCGCGTGGAGGTATATGGAGGAGTATTTCTTTCCTGAACTGCGGAGTGCCGGTGTGCGTTTGGTCTGCGAGATGGAATGTCCCGCATCCGCTTCGCAGCCGGAACCGGCGCCTCAACCTGAGCCTGAGCCTGAGCCTGAACCTGAACCTGAACCCGAACCCGAACCCGAATCCGAACCGGTCGTAGAATCAGCCTCCGTTCCCGTCGAAATTCCAGTGCAACCGGAATCGCCGGCCTGCAAGCCGTTCTACATGTCGCTGAAAACGAATCTGCTCTACGATGCGGCCTTGGTTTCTAACATCGGTGCAGAATTCTATCTCGGGAAGGGTTGGAGTGTCGGTGCCAACTGGATGTATGCTTGGTGGAACAGCAACAAACGTCATAATTACTGGCGCATCTACGGCGGCGAATTGGACATCCGAAAATATTTCGGGCGCCGTGCCCAGACCAAACCGCTTACGGGACACCACCTCGGCATCTACGGTCAGGCTTTCACCTACGACTTCGAGACCGGGCACAAAGGTTACATAGGCGGCAAGCCGGGCGGCACGTTGTGGGACAAACTTAACTATGCGATAGGTGTCGAGTACGGTTACTCGCTTCCCATTTCCCGTCGTTTAAACCTCGATTTCACGCTTGGCGTGGGTTACTGGGGTGGAGAGTACCACGAATATATTCCCTCCGACGGCCACTACGTATGGCAATCGACCAAGCAACGTCATTGGTTCGGGCCCACGAAGGCGGAGGTGTCGTTGATTTGGCTGATCGGTCGCGGGAACTACAATGAAAAGAAAGGAGGCAAACGATGAAAAAGTTGTTCATATATCTGTTTGCAGCGCTTGCAGTCGCTTCGTGCGAACATAAAGACTTGTGTTACGACCACTCGCATACGATCGACGTAGAGGTGGTTTTCGATTGGCGGAATGCTTCCGAGGCAGCTCCTGAATCTATGTCGCTCTACCTGTTCCCGACAAACGGAGGAGAGGCACTGCGCTATGAGTTCACCGATTGCGGGGGCGGTACGATCCGGGTGCCCGTCGGAAACTACGGGGCGCTCTGCCTGAATAGCGACACGGAGAATGTCACTTATCGCAATACGGATCAAAAGACGACTTTCGAAGTATCTACTCGTACGACCGATCTGTTGTCCGGCCTTTCCGCTTTGGGTGTGCGGTCCGACGGTGTTCCTCGTGCTGACGGTACGGAAACCGAGCGTGTGGCGTTACCCCCGGATGAGCTTTGGAGCGATTGTACGGAGGGGATCGAGTTGAAGCAGACGGCTGCGGCCCAGACGATCGTGCTTTATCCGGAGCTATCGGTTTGCAGATATACGGTCGAAATTCGCAATGCGGAGAATCTGAAATACGTATCGGGTATCAGCGGCTCGTTGTCGAGCCTGGCGGGAGGCTTGCTGCCGGGTGTAGGCTACGATGCGATCAGCGAGGAGTGCGTCACGATACCGTTTGACGCCGCCGTATCTGCCGACAAGACGCTCGTTACCGGGAGCTTGCTCGCTTTCGGACATTGTGCTGCGACTCAGAACGCACATCAACTGACCATCTATGCGGTTTTGGCGGACGAGAGCAAGTGGTATTACACCTATGACGTGACGGATCAAATCCATTCGGCTCCCGATCAGCGTAATGTGCATATCGTTTTGGACGGGCTTCCGTTGCCCAAACCTATCGTCAATGGCGGTGGTTTCCAGCCTTCGGTGGATGAGTGGCAAAGTGTGGATGTCGATATCGAGATGTAAAATGTTAATGATCTTCCCGATTTTATGGGGGGGGGAATTTGCATAGATCAATGTTAAACCTTTTAATTAATTCACTGATGAAAAAACAATTATTTTTAGTGGTCGTGGCGGCTCTTGCCATGGCATCGTGCTCGAAGGACGAATCGACGGGCATCAACAATGGCAACGCGATCGATTTCCGTGCAGCCATGCAGACTCGTGCTTCGGAAACGACGATGGCTAACATCACGAACTTTTTCGTGACGGCACTCGACAAGAACAACGCCAACTATTTCTCCGATGCGGAGTTTACCAAAGATGGCGCTTTCTTCACTTCTACTCCGGCCTACTATTGGCCCAGCGACGGCAGCAACCTTTCGTTCTTCGCTTACTCTCCTTCGGCTGCGGACTTGGATGCTACCGTGACGATTAATTCGACGACCAAGACGCTCGCTGATTTCGAGCCCGCAACGACGATCGCCGACCAGAAGGATTTCATCACCGCCACTGCTACGGGCAGCAAAACCGATGAGGCGGCAGGTGTCGCCCTGACGTTCGGGCACCGACTTTCCCAGATCGAGATCAAGGCTAAAAACACGAACGACGGTTATGTTTATAAGGTTCAGGGCGTGCGTATCGGACAGCCGGTTTCGAAGGCGACGTTCGATTTCGGAACTACCTCCTGGCAGTTGGGATCGGTAAAGACTAATTATGAAGCGACCTATGCGGGTAGCGAAAAGACGCTGACCGGTACGGCCGCATCGATTATGGCGGTGGAAGACGACAATGCGATGCTCATTCCGCAGCAGCTTATAGCCTGGACTCCCGACACGGACAAGACCAATACCAACAAAGGTGCATATCTGGCCGTGAAGGTCAATATTACGACCAAGGACGGTGCCCGTGTCTATCCTTCTGTCGGCGAATATGACTGGGTCGCAGTAGCTGTCAATACCAAGTGGGAGCCCGGTCAGAAGTACGTTTATACGCTGGATTTCTCGAATGGTGCCGGTAAGGTCGATCCCGAAAAGCCCATGCCGGGTCCGACAGATCCGTTCAAACCGGGCGAGGATGTATTGGGCAGTGCCATTAAATTTACGGTTACGGTAACTCCGTGGACGCCGGCTTCGGAGGATGTTACGATGTAATCGATAAATTAGGATCGGGCGGGGTTGGACCGCAAAGACTTGCCGTATGTCCGAAGGTGTAGTGTACGGCAGGCGAGGGGAGGAAGGCCTCCGGCCCTCCTCTGTCCCTTCCCGATCACTTGAGGTAGCCGCAGAGCTACCGTTCGGCTCGGCCGAAAAACGCGTGAATTATATAATGTCAATGTAAATTATGAAACAGATTCTTGCAACTTTCCCGTTACGCAATTTTCTGCGGGTATTTGCTCTGGTGACAGCCGTGTCTGCGACCTCCTGTTCGAAAGACCCGGCAGTGGATGGAGAACTGCACGGTGATATGCTTCGTTTCGCAGTCGCCGAAGCGGACGGCTGGAATACGCAGTTGCGATGCGGTGCTGCCGGGTCGGAAGAGAAGAGCGCTGCCTCTCCGGAAAACGTCGCGGAAGTATTTTCGCTCCGGGGAGAAAACCCTGCGGACACGCTGTTCCTGCACGCCTCGGTCGCCGACGGAATCGCCGCACCGTACCCGAATGTGCAAACCGACCGATTGCAGACGCGTGCCACGCCCGTCGAAACGGGGACCTTTTACGATTCGTTCGGCGTATTGGCTTCGGTTTATACGGGGACTTGGAGCGAGGATTCCTGCTTGCCGGATTATATGTACGATGTCGAGGTGACCGAAGCATCGTCCTGGACGACCTCCTATTACTGGCCCGGTGCCGGACGCAACATCCGTTTCTTCGCTTACGCGCCCTATGGCGGCCAGGGGATCGTTCTTTCGGATAAGACGTCGGCCGGTACTCCGTCGATCACCTATACGGTCCCGACAGCCGTCGCCGACCAGCAGGATTTGCTGGTCGCTGCTACCTCCGGGATGGCCGGCAATACCGCTGCGGCGGCTCCGTTGAGTTTCGCTCACGCGCTCACTGCCGTACGCTTCACTACGGGCGACGATATGATGTCCGGGCGCATTACGAAAATCACGCTCAAGGGCGTTTACGGTTCCGGTTCGCATACGATGGGTTCCGATTCGTGGAATGGTTACGGCGCTACGACAGACTTTTCGCAGACACTTGCGGCTACTGTGGACGGGTCTGCGGACCAGGAGATCACTCCTGTCGCAGCGACCTTCATGATGTTGCCGCAGACGCTTCCGTCGGGCGCTTCGATCGAGGTCGTCTATACGGACGACCTGACTTCGACACAACGAACTTTAACCGCCTCTATCGCAGGCAGCCAATGGCCGATGGGCAGAACCGTCACTTACCGGATTTCGACGTCGAGCATCGTAATCACTCCGACTTTTACCGTGATGGCTCCGGCCGATTTTACCTATGCCGGAGGCAGCGAAAATTATTCGGTGACCAGCTATGCCGCCGTTTCCCGTCCGGGCGATGCTACGCGAACCGTTCCGGTGGCCTGGACCGCCGAATTTGTCGAGGATGACGGCAGCGGGGGCTACAACGTGATCGCCCGTCCGGAATGGCTCACAGCTTTTACCGCGAGCGGCAACGGCGGTACGTCGGCCACGTCGTTCTCGGCTACGATTGCGGCTCAAACGGGTGTCACTTCCAATTCGCATAACGAAACTTTGAAAATGGCAGCTTCTGTCAGCGGCACGTACGATCTTTCGACCTCCGGTGGCACGACCGCGATGCGGACCGCCAACTGTTACGTCATCAACGCCCCGGGACAGTACTCCCTGCCGTTGGTCTATGGTAACGCTATCAAGGACGGCGGTACGAACGCTTCGGCCTACACTTCGCAGTCCAGCGGAACATACGTATTGAAGACCTTCGTAAACCATCTCGATGCGGCTATCACCGATCCCTATATCTATAACAATGCGGGGTGTACGCCCCTGGATGCCGTACTCGTTTGGCAGGACGAGGAAAATCTGGTGACGAATGTCCGGCTTTCGTCCGACAAGCACAGCCTGACCTTCGACGTGCCGCAAGCGACGATCAAGCAGGGCAACGCTATCGTGGCCGTGCGTGACACGGACAGCCGTATCATGTGGAGGTGGCATATCTGGGTGACGGACTACGAGCTGGGCAGCGATGTCAGGACCGTGACCAACTACCAGGGTATAGCGTATAAAATGATGCCGGTCAATATCGGCTGGTGCGATGCGGAAACCACCACCTACGACGCCCGCAGCGTGAAGGTTCGCTTCACGCAGGCGGAGACCGGTGCCATGCAGGTCATAACGCTCACCCAGGCATCGCATTCGGTCGTAAATTTCGGTAACCAGCCTTATTTCCAGTTCGGACGCAAGGACCCGATGTTGGCCGGTATTCGCAACGCTTCCGGCTCCACAGTCGATAAGGGCTGCTATTCCGACGGCTATGCGTTCGACAAATCGGGAACCGGCAAGGTCGCCATCGGCGTTTCCATCCAGCATCCGCATATATTCTACAATTACGGCAGTTCATCGATCTACGATTGGTGCGCCACGTCCTATTCCAATCTTTGGAGCGGCGACAATACGGTGACGACGGCTAACGACAATGCGGTGGTTAAGACGATTTACGATCCTTCGCCCGTCGGCTACCATCTGCCTTCGTCGAACGCCTTTACGGGCTTTACGTATAACGGCAGCAATGTTTTCGGGTCTTCTTACTTCGGCTCCCGATTCAATTCGCCCTATACCTCCACCACCGATTTTACCGATAATTTCGGTTGGGAGTTTTATTGTAACAAGATGACGGGCGAGGGGAGCTACGACACTGCGGGCGGTACGATCTTCTTTCCGGCTTCGGGCTATCGCAGCTACTCGGCGGGCACGGTGAACAACGTCGGCAGCCTCGGCTACTTCTGGTCGGCCGTGCCGTACTCGACGAGCTACGGCCGTAGCCTGAGCTTCCGCTCGTCGTACATCTACCCGCTGAGCATCAACTACCGCTCCGACGGCTTCGTGGTGCGTCCCGTCCAAGAATAGGCGCGAAGCGACCATCCGATTCATTGGATTGATTGGATTTATTCCCTGCGGCTTGCAGCCGCAGGGTTTTATCCTTCGGATCACGCTGCACCGCAGCAATATCACCTTTCTGCATGGGTTTACGATTGTGGAAAAACGGACGTTTCGGGGAGATGCTCCGATTTTGAAGATATGAAATGACGGGAAATCCGGACAGACCGGCTTTGCGGAGGCGCATCGATGCAGGCCGGCTCTTTTCGGGTTTCTTATTAAATCCCAGCGGTATCCGCCGGGATTTTCTTATGCAGGACGATGGGATCAAACAGGTGGGCCTTAAAATAATTCATATTATCGCTATTTGAATACCAATAGATAAATTACGCGATTCTTCTCAATAGAAATTTTTTGTAAGTTAAAATTTTCTTACATTTGTGATATAAAGATATGGATATTCAAATAGACTATACTTCAAAATTCATTTTTAGAATGATCCACTATTCCAATTTGGAATTCATTCTAAAACATGGATTGTACACTAAGAATAGTCGTATGAAAGATCCTGAATATATCAATATCGGGGATATTCAGTTAATCGAACAGCGACAAAATTTTCATGTTCGAATTGATCCTCCGGGCGGGGATTTAGGGGATTATATTCCGTTTTATTTCGGAGGCCATTCTCCGATGTTATTGAATATTAAAACAGGGTATCGGGGTATCCGAAAAAGACCGCAGGACGAATTGATTTATATCGTTTGTCGTATTAAGGATATTGTTGCGCAATGTCCTGCATGGTGCTTTACCGATGGACATGCAAAGAATAAACTTACTGAATTTTATAATGACATCAAGGATTTGACCCATGTGGATTGGGAAGTCGTCTGCACGCAATTTTGGGGGAATGATGAAGCCAATATGGATCGGATGCGGAGAAAACAGGCCGAATTTTTGGTGAAAGACTGTGTGCCGGTTTCGTGTGTCGCCGGAATTATTGTCAAAACGGCAGACCGTGAAGCATATGTAAAAACAATTTTATCTCGTTTATCCATTGAGATACCGATATACGTTGATAGCAAAAATAACTATTTTTATCCATGATACATTATGTGACAGGTAATTTGTTGGCTGCTTCCGACGAAGCTTTGATCAATACCGTTAATACCGTTGGTGTTATGGGTAAAGGAATCGCCTTGCAATTCAAGGATAGGTATCCTTATAATTTTCAAGTATATCAACAAGCGTGTAAAGAGGGCAGCATTTTCCCAGGCAAATTGTTGGTAACACGAGACAGTAACCTTTCGACCGATTCTAAATGGATAATTAATTTCCCGACGAAAAAGGACTGGAAGCATCGTTCCAAATATGAATATATTGAAGAAGGACTGAAAGATTTGGTGCGGGTTCTTGATCAATATAGGATAAAAAGTATCGCTATTCCTCCTCTTGGATGCGGCAACGGTGGATTGGATTGGAGCAAGGTGAAAGAGTTGATGGAAAAGTATCTCGGGGAATTAAATGTGGATATTCATATCTATCAGCCGAACGAAGCCGTCAGCGAATTGTTGAAGCAGGAAACGAATTGTCGGGAGGCAAAATTAACTCCGGCGAGAGCCATGTTGCTGTACGCTCTGTTTTATTATGAATCGTTAGGAGAAAACAGCAGTTTATTCGTCGCAAATAAATTAGCATATTTTATGCAATTGCTGGGTGAACCTTCATTTGGCAAACTGAAATTCGTTGCAGGACATTATGGCCCCTATTGCACTCAGGTCGGATATATTCTGCACGACATTAACGGGAAATATATCAAAGGTCTCGAACAGATGAAGATCGGAGCTTTCGATTCTTTGGAGTTGCAATATAGCACGATGAAGGAAGTTAGCGAATATGTGAAAACAAAGTTGAAGTCGGAACAGGTTGATCGTTTGAAATTATTGATAAAATTGATCTCTGGATTTCAATCGGCTTTGTCTCTGGAAATTCTCGCGTCTGTTGCGTATGTTCGGAAAGAAAATACTTATATTGACTTGGCGCAAACCATTACACAGATTCAAAATTGGTCTCCTCGAAAAAAACATTTGTTCAAAGAGAAGTATATTCAAATAGCTTATTCTTATTTAGAAGATTTTTCCAAAGGACGAGATTGTCTATTTAGGACTGTAAAGTAAAATAGCAAATTGACGTTTATGAATAAAGAATCCCGATAAGTATTTATCGGGATTCTTTTACTTGGTTTGTCCGATAATCTTTTAGCTGCAATGCACTCTATGCTCATAATTTTTCATAGTATTGCGGCCAACTTCCGAATCTGTTGCAATCGAGCCGTCAGTTTACTGTCTTTGCGAGCTGTTTGCATATTGTATCGAGTCTGCATATTGGTAAGCATTTCGGCTTCGATTCCCAATGCAGCCTCGAAATACAAGGCCATAGTTTCGGTTACAGGGCGTTTCGCGTTCAGAATTTCATTGAGCATCGTATAGGAAATACCTATCTGTTCGGCCAATTTTTTCTGCGAGATGCCTCTGTATTCGATCTCCTCCTTCAGTATTTCTCCCGGATGCGTAGGAGTGTATGGATAACCTAAATTTCCCATAGCAATTATTTATAGTGGTTCGACAACTCAATAATATTGCAAATCGTTATTTGCTCTTTCCCGTCGGCTTCGTGCGAAACCAAAAATTCAATCCGATACTGGTCATTCACTCTGATTGAGGAAATACCTTCTTTATTTCCAGTCAGTACCTCGTACCCCAATGAATGTAACTGATAAAGAGCTTCGATACAACTTGCATCGTTAAGAATATCTATACGTTGCTTGTAGCGTTTAACTATTGTCGGTTGGTAACGGTGTTTTCTATCTTTACACTTTCCTTCGTAGTATAATTCCGATAGATACTCTTTTTGGAATTTTACAATCATTATTGCTGATTTTTACATTGCAAAGATAGTGCTTATTTTCAAAAATTCGCTAAAAAAGTGAATTTATTTTTGGCAGATATGTTAATTGGCATCCATATACCGTTGCATCATGGCCATAGCGTTCGGGTCGGCGTTCTGTTGTGCCGCCTGTTGCAACTGCGTAAGGGCTTCGGGGTCGATTTGACCGGCTGCGGCCTGTTCGTTGAAAGACTTGACCTCGGCGAGTAGTTTGTCGGCCCCCGGCAGCGAGCAGTTATTGAGGAATATTTCGAGCGGTATGCGGCCGCTTTCGAGCAGTTTCATCAATAGGTCGTCGGTCATTTGCCGGAATACGGGCGTATCGTTCGATTTTGCGGCCGTGAGGTTAAAATCTTCGATTTTCTGCGCCATTTCCGGCTCGTAGAATTTCGCCATCTCTCCGGCGGTTTTACCCTTGGGGGCGGTGTATTGGCGGTGGTCGTCCCGGCGTTCTGGCGCTGCCACCGGTTCTGCCGTAGGCATCGACGG
>ERZ779799.573-NODE-573-length-12119-cov-3.391330_pt1 | contig 12119 bp, 8 predicted proteins | sample MGYA00511253_ERZ779799 | MGnify/ENA primary metagenome ERZ779799 (study PRJEB29588, sample SAMEA2159541) | human gut metagenome | biome: human gut; feature: human-associated habitat; material: faeces | place: Denmark | collected 2008/2010 ...
GGGCTTACTTTTTTCTTTTATATATATTTGTTATATCTTTTAGAGAAAAAACAGAATATTTATTACAAAAGAAGTTCACAAAGCCATCAATTATTTTAACATCAATAATTATTTCCCTTATCGTATTAATAATGCCAATTCAAATAACTTATGAAGATAATGTTGCTTATTCAAGTGGATTAAGTGTAAATATGGTTTATGGCTTGTGCTTTATAATGGTAGGTATAATGCTATATTGCTTGTTGAGAAATTTAAAGAAAATCAGTACAAAAGAGTATATTCCACTTTTAACATTTATGGTTTTATCCACATTCTGTATGATTATTCAAAAAACTTATCCAGAAATTACCCTTATGTTAATGTGTCATTCAATAGTAACAAGTTTAATGTACTTCACAATAGAAAACCCAGATGTTAAAATGGTTAAAGAACTAGAAGTGGCTAAGAATGAAGCTGAGAAAGCAAATCACGCAAAAAGTGAATTCTTAAGTAGTATGTCTCATGAACTTAGGACGCCACTTAATGCAATAGTCTGTTTTAGCGAATTATTAGAAAGTAAAGAAGGCTTAGATAGTGAAAGTAAAGACTTCGCAAAAGACATAGTAAGTGCTAGTCATAACTTGTTAGATTTAGTAAATGGTGTACTTGATATTAGTAAAATTGAAGCAGGTAAGATGGAACTTATAAATAAAGAATATAATTCACAAGAATTATTTAATTCACTTAGTACAATGGTAATTCCTAGAATTGGAGATAAGCCAATTGACTTTAAAACTGTTATAGCAAGTGATATACCTCCAGTACTTAAAGGGGACACTGGTAAACTAAAACAAATAATATTAAATTTACTTACAAATGCAGTTAAATATACTGATAAAGGTTTTATAAAATACAGAATAGAGTGTATTAATGACTTTAAAAATAATAAAACTAAATTAATAATAACTATCACTGATACAGGTCGTGGTATTAAAAAAGAAGATATTGATAGATTATTTAAGAAGTTTGAAAGACTAGAAGAAGACAGAAATACTTCAATTGAAGGAACAGGACTAGGGCTTGCAATAACTGAAGGGTTAGCTGAATTAATGGGTGGAAAAATAACTGTTATTTCAGATTATGGTAAAGGTTCAACTTTTAAATTTGTAGTTATTCAAGAAATAGTAAATGTAGAAATAAAAGAAAAAAGTAGCAATACTATAAGTTTTGACTATAATACTTTTGAAGGGAAAAAAGCACTTATAGTAGACGACTCAAAACTAAACTTAAAAGTAGCTGAAAACGTTTTAAAGAACTTCTTAGTTACTACCGAAAGTGTTACAAGTGGTTTAGAATGTTTAAGTTGTGTAAATAGTAAAAAGTATGATATAATATTTATGGATATAATGATGCCTAATATGAATGGGGTAGAAGTATTAAAAAAACTAAGAGAAGAAAATATAAATACTCCAGTAATAGCTTTAACTGCTGATGCTATAGAAGGTCAAGAAGAAAAATATATGAGTGAAGGCTTTGATGGGTATATATCTAAACCTATTAATAAAGAAAAATTAAGTTATGTATTAAATAAATATTTAGGAGGAAAATAATATGAATGGAGAATATTTAAAAAGTGCAGGAATTAATTTAAATGAAGTATTAGAATTTTGGGGAGATATTGATGCTTATTCATCTAACTTATTAGAGTTTTTAAATTCAATTGATAGTAGAATTGAAGACTTGAAAAGTTATAAGGATAATAATGAAATAAGTAATTATACAATGTTAGCACATAGTTTAAAAAGTGAAGCAAGATATTTAGGATTAAATGAATTATCAAGTGTTTTTCAATTACATGAAGATAAAGGTAAAGAAGGAAATTTTGATTATATAAAGTATAATTTTAATGAAATAGAAGGTGCTATTAATAAGGTAAAGACTAATTTAAAGGATTTTGTAAAAAGTACTGGTATAAAGAAAAATTTACTTGTAGTAGATGACTCTAATATAATAATTAATTATATAGAAAATATAGTAAAAGATGAATATAATGTAGTAAGGGCTAATAATGGAATTGAAGCAGTTAATAAGTTAAATGATAGTATTTATGCAATGCTTCTTGATATAAATATGCCTAAAAGTAATGGAATAGATGTACTTAAATATTTAAATGATAATGATTTAATTGATAAAGTGCCTGTTGTAATAATTACTGGTAATGATACTAAAGATGCTATTAAAGAGGTTATTGGTTATCAAGTATTAGATGTTTTAAATAAACCATTTAGTGTAGATAACATTAAAAGAGTATTATCACTTATAGAAAATTTTCATGGTAATAATGAGTAAAGTTAATTAATTTAACTTTATTTTTTTTTGTATATGTGTTACTATTAATAATAGGAGGAGGAATTATGAAAAAAATCAAAAAATTAATATTTACTTTTATGTTTGCAGTATTATTAATGCCAGTACTTAATGCAGCAAGTGTGAATGTAAATACAGAAGAAGAACTATTAAATGCTGTTAAAAGTGATGGTACTATAGTTCTTAATGATAATATAACATTAACTAAAGCTTTAGAAGTTAAAGGAAATAATGTTATAATTGATTTGAATGGTAAAACAATTACTATTCAAAACGGATATAATGGTTACTTTGATTTATTCAAAGGTAAGCTTGAATTTACTGGAAAAGGAACAATTAAAGATGTTCGTGTAAAAGAAAGAGTAGCAGCAACTATATGGGTTGAAGGATCAACTGATGTAAATGATAAAGACTTTTCAGTATTAACTATTGGAAAAGATGTAACCATTGATACTACACAATGGGGCTTAGCTGTAAGTCATACTGATGGTAAAGCTTATGGACTAACTGTAAACTTTAATGGAAAAATAGTTAGTAGTGCTGTTAATGGTGGAGGTATTACAGTATTTGGTGATGTTAAGAATACTGGTAATGGCTTAACTAATGCTCCAGTAATCAATTTAAGTAATACTGCTTCAGTAAAAGCAGTAGGTGATGCAGCTTTATATGCAGCTGGTGTTGGTATTTGGTATATCGATGGAGGTACTTATGAAGGACTAAGTACAATAGGTGCTAAAAGTGGTAAATTTGTTATAAATAACGGAATGTTTATTGCTACAGGTGTCCCTAAAACTGGAGAACTTTATGGAAATGGAATTATTTCAACTGGTTCAGTTATTCAAATTGAAAATAACAAAGGTTATGCTGGAAATATTGAAATAACTGTAAATGATGGTACTTTCAAAAGTGAAAAAGGTTTAAGTATTTACCATTATCCACCAAATGAAGAAGGAGAAACTAATGCTCTTAAGTCACTTATAATTAATGGTGGAACATTTACTGGAGATGTTAAAATGGTTGAAGGTGACAAAGTAAGTGTAACAAATGGTACTTTCTCAACAAAAACATTAGAAAGTTATATTCCAAATACATATACTATGGCTAGAAAAGCTGAAAATGAATATGTTGTTAGCAATATTGAATTTTCTGAAGTTGAAGGTTTAGAAGCTAAAATAACTAGTAATGGAACTGATAATAAGTTCTATGCTAAACCTGGTAGTAAAGTAGTTTTAACATTTACTATTGAAAACAATTATTTCTTAAAGGGATTAACTGTTGTAGGAAAAGATGGAAGCGAAACAAAAGTAGAAGTTACTGATAACTCATTTGTAATGCCAGAGTATGCAGTTAAAATAATACCTGATGTTATTAGATGTATTAGTAAAGAAGGAAATATTGTACAAATAGATAAAGAAATTACATTTAATGAAAGTATAGATGCTAAATTGGTAAAAGATTTAAGTGAAGCTTTCTTAGATAATACTAATTCTGGACTTGCTAATGCAATAAATAAAGAAAAAATAGAAGCAACTGATGAATCTTTAGTAGAAGTTGAATTAGAAACAGTTTTAACTTCTTATGATGAAAAGAATAATACATTAGTTTATGATATTAAACCAGTTTACTATGTAGATGGACAAAAAGTAGGAACTTTATCAAATGATGCTATTACTGGAAAAGTTAAAGTTAATTTACCTGTTCCAACTAGTGTTAAAGATACTCATGTAAAAGTTCTTCATAAATCTGGTGATAAATTAGTAGATGAAAAATCTTATGAGATTAAAACTACTGAAGATGGTAAAAAGTATATTACTATAGAAACTAATAGTTTTTCAACATTTGAATTAAGTTTCTATACACCAACTGAAGTAAAAAATCCAACAACTGCTGATTCAACTTTGGGATATGGTTTATTAGTTCTTATATCTTTAATAGGTATTGGTTCTGCTTATGGACTTATGAGAAAATCATTTAATAAATAAAACGTAAAGAAAGTGTAATGCTTTCTTTTTTTTGTTTACATATTTTTCTTTTTAATATATTATTAAAATAGGTGATTAATATGGATAAAAATAAGAAAAAAGAAATAGTAAAGATGTTAATTAATCAAAGTATTGATACTGAAGATGAAAATGAATTAATTGATTTACTTGTTGATAAGTCTATTGCAATGGATGTGGATAAAGTAGATAAAGATAATGAAAAGTTTGGGGACAAGGTTGCAGATAAATTAACGGAATTTGCTGGCTCTTGGGGATTTATTATAGGATTTAGTTTATTCTTAATAATATGGATACTCTTAAATGTTTATGTGTTTTTAGAAATAGATCCTTATCCGTTTGTATTTTTAAATTTACTTCTTAGTTGTATTGCTGCTTTACAAGCCCCAATTATTATGATGAGTCAAAATAGAAGTGCTAAAAAGGATAGCATGAGAAGCAAAAATGACTATAAAACTGATTTAAAAAGTGAATTAATATTAGAAGACTTACATGATAAAATGGAAACTATATTAAAAAATCAAAAGAAAATATTAAAAGAGTTAGAAAAGTAATATAAAAAAAATAATCATAAGAAGTATTACTAAATAAATAAGCGTGTTCGCTTGTTTTTTTTAATTCATAATGGTAGAATACTACTTGTATTATATTCTTAAGTGAAAAGAATAAAATTAATATTTTGTTTAATCATAAAGAAAGGAGGAATATTATGTTTAATTTAGTATCAAAATATACTCCATCCGGAGACCAGCCAAAAGCAATAAAAGAACTTGTAAGTGGTATTAATGAAAATAAAAAATATCAAGTATTACTAGGTGCTACTGGAACAGGTAAAACTTTTACAATAGCAAATGTTATTAAAGAAACTAATAAACCAACTTTAGTGCTTGCTCATAATAAAACCCTTGCTGGACAGTTGTATGCAGAATTAAAAGAATTATTTCCTAATAATCGTGTTGAATACTTTGTAAGTTATTACGACTACTACCAACCAGAAGCTTATGTACCAAGTAAAGACTTGTATATTGAAAAAGACTCTTCAATTAACGATGAGATAGATGAACTTAGACATGCTGCAACTAGTAGTCTACTAAAAAGAAGAGACGTAATAGTAGTAGCAAGTGTCTCATGTATATATGGTATAGGAGAAGTAGAAGAATACAAAAATAAAATGCTTTCTTTATCAGTGGGAGACATCATTGACAGAGACGAGTTATTAACTAAATTAGTAGATATGCTTTATGAAAGAAGTACACTTGACTTTAAACGTGGTACCTTTAGAGCACATGGAGACACTATAGAAATAATTCCAGTATATGAAAGAAAAAACGGTATTAGAATAGAATTATTTGGAGACGAAGTAGATAGAATAAGTGAGTTTGACACATTAACTGGTGTTATATTAAAAGATATGAAAAACGTTAGCCTATTTCCAGCAAGCCATTTCGTTGTTGGAGACGAAAAACTAAAAGAAGCCATTAGAAGAATAGAAAGAGAGTTAAAAACTAGACTAGAAGAATTAGATAAAGAAGGAAAACTAGTTGAAAAAGAAAGACTTAAACAAAGAACTATGTATGATATAGAAATGCTTAAGGAAACTGGATTTTGTCATGGAATAGAAAACTATAGTAGACATATGGCTCTTAGGGAAGAAGGCGAAACTCCTACAACTTTGATGGATTTCTTTCCGGACGATTACTTACTCGTAGTAGATGAAAGCCACGTTACTTTGCCACAAGTTAGAGGAATGTATAATGGAGACAGAATGAGAAAAACTACTCTTGTTGATTATGGTTTTAGACTTCCAAGTGCATTAGACAATAGACCATTAAAGTTTGACGAGTTCACAAGTAAAATTAATCAAGCAATATTTGTAAGTGCAACCCCAGGAGATTATGAGTTAGAACTAGTTAATAATAAGTGCGTTGAACAAATAATAAGACCAACTGGACTACTTGACCCAGTCATTGAAGTTAGAAAAACTGAAGGACAAATAGATAACTTAATTGGCGAAATTAACGAAAGAATTAAAAAGAATGAAAGAGTACTTATTACTACTTTAACAATTAGAATGGCTGAAGAATTAACAAACTACTTAAAAGAAGTTGGTATTAAAGTAACTTACTTGCATAACGAAATTAAAACATTAGAAAGAATGAATATTATAAGAAATCTGCGTTTAGGAGTAATAGATGTAGTTGTAGGAATTAACTTGTTAAGAGAAGGTATAGATATTCCAGAAGTTAGTTTAATTGCTATAATGGATGCTGATAAACAAGGTTTCTTAAGAAGTACAAGAAGTCTTATACAAACTATTGGAAGATGTGCAAGAAATGCGAATGGCCTTGTTATAATGTATGCTGATAAAAATAGTGATGCTATGAATGAAGCAATAAGTGAAACTAAAAGAAGAAGAAGTGTACAAGAAGCTTACAATAAAGAACATGGTATTGTACCTAAGACTATAATTAAAGAAATAAGAGATAACATCAGTAACTTTGAAACTTCTAAAGAAAATAAAAAGACTAAACTTAGTCCTAAAGATAAACAAACTATGATAAGAAAGTTAGAAATTGAAATGAAGAAAGCAGCAAGTGAGTTAGATTTCGAGCGTGCTATGGAACTAAGGGATGCTATGTTTGAACTAAGTACTAGTGATTAATTAAACCTCATAAAAGAGGTTTTTTAATTTTTATACTTTACATTAATTGCGAAAATTAATTAAAATCACTAGAACTCAATTGTGAAATGTGATAATATATTTACTCGTGGGAGTGAGTTATGAAGAAGTTTTTAGAAGATAAGTTTGTTAACAATTTAATATTTATGACATTAATATTATTTGTAATTGAAATGATGTTTAAATTACTTAATAATTTTAATCTATTTACTTGGTCTAGTTTAAGAATACTTTTGAGTTCAGCATTAATAAGTTTATTAGTTACCTTTACAAGTAGTTTATTTAAGAAAAAATGTATAAGAAATACTATTAATCTTACATTTATATTTATCTATTCATTATATACTTGGTTACAATTAGGTTTTATTAATTTTTTGGGTGTATATATTTCATTTAACACAAGTAGTCAATTTGGAGCAGTAACTAACTATATAATAGACTATTTAACTACTTTTAAATGGACTTATCACTTAATATACATACCATTTATACTAAGTATTTTGTATTACATACACTTAAAAAATGAAACTTATAACAGAATTAATCTAAATAAAAAATATTTATTATTAATACCTATCACTTTAATATTTTCCTTAACTTATTATTGTACTCTTAAATTTGATTTTATGCAAAATAAGTACCAAACTAAAAGCAATATTTCTTTATTTAAAAATCCTTCAGTACCAACAATTGCTGTACACGAATTTGGTCCAGTTGTATTTGGCATAATTGACCTAAAAACATTTTTATTTCCAACCGATGAAAATATAGATATAAGTATTTTTAATGATAACACTGTAGAAGTAAATAGTAAAAGAGAAGTAAGTCCTGTTCTTAGTGAACTTTCTACTAAAGATGAAGGAGAGTATAACTTACTAAACTCATATTTTGCGAATAATGAAGTAACTGACTATAACTCATATACAGGATAATTTAAAGGTAAAAATGTAGTAGTTATTCTTATGGAAAGTGTAAATGAAGGAATTATAAATGAAGAATACTTTCCTAACTTTTATAAACTTTATAGTGAGGGATGGCACTGGACAAATAATTATAGTCCAAGAAATTCATGTGCTACTGGTAATAATGAGTTTAGTTTAATGACTGGTTTATATTCAATATATAATACATGCACTTCAAACACTTATAAAGATAATACTTATTTTGAAAGCATATTTGGACTATTCAATAATGCTGGATACACTACAAGAAGTTTTCATGACTATACTGAGTGGTATTACTATAGAAATACAATTCATTCTAATATGTATAGTGAAAAATACTTAGATATAGATGATTTAAATATGTCTATTAAAGGAATATATGGAGAATGGCCAAGTGATGAAGTATTTTTTACAAATGTATTTGATAATTTATTAAATAAAGACTATAATACACCATTTATGGCATTTTTAACAACTGTTACTACTCATCAACCATATATTACTAAAAGTGAATATGGTGACTTATATAAAGAAGAATTTATGTCTAAAGGTTATAGTGCCCCAGTAAGTAGATATTTTAGTAAATTAAAAGTTTTAGATAATGCTCTTGGAATAATGATTAATAGTTTAAAAGAAAAAGGAATACTTGATGATACAGTTATTGTTTTAACGGCTGACCATTATCCTTATGGACTAAAAGACTCTTATTTAAGTGAATTTATTAATCATGATTTAGAAGACTATGAAAGTGAAAGAACTCCTTTTGTAATATATAACCCAGAACTAGAAAGTACTGAATATACCGAATACACCTCATACATCAACATAATTCCAACTTTAGCAAACTTAATGGGAATAAAATATGACCCTAGACTTTATATGGGAACTGACATACTTAGTGAAACATATAACTCTAGAGTAGTTTTTGCAGATGGCTCTTGGAAAAATGAAATAGCCTATTATAATGCTAGTAACAGTTCTATAAAGTATTATACAGATGAAGAATATACAGTAGAAGAAATACAAGAAATTAATGAAAAAATTAATATGAAGTTAAGTTTAAGTACCAGTGCAATTAAAACAAATTACTTTTCATATCTAGAAAATAAAATAAATGAATATAATAATACTGAACTAGAGTAACTTTACAAAATGAATAAAAAGTTATATAATTAGTTCATTGGAAGAAAGATAAATATGAAAAGAAAATATATAGATGAATATAATAAAATAACTGAAAATATAATTAATGATAAAGATTTTATAATTACTAAAAATGATATGCATCATGGACTAACAAAATATGACCACTTAATAAATGTAAGTAAATGTGCTTTTGTGCTTGCTAAAATATTTAATGCTAACGTAGAAGTTACTACCACTGGAGCACTTTTACATGATTTATTTTATGGTGGAAGAACAGACAAAGAAGAAAATAGTTACCTAAATCATCCATACACTGCAAGTATGAATGCAAAAAAATATTTTAATGTAAGTATAGAAGTACAAAGATGTATAGAAACTCATATGTTTCATCATGTCATAATTAAAAAGATATTTCCATTTATTAATAGAAAAGAAAAAGCAAGTATTAAATTTAGTAAACCAAAAAGTAAAGAGGCTTGGTTAGTTAGTATTGCTGATTTATTAGTTAGTATAAGAGATAGTAAATTTTTTATAAAATATAAGGCTAGTGTAGCATATCTAATGATAATTAGTATATTTTTGCAAAAATAGTATTTTAAAATAAAAAGTTATATGGTATAATTTAGTTGTTAACTTGTGATGAAGTAATTAGTAGTTACATATTAATTTTATAGAGAATTAGTGCTTGGTGAAAACTAATAGTTAATATATAATGAAATCAAATCTTCTAGGTTAAATCGGGTAATTCCGTTATAATAAAAGAGTATAGAATAATTCTATGAATTAAGGTGGCACCGCTTATATAGTCCTTAAGTCATGGAATTTTTATTTTTAAAGGAGAGTGAATAATGAGAGAAGAAAGTATTGAAGTGGGAAGTATTTGGAGACATTTTAAAGGAAATGTTATAGAAGTAATATGTATATGTAAACATACTGAAGACTTAAGCGAGTTAGTAGTATATACTCATGATGGCGATATATGGGCTAGACCCATAGAAATGTTTCTAAGTAATGAAGACATAAGTAGTAGAATTGATAACACTACAAAACAAAAATATAGATTTGAAAGGATATAAAAAATGATAGATATTAAATTAATTAGAGAAAATAAAGAATTAGTAAAAGAAAATATTAAAAAGAAGTTTAAAGATGAAAAATTACCTATAGTAGACGAAGTATATAACTTAGATATAGAGTTTAGAAATGCTAAAAAAGAAGCAGACACATTAAGAGGAGAAAAAAATAACTTAAGTGATAAAATTGGATTACTTATGAGAGAAGGTAAAAAAGATGAGGCTTTAGAAATAAAAGAACAAGTAAGTATAATGAATAGTAAAATTAAAAGTCTTGAGGAATTAGAAACTAGTTTAGAACCTAAAATTAAAAGTCTTATGTATAAAATACCTAATATAATTGATAAAAGTGTACCAATTGGAAAAGATGACTCTGAAAATGTAGAAATCGAACGTTTTGGAGAACCTGTTATTCCTTCTTATGAAATTCCATATCATGCAGATATATTAGAAAATTTAAATGGACTTGATAAAGATAGTGCAGGTCGTACTAGTGGAAATGGTTTTTATTATTTAATGGGAGATATTGCAAGACTTCATGAAGCAGTAATAAGTTATGCAAGAGATTTTATGATTAATAAAGGGTTTACTTTCTGTGTACCACCATTTATGATTAGAAGTGATGTAGTTAATGGAGTTATGTCATTTGAAGAAATGGATGCAATGATGTATAAAATCGAAAATGAAGATTTATATCTAATTGGTACTAGTGAACACTCTATGATAGGTAAATTTAAAGACCAAATAGTTAAAGAAAGTGATTTACCTATAACTTTAACTTCTTATAGTCCATGTTTTAGAAAAGAAGTAGGTGCTCATGGTATAGAAGAAAGAGGAATCTACAGAGTACATCAGTTTGAAAAACAAGAAATGATAGTATTAACTGATAAAGAACATGGTATGGAGTGGTATAATAAAATGTGGAGTTATACTGTAGAATTCTTTAGAAGTATGGATGTACCTGTTAGAACACTAGAATGCTGTAGTGGAGATCTTGCTGACTTAAAAGAAAAAAGTTGTGATGTTGAAGCATGGAGTCCTAGACAAAAGAAATACTATGAAGTTGGAAGCTGTAGTATTTTAGGTGATGCTCAAGCAAGACGTTTAGGTATTAGAAGTAAAGGAGAAAGTGGTACTAAGTTTGTAACAACATTAAATAATACAGTTATAGCATCTCCAAGAGGACTTATTGCAGTTATAGAAAACAATTATAATGAAGATGGAAGTATAAATATTCCACAAGTTTTAAGGCCTTATATGGGTGGAAAAGCTTTAATAAAGTAATAAATAATAATAAAGTCACGTACTATTAAGTAGGTGGTTTTATTTTGAAAAAATATTTTGAGTATATTGGACTTATAATATTTACTGGATTTGGTTTTTTCTATACCAATAAAGTTACTGATTTAATGAATAGTAAAGACCCTTTAATGATAGAAATAAAAGAGTTTGCAAGCAATAATAATACCTTATGTAAAGAAGGATATGTTACTAATGAAGGTGTAGTATTAGGTAAAAATGGAAAAGAAGTAGACTACACCTTAACATACTCTAATATGCAAGGAAAAAAGTTTGATGAATTAGATGTAGTATATAAAGAAGTTGACTGTAAAATAAATTTAAACAGTATTAAAGATAATTATATTATTAAAGGTAATGAAAGTAAGAATATGATTAGTATTTTTATTAAAATAAATGATAACAGTTTAGTTAAAGATATAGTAAATATCTTTGATAAAAATAATGTTAAAGTAAATTTAATAGTCAATAATTTAAATAATATAAATGAGTATATAAGTTATGTTAAAAACGGACATTATGTTTTATATAGTGGTGAAAGCAATAAAGATTTAAAAGAGTTTAAGAGTACCTTAAATTTAGAAAATAATTTTTGTATAAGTCTTTATAATAACAGTACTTTAGATAATTG
>ERZ779799.579-NODE-579-length-12057-cov-2.626062_pt1 | contig 12057 bp, 10 predicted proteins | sample MGYA00511253_ERZ779799 | MGnify/ENA primary metagenome ERZ779799 (study PRJEB29588, sample SAMEA2159541) | human gut metagenome | biome: human gut; feature: human-associated habitat; material: faeces | place: Denmark | collected 2008/2010 ...
CACAGAGCTCGACAAGAAACAAAAACAGACCAGCCAGACCTTCCGCAGCCGGCCAGTCCTTTATTGATACCAGCCCTTCCCTCCATCGGAAAGACACGGATCAATCACGTAATTTTCCTATATTATCCAAAATGCTGTATCAATATTCAAATAGAAAATAATCATAAAGATTATAAACTCCATGAAGCCGATGCATAGCAGAATAAAGATTTGGGAATGAGGAGAAAAGAGTAGCAAGGAAATAAAAAACCGCCCGTGAAGGGCGGTGAAATTATTGTTTTTTATTTTGAACCAGCTTGGAAAGAAGTTTCTCCCACTCATCCCATACTCTTTCAGGAGAAAATTCTTCCATTCCCAATTTTGCCGCATGACCCATTTTCTTCCTAAGCATCGGGTCTGCCATCAGTTTTCTAAGGGCTTCCGCATAGGCCTCCGGCCCATCATCTGTCAAAAATCCTGATACTTCATCCCGAATGATTTCATTCACTGCATCACAGCTTTTAAAACCAACTGCCGGGAGGCCTGCACTCATTGCTTCTGTCATGGCAAGGCCAAATCCTTCAAATGAACTGGGAATAGCAAAAATATCTGAATTCAGATAAACAGAAAGAACATCCGTCGTTACACCACGGAAGAAAACCCGATCGTTTAATCCTAATTTCCCTACGAGATCACTAAGATACTTTTGATAAGATCCATCACCGGGATCAACTCCCCAGAATTCCAAGTCCCAATCAGGAAATTCTTTTGCAAGCAGGCTGAATGCTGTAATTAAAACATGAGGCTGTTTCTGCTCCCTGGTTAAACGGGCAACATCAATAATCGTGTGTCGCGTTCTTTCTTTCCCGGGGTCTGCTTCCTTGCTATATTGCGGAACAGCATTGGGAATACGAAAAGCCCGAGCCTTCGGCAGCCTTTTCTTTAAACTATCGATATCTGCATTCATCAAGACCTGAACTACATCACTGTCTAAGAGAGCCTGTCTTTCCTGCGGATCATCCCAATTCACCGCCATAGCTGTCGGGAAATGGAACATAGTCACAAGAGGGAGATGATTCTTTCCCATAGCATCCAGGAAAAGTGCACTGGAAGAGGCCTCAAAAGAAACGATAACATCAGGATTTGCTTCTTCCAGTGCGCGTTGGATGGACCCTCTCATGCGAAGTGCACGCCCACGGTTCTTCCAGCTCATAGCAGCTCCCTTGCTTACCGGCCTGGCAAGTTCACGCATCACTTTAAAAAGGGCCTGCCTGACAGGCGCCTTTTCTTCTCCATAATCCGCTAAATTCACAAAATGAGTACTTTCATCATATTGGAAATACATCATTCCGCCATCGGGATCATCAGAGATAACCGTAACATCATGGCCGCGTTTAATCATTTCATTAGCCATTCTGGCACAGACATTTTCCATGCCGCCGTTCAAGCCACGCATCTGATGAACACGTCCCAGCACAATTTTCATTAAATTCAGCTCCACTTTATTTCAACTTATGGCGCGCATACAAGCGGCAAATCCATTCCTTGCGATGAACGATTGCATAACGCAGAATTTTGTCTCTTGGGCTGATGCTCGCAGGATGATTCTCCATATGGGAAAGCCAGCGGAAAAGTCCTTGTTTTCTCTTATCCTCAAGATCACGCAGAACGACAGAGATACAATAACTTTTAATTGCTGCTTTAGACGCATTTAAGCAACAATAGGAAAATATTTCCGGGAAGCGGCATTTGGCAATCATGGCTCTTTCCTTCCACATCCAGAAACTTCCCCAAAACTTACGCGACGTAACACGATGCGTTAAAGATGCTTCATTTGCTACATCATGATAATACATTCCTCCACAGCCATGTACAATATTTCTGGCCCTGTAAAAGAGATGCAGTGATAAGTATCCGTCTTCTCCGGAATGTGTTAATTCAACAGGAATTTTTAGACCTTTCCACAGACTCCTTCTAGATGCAAACATCCAAAGGACAGAGCAATCTGCCTGAACAGCCCGGCGCTGCCATCCCCTTAAATCTGATTCAGTAAAGTGAACCTTCCTGATTTTGCCATTATTATCATCTGCAATATCATATACAACTATATCTGCATTTTCTTCTTCAAAAAGAAAATACGTTTTTTCTAGTAGATCTGGACTAATATAATCATCCGCATCAATCCAATAAAGAATATCTCCGGAAGATTTTTCAAAGCCAGCTTTTCTTGCAACACTTACACCGCCGTTTTTCTGATGGAATACATGAAATCGGGAATCTCTTCTCGCATATGCATCACAAATTTCAGGAGACCTGTCTTCTGACCCGTCATCAATGACAATAACCTCAAAATCTTTATATGTCTGATTCAAAATACTGTCAAAACAGCGTGCCAAGTACTCCTCTGCCTGATAGACTGGTACGATAAGCGAAATTTTCGTATTTCCGTTGCTCTCCATCAGATCAATCTCCTTTGGCGGTAACTCTCATAAGCAATATATCCTGCATACCATCCGAGAATCATATAGTACATACGGCCCGGTATTTTATTAATAATTGTCGTATCCACCAGACCATGCAGTGTAAATATCAAAAAAGAAAGCATCATTGCGGATGCAAGGGCCTTATTCTGAGAGGTACGAATAGCTCTATACAAGTATCCATATGTCAAAAGCAGAAATGCAAAGTATGCTGCCACGCCAAATATGCCATCTTCCGTCAGGAAAAGCATAGGCATATCATGCGGCATGGTATGTCCTTTTTCATGCCCGTCTTTCGGATGATACTTGGGACTGTAATAATACTCTCCCCACTTGCCAGGACCTACACCAGTCAGCTTATGATCATTCCACATCTCCCAGCTGGCTTCCAGCATCATAAGGCGTTCTCCGCCGACCCTCTCTGGATCAAGGCCTGTTTTCTTATCATGTGATAAATACAAAAATCCGCCGGCACATACAGCAGTAACAAGTGCAATAACAGCAAGCCCTTTAAAAATCAGGCCTAAATTAAATTTTCCGCGCAAAGCTGCTATGAGAGTGATGCCGGTCAATATCAAGCCACCCGAAAGAGCTAACACCGCACCTCTTGATTTAGAAGTGTAAAGAGCTCCCGCCATCAACACAAGCAAAACAGCCCACATGACTTTTTTCTTTGTATCCTGCGTCCTATACATCATGTACAGTACGAAAGGCCACATGAGATTAATACCTGTGCCTAAATGATTTTGCTGTGCATAACCGGCCATGGCTGGTACATTGGGGTCAGCGTGAAACTGAACAAAGGCCCAGATGCAGTTGACAAGAGCCCCTGCGGCCATACCACATAAAAATCCCTTATCAATATCATAACGAGCACGCCAGAAAAGCATCAGAAAAAACGGTATCGTCAGATTAAACTGCCATAGAACCGTATTAACGCTTCCTTTGGTACCATGGAGAAAAGCAGAAATCAGAAGAACTCCATAAAAAATAACGATACCAGTAAACAGCCATTTAGCTGAACGAACATCTGGAAGGAAGCTGCGGTCAATGGGTCTTGACATATATAAATCATAAAAGAGGAAAAGAAGAAAAGCAGCCAAAGCATATGAGAAATAAGAGGCACTAAAACCATTCTCAGCGATTCCCGCAAAAAGTGCCGCAGCAACTCCTGATGCTTTAATTAAATACCTCTGTTTATCCATGCTGACATCATTCATGTCCCGCTCTCCCTTTTCGTCTATATTGATTACTTATTTTACCACTTTGGGATGACTCCTGATTCTTGCCTCGCGTCGTCTGCACTGCCACTCAACGAGTTTCCCCTGAATTCCGCCGAAAATAGTTATAAATGCACTGTTATTCAGGATCATATTTTTCATCAAATTCATAATAAAACTCATAGGTATATCTTTATGACCGATCACATAGTCATGAATATCCTGAATTTGAACCTCTGTTAGAATAGGAAATCTTTCATTCAAATAATAGGAACGAATCGCTGCATGCAAAGCCTTAGCTGCACACTCTTCAGCATATTTCGGGGCATAAAGGAGTGCGAGTTTTTCATGTTCTCTCCAGGCTAAGTACTTACCATAACGTATTTTCAGATATCCAGTACCCGAAATACTAGTAATACTCCCCGCATTTTCATGACTGTAGTAATAGAGCGGATTCTTTCTGACAACAACCTTATTGGCAATATACATTGCCTTACCTATGACATACATGTCCTCCATAACAACACCAACAGGAAATCGTAAATCATTCCAAATCCAGCTACGGAAGAGCTTGCTGCAGACAAAATTGGGAATTTTATTTCTAAGCACAGCCAGTCTCGCTTCTTCAGTTGAATGAATCTCTGGCCAGACCGCAGCGTCATCACGAATTTCCCCACTAGATTCCACCCGATAATGGCCGGAAATAACAATATCGGCATCTTCATTCTTGGCAGTGTCGACCAAAACAGAAATCGTATTTAGATCTATATAGTCATCTGAATTGAGAAAATAAATAAAGTCACCTTTTGCAGCATCCAGACCAGTATTTCTTGCAGCCGACGGCCCTGCATTTTCCTGATGAATGACAACAATCCTATTGTCTTCCTTGGCATGTCGATCACATATATCCCCGCAACGATCCGGTGAACCATCATCCACCAAGACGATTTCAAGATTTTGATATGTCTGGTGGAGCGCGCTTTCTATACAGCGGTCAAGAAACTGTTCTGCATCATAGACAGGAACAATGATTGACACCAAATCCGTTTCCATAAATTCTCCTCTCCTACGCCCCCATTGAGATTTTTATACTTTTATGAATTAGACAATTTAGATCTCGTAGAAGTCTAAATCCAAGAAATTACTTTAAATCCCCTAACAATCAACGGTTTGTCCGAAGGAACTCCGCCATTACAGTTTTGCGGCAAAATACTTCAAATACCAACCAATCATAGCACCATACTGGCCATTCATGCGTGCTGTTCTTGCTGCCTGATGAAGGTTCTTTGTCCCCTTCGGAGGAACAAGAGGTACGTCTTTCCAGGGCGAAGATTTCTGGATAGCAGCATATTCTTTCACAACCGGCCATCCCTGGACCCAACTGTGCCATGGCTTAGCATGCCCGGCAAAATGAATGATGACCTGATTCTTATAATCTTCATTCACTGGCTGTTTCTTGAACAATGACTGGCGATCCAAGTTGTAGAGGTAGTTATATTTCTTTTCAATATAGAGACACTTACCATCCAGCATCTCATTATGGATATCCTGATCATGATGAGAAAGACGGTTGCCTACACGCTTTACATTTTCCTGCGCGCGGCGGACAATGTCATCAAAGCAGCCCTGCTCCATCCACGGACCGAGGTTCATCAGCATCATACCTGCATTGAAATAACGACTTGTATGCATGCGTTTCATCTGTGCTTTTTCATTTCTGTCCGATACGACGGCAACAATCTTATCTCCAAAGTCGAGTTCTTTCAGGTAACGAAGCGATCCTCGGCACATCATATCCCCATCGAGGTAAAGCCCACGATCTGTCAAAGGCGCCAGTGTCGGTGCTACCAGGAAACGATAGAAGAAAGCAGGATTGCCATCTGAGAGAAGCAGAGTCTTGAATGCTCTGTCATCGATCAGATGAACCTGCACAGGGCATCCTGTAATCAACGCCATTTCCTCCAAATGCTTTTTCTCTTCATCCACAAGCTGATTCACAAAGAAATGAAAACAAAGCGGGAGATCCTTATTATGCTCACGCACCGTCAAAGCCACAACACCCATATGCGGAATATAGTCTGCTGTCCCGGTCAGCGCAATATGAAAGGCATCTTTCTCAGGCTCTCCGCCAATAAAGACCGTATCTTTCACAGCATGAAGAAGTACATTTTCCATAAGTTAATTAAACTCCTTAATCATATGAGAAAGCATACAATATAAAATGCTTTCTCAAGCATTCATATTGTATACGAACACAGCAGTAGTTGTCATTACATCAAAATTACTGTTGCTTTATGACTCACAAAATCCGTTTAAAGTAAAAAATACCAATTTATATTATACATAGAGAATCTTCCTTTTTCCATGAGAATATACGGCGCCTAAAGCATATTGCGTTTTCCGCACTTCAAATCTTTCACTTATGAAGATTCATTTCTATGTAATGTGGTATGATAAATGCGTATATCTTAAGGAGGAATCTGAATGCTGAAAAAAGATATAGGCGAAATCCTATCTGTTCGAAATATAACTAAAAAAGATGCTGCGTGGTATTGTTTAGTTTCCATTATTTTTACAGCAGTCCTTTGGGGCTGGTTTGCATTCACCGGAATTAAATTTCTGTGGGAATGGAACCTCAGTTTAAGGGATGCTTTATTAACTTTCGTAACTATATTTTTGCTGGAACTAACTTGTGGTCAGGATATTCGCGGGCGTCTCTGGCATGCGGCATACCCCGGATTTCTTGCTTTAATGCTTGTTTTCCCTTATGTAATCGGTACTGGAAGCGGAAATCGTGACCCGGATTTCCGTCATCTTTTAAATCCATATGTTATGGAAGCACTGGGATTCTTGAGCATTTCTGTCATTACTGCATTCTGGCAGCAAAAAGCAAGACGCCCTTTATCCATCCTGATTGCCATAGGCACCTTTCTCATCACAACATTCCAAATCATTTGCGCTTTGATATATTTCTCATACTTCCTCATTTATGGCAGTACGTTTGCTACGGCTGATTTTCTTCCTTTTGTACAGACTCATCTTTCTGAAGCGATTGGATTTCTCAAATCCTTTATCAGCGTGAAGACATTTTGCCTCGGTGTTATTCTCCTTCTTGTTTTATTTGTGCCAACGATTACACTTCTTGTCCGCAACATAAAAAACGGTGGAATGTCATCCGCGAAATGGCCAAAATGGATCATTGCCCTTTCTGTTCTTCTTTTTGCAGCTGGGATCATCAATGTTCGTCATTGGATTCCACGTTCGTTTCCTGTTCTTGACTACCAATTGTCGCAGGCATACATCCACAGCATTCGTGATGCAAAAAAATTACACACTATCAATGCCACTAAGCTGGTCTTAGCAAATGGCATAAATAATACTCTTGCATCCCGTGTTCCAGGCACTGTTCTTTTAGTCATCGGAGAGAGCGAGACAAGCGACTTAATGACTGCATTCACCCCTTCTCTTCCTGTTGATACGACGCCCTGGCTTACCTCTGAAAAAGAAAATAAAGATTTTTATCTCTTTAACCATGCTTATACCAATTTCCCAGCAACTGCTGGCGCACTCTCCATGGCTTTGACCGGTATTAATCAGTATAACGAAAAAGAAATTGGTCAGGTTGTCACACTGCTTGATGTTGCTAAGAAAGCAGGTTACGACACCTGGTGGATCAGCAATCACCGTCAGTTGGGAGCCGGCAACCCTAGTGTGGATCTCGTTTCATCCGGTGCTGATCATACGTTATGGACTACACATGCCGAAGGAGCTGATATTGATCTCATTTCTCTCCTTAAAAAAGTACCGAGAAACGGCAATCATTTTATAGTCCTCCATCTCATGGGCAGCCATGCTAAATACGACAGCCGCATTCCTGACGACTGGCCCTATCTGTCTCTTCCCGGCGCTGATGAAACGGAGAATGATTATGCAACAACTGTAGATTATACAGATTATGTTCTCAAAAATATCTTCAACTACTCGAAAGAAAATCTTCATATGACAGCCATGGCTTATCTTTCCGATCATGGAGAAGATATGAAATATGGTCACGGTGAAGGGCACGTCACATGGTCTATGCTGCACATTCCTTTATTTTTCTATTTATCCCCTGAGTATGAAACTGCTTTTCCGAATACGGCCAAAGCACTTCGTAATAACAGAGAAAAGATTTTTACCAATGATCTTCTCTTTGATACCATGTGTGGTCTTATCCAAGCACCAAATAATGACTATTCTCCCACGTATGATCTCACCTCCCCTCTTTATTCTTTAAACGCAGATCAGGCTTTGGCAGTAAATGGAAAATGGATTGTAGCAAATGATCCATCCCTGCACGATATAAAGTGAAATAAAAAACGGACGAGCCTTTCCGGGTTCGTTCGTTTTTTTGTTTCATTTATCCCCACCTTTGCTATAATTAAATCACCATGGGAAGATTATATCTTTCCTTCATCAGGAGGTTCATATGGCTGACAGTTCATTTTCATATACATCCATCTTCAGAGGAAAGACATTGATGGTCGTCATCCCTTATGAGGATGATGAAATCAACGTTGCCGGATCGCAGTGCTGTCAATGAAATCGTTGAAAACGGGAAGGACGGTCTTCTTGTTGATGATGGGATTGACCCACTGGCAGAAGGCATGGCTAAACTGATGGACAACAGAGAGCTTCGCATTTCCATGGGCAAAGCTGCGCACGAAGCCATGAAAGTCTATTCTCCTGAGAAGGTTTGGGATACATGGGAAACACTTTTAACAAATACAATTAAACAAACTCGGAGCGAAGCATGAACTCTAACGCAAAAGAAGAAATGAATCCAATTAAAGAGAAATATAAGGCAACGATCATTATTCCTGCCTATAATGCTGAGACTACCATCCATCGTGCTGTTGACAGCGCTGTCAACCAAACGACAAAAGAGCCGTATGAAATACTGCTCATGGATGATGGATCCACTGACAGCACTTCTCATATTTTGGATGACTACGCTAAATTACATAAAAACATCCGTACCATCCACCAGAAAAACCAGGGTATTACCAGAACAAGAGAGAATGCTGCCGCTGCTGCTCTTGGCACTTATATCTTCTGGATTGATGCCGATGATTATGCCGATGAAAAGCTTCTTGAAAAAGCACTTCCCCCATTGGAAGCGGGAAATGATGTTGTCGTATACGGTGTCAATTCATTTAGGCCGGATGGGAGTATCGAAGAAAAAAGAATCAGAGCTCTGAACAGAACTACAGCTGATTGGAAAAAAGATACCCTTAACGCATTGATTTCTACGCTTTGGACCTATGGGACAAAACGGTCCTTCTGGGATGGTGAGGTCGCTCCATTTCAGGTAGCAAGGTCCGCCGCTGACGGTTACATGACCATCCGTATCTTTGATAAGGCAAAAACAATCACAGCCATTCCGGATATTTTATATTCATATCGTGATGACAGCCCATCTTCCAATCGTCATACATTTACGGCCATCCGCTATTTGGGAAACTCATTCCTTTGGTATTACCGTCTTAAACTATCTGAAAAGTACTATAAGGAAAACGTAAATATATGCTCTGCCAGAGCAATGAGCGGATTCGTAAAATCATTTGCTTTGGATACGGTCACACACAACCTCACAGATGAAGGCCGGATTTATATAAGAAACGCACTTGATAATTTAAGCTCTTATCCAATCCATGGAAGATATAGGGATAAACTCCTCGCATGGGCAATTAAAAACAATCATCTTTCACTCTGCCGTCTCTATGCAAGGAGAAAATTAAAAAAATGGAAAGCATCACAAAAATAGCCCAAACCACATATCCGATGAACATCGTCATTGCCCACTTCAATACGCACTGGGTCGATAACCCTGGTGGCGTAGAAAAGTCTACCTGCCAATTAGCAAATGCCTTACGTGAAAGAGGTCATAAAGTTACCATCCTTTACAGAGATGGACGTGAGGGCCCACCTTATTTCCCTTTGGATGAATCTATTCCGGTTGATAATATCCTATTTGAAAACGGTAAAAAGGTTATCTCAGACAAACTCCCTCCACTTTATCGAATGGCAAGAGAAATTGCCCGCATCTTCGGACAAAATTATGCTCAGGGAATCAATGCAGAATACAAGGGAAAGCAATATGGTGAGGCAATTAAAAGACGTCTTGCGTATATTCATCCGGATATCATCGTATCAACCTCGATTCCATCAACTGAATACATTTTAATGAATGCAGGATATACCGGTCCTCTTGTGACCATGATCCACTCTCATCCTGAAGTACAATTTCCTCCACTATCAAAAAGTGAATTGAAAGCGGCTGCCCTCTCTTCTACCATGCAGATCCTCCTTCCTAGTGGTATTCCAACAGCAAAACAGTATTTCCCAAATCTGCCAATAAAAGTAATTGGAAACTCTGTAGAAATCCCTGAATACACTCCTCATCGTGATCCAAGACATCCGATCATTACCTCTGTAGGAACATTCAGTACTGGAAAAAATCAACGTCTCCTTGTTGCTGCATTCCGATTGCTGGCTGATCATTTCCCTGACTGGACACTGGAGCTCTGGGGATTTGTTAACAAAGGCTATGCCCAAGACGTAAAAAAAGACATAGTGGCTTCAAAATTGGAAGACCGCATTCTCCTAAAGGGACGAACTGAGCATGTCCTCGAAGACTCTTACAGCAGAAGTGATATTTTTGCCACGACAAGCCTGGCAGAGGGTTTCGGTCTTTCTGCTGCTGAAGCCATGGCGGCAGGTATTCCTGCTGTCGGACTTTCAAATTGCCACGGTATCAGTGACTTGATTCAGAATGGAAAAAATGGATTTCTAACAGATACTTCTGCCGAGAGTGTAGCAGAAGCTCTGGCAAAACTTATGAGCAATGACGCTTTACGTAAGTCCATGGGAGCCTATGCGAAAGAATCCATGAAACAATATTCGCCAGTAAGAATCTATGATCAATGGGAATCCCTTTTAATGTCATTAGTTAAAGGAACAGATAAACAAATATTATGATACTCGCAAAAAGGAACGCGCATAACTATGTTCGTTCCTTTTAATTAGCCATTCTTTGCTATAATAAAAATATTGTGGGAAAATATAATGTCCACTCCATATTTCAGGAGGTTAGTATGGCTGACAGTTCATTTTCATATTCATCTCTCTTCAAAGGAAAAACATTGATGGTCATCATTCCTCATGAAGACGATGAAATCAATATAGCCGGTTCTACAATACATGGTTCAATTCTTGAGGGAATCCATGTTATTTGTGTTTTTTCAACTTGGGGAGATAACTCGTATACCCCGGATATCCGCAGAAGAGAAGCCGTAAAATCACTCAGTACACTCGGTGTTAAAGAACATGACATCATATTCCTTGGCTACCCGGATGGAGGAGTTCATGGTGAAAATGCCGTCTATATTCATGGAGACAGCGATAACTTTACGGTTCGCGGCCGCCATGAAACGTACGGGACAAAAGCTGCTCCTGATTTCTGTATGGCAGCACATGGATTCCACCGTCCTTTCACGCGGGAAGGCATGATTCAGGATATGGAAGATGTCGTCCTTGCTCATAAGCCGGATGCCATTCTCTGCATTGATTATGACGTCCATCCGGATCACCGTGCCTGTTCGGCTGCCTTCGAAACGGCTATAGGAAGAATCCTTCAGCGCCCGGGAAATAAATATTTCCCTGTCATTTTCAAAGGATTTGCTTATAAGACCGCTTTTGAATCCGTACCGGATTTCTATGCGCCTCACATGCTGTCCACCGTTTTCGCACGGGATAATCTTCCCGAACCTTCCTGGGAAACGTCAAATCCTGCCTATGCATGGGATGAGAGAATCAGGCTTCCTGTTCCCGAGGAATGCAGAAGACCTCTACTTTCTGACAATCTCATTCATAAAGCTTTTTGCTGTCACGTATCACAAAAAGGTTACCGTTATGCAGCCAAGGTCGCCAATGGCGATCAGGTCTTCTGGAAACGCCGCACGGATAATCTTTCCATGCAGGCTGCTGTTTCCGCGTCCTCTGGAAATATCAATTATCTCAATGACTTTCTCCTTCTGGGCAGTTCAGACTTAGCAAAACCCGCCATGCCGATGGATGACTGCCTCTGGGCGCCTTCCGAAGATGACAAAATAAAAACCTGCCGCCTTACATTTACCCATCCGGTGACCATCCGCGAAGCGGTTCTCTATGGGAACATCGATACGGAAAGCCGCATCCTTGACGGTACACTTCGGTTCAGTACAGGATATGAATTCCACACAGGACCATTCCGGAAAAACGGCCTCCCTAATGACTTTTCTATCGAAGTGCAGAAATCTGTAGACTGGGTGGAATTTACCATCAAAGAAGCAGAAGGA
>ERZ779799.592-NODE-592-length-11897-cov-2.659939_pt1 | contig 11897 bp, 9 predicted proteins | sample MGYA00511253_ERZ779799 | MGnify/ENA primary metagenome ERZ779799 (study PRJEB29588, sample SAMEA2159541) | human gut metagenome | biome: human gut; feature: human-associated habitat; material: faeces | place: Denmark | collected 2008/2010 ...
CGGCGCCACAATGCCAGTCCTGATGGTAACCGGCAATGCGGCCGTCATCCCGACCTCCTTCTTCGAGCCGGTGCGGACTATTCCCGCGACGATCGCCGCCGAACTGGGAGAGGCTCCAGCCGGAGGCGCACACTACGAAGCCTTGTTCCTGCTCGGCGCCGTCCTCTTCCTGATCACGTTGATATTGAGTATCTCCGTCGAGTATATTTCATCTAAAAGAAAAATCTGATTAGCATTATGGCACCTGTACAAAAGTTAGGAAATATAGATTTAAAGAAACGGACCTCCCAAAAGTTTGCATTCGGTTTCTTCACCCTGTTGAGTTATCTGGTCGTAGCGATCCTATTCGTGATCTTAGGCTTCATCATCATCAAAGGAGGCAGCGTGATCAGCTGGGACTTCCTGACGAAAGCACCGGAAGAGGGAATGACGAAAGGGGGAATCTTCCCGGCGATCGTCGGAACCTTCTACCTGATCGTCGGAAGCAGTATCATCAGTTTCCCGATCGGGATCATGAGCGGCATCTACATGAATGAATATGCGACAAACGGCAAAGTGGTCCGCTTCATCCGTATCATGACAAATAACCTGAGCGGAGTCCCGTCAGTCGTATTCGGTTTGTTCGGTATGTCGCTGTTCGTCAATGCACTGGGTTGGGGAGATTCGATCATAGCCGGTTCGTTTACGCTGGCATTGATGTCGCTTCCCCTGATTATCCGCACGACGGAAGAGGCTCTGAAAAGTATCGACGACTCGTTCCGGCACGGTAGCCTGGCTTTGGGCGCAACGAAGTTACAGACCATCCGCCGTGTCGTGCTCCCGATGGCTTTCCCGAATATCATCACCGGCCTGATCTTGTCGGTCGGACGCGTATCGGGCGAAACAGCTCCGATCCTGTTCACCGTGGCAGCCTATTTCCTTCCCCAATTGCCGGGAAGCATCTTCGACCAGTGCATGGCACTGCCTTACCACTTGTATGTAATATCCACGAGCGGAACGGATATAGAAGCCTCCCGCGGCATGGCATACGGAACGGCCTTGGTGTTGATTGCCATCGTCTTGGTTGTCAACCTGCTGGCAAATCTATTGCGTAATTATTTCGCTAAGAAAGTAAAAATGAATTAATTGAAAATTATTTATGATAAAGATTGATGCTCAAAACGTAGATTTCCATTACGGAGACTTTCATGCGCTGAAGAACATTTCGATGCAGATAGAAGCCAACACCTCGGTAGCCTTTATCGGCCCGTCGGGTTGTGGCAAATCTACCTTCCTCCGTTTGTTCAACCGCATGAATGACCTGATCCCCGACACACGTCTGGAGGGTAAGATATTCATCGACGGGCGGGACATATACAGCAAAGGGGAAAAAGTCGATACGCTCCGTAAAAACGTCGGGATGGTGTTTCAGAAACCGAACCCGTTCCCGAAGACAATTTTTGAAAATGTGGCTTACGGTCTACGCGTAAACGGCATTAAGGATAACGGATACATCGAAGAAACCGTAGTCAAAAGCTTGAAACAGGTCGTTCTCTGGGACGAGGTCAAGGACAAGCTGAAAGATTCGGCCTTCGCTCTCTCCGGCGGCCAGCAGCAACGCCTTTGTATCGCACGGGCATTGGCCATCTCACCTTCCATCCTGCTGATGGACGAGCCCACTTCAGCCCTCGATCCGATCTCTACAGGCAAGATCGAGGATTTGATCCATGAACTGAAAAAGGAATATACGATCGTGATCGTCACACACAACATGCAGCAAGCTGCGCGTGTAAGCGACAAGACAGGATATTTTTATTTGGGTGAACTGGTCGAATATGGTGAAACGCGTAAGATCTTCACCAATCCGGAAAAAGAATCGACCCAGAATTATATCACAGGGAGATTCGGGTGAGAAGATTTATGAATTATGATTTATCATCGACACATAAATCATAATTCATAATCCATAAATCATAAATTATAAATTATAAATCAAAACATGAAGGTTATTGAACAAGAAATAGCGGCGTTAAAGAATACGATCAACGAGATGTGGGCACTCGTCCACCAGCAGATATACAATGCCGGTGAAGCGATGCTGACCGGAGACAAGGAACTGGCCTACAAAGTGCTCAGCCGTGAACGCCGCGTGAATGCATTCGAGCTGAAGATCGACAGTGATTGCGAGGATATCATTGCCTTGTACGCACCGGTGGCTATCGACCTGCGTTTCGTACTTGCCATGTACAAGATCAATACAAACCTGGAACGCCTCGGCGACTTCGCCGAAAGTATCGCACGCTTCTCCGTCAACCTACCGGAAGGAGAACCGATCGATCCGGAACTGGTAAAAATCGCACGCGTAGAAGAAATGTTACACGAACTTCTCGGCATGATATCATTGGCTCAGGAAGCCTTTGAAAAGGAAAGTTCCGAAATCGCGTCACGCATTTTCCTGAAAGACAACATCATCGATGAGATCAATCACGATTCGACTCCTCTGATCGCCCAGTATATCGAAGCGCATCCGGGCAGCGCACTTGCCGGCCTTTACATGGCGGGCGTCATCCGCAAGATGGAACGCTTCGGCGACCATTGCACCAACATTGCAGAAGAACTGATCTTCTACCTGGATGCGAAGGTGATGAAGCACATCGGCAAAACGGAAGAAAAGTAATATCTTTGCAGCCAGAATCAAACATAATCGTAATCGACAATGAAACGACTAACGGCATTCTGGCTGTCAGCCTGCTTTTTATGCACTATTTCCGTACAGGCGCAATCATTTATTCCCGAACGGGACTCCTCCGATATTTCCCTGTTCGAATATGCAACGAAGATTCCCAAGCGCAATAATGTATTCAACCTGGATCTGGAAATGCACGCTTCTTTCAATACTTTCTTCACCGGGCACAAGCTGGATGAAGCTGCTTTCCGTTTCAACCATATCAAGATCGAGGCGACCGGCGAAGTAAACGACCGTCTTTTCTACTGGTACCGCCAGAACCTCAACCAGGGGAATGAAGGCATGGATCTGGAGAACCTGCCGGAATCGATCGAATATGCGATGATCGGCTATCGCCTCAACGATAAATTCACGATTACCTTAGGGAAACAGGATGCAGCCTGGGGAGGGTTCGAATATGACCTCGATCCGTATGCGATATATGAATACAGCGATATGAACGAATACATGGATTGCTATTTTACAGGGGTCACGTTTGGTTATCAGCCAACTCCTTCTCAAGAACTACGTTTGCAAGTAACAGACAACCGAATCGGGAGCATGGAAGACGCTTACGGCCTGCTTCCCGCCGGAATCGAAAAGCCACGTGCTCCGCTTTTCTACACGTTCAACTGGAACAGCAGTTATCTGGATGAGGTTCTGAATCTCCGCTACTCCGCCACAGCCGGAGAACAGGCCAAAGGGAAATGGATGTATATGGCATGGGCCGGACACAATGTTTGCACCGGCCCGTTTGACGGCTATTTCGATGTGATGTACACACGCGGCTCACTCGATCCGTTAGGTATCCTGACCGAGTTAGTCCCTCCGTCCGCCGAGAATGAGGAAGGACCTGTCTGCTTGCGTAACATCCAGTATCTTTCACTCGTGGCAGAGATGAATTACCGCTTTCATCCGAAATGGAACGCCTTCGCCAAAGGAATGTACGAAACCGGGTCGGTCTATAAAGCGGGAGATGAAGAAGGAGAACTCCCGGACGGGAAATACCGTACGGCATGGGGCTTGCAGACCGGCATCGAATTTTATCCGATGGCGGATGAAAACCTGCATATCTTCCTCACCGGAACAGCCCGCTTTTACAATCTGACGGAAAAAGCAAAAGCGCTGTGTGCTTCCATTGAAAACACACAACGCTTGTCGGTAGGGTTCATATACAAGTTGCCGCTGTATTGATCAAAACATCAGTACCAACTGATCTCCAGCCTGCAATTCTACTTTCAACATGCCGTCGACAACCGGGAGAGATACGGCTTTTTGGTTGATCTTGATGCCCATATTCGCCGAATCGGCCGGAAGTTTGATACGGAACGAACCGGGAACCAGGGCTTTCAAACCGGCTTCCGCCAAGCGGCTTTCTTTCCATTTGGCAGATACTTCGCCGCCTCCGCGAACTTTCAGTCCTTTGAAACTGCCGCTTTTCCAGGCGGAAGGCAGGGCGGGAAGCAGTTCGATTTCTCCCGTCTGGCTCTGTACCAGCATTTCGGCAATACCGGCACAACCGCCAAAGTTACCGTCTATCTGGAAAGGAGGATGCGCACAAAACAGGTTCGGATATGTCCCGCCGCCGTTCGTCATATTTGTCTTACGGTCCACACACGGACGGAGCAGGTCGGCAAACAACTTATAGGCATGGTCGCCGTCATGCAGACGCGCCCAGAAATTCATCTTCCATCCCATCGACCATCCCGTGCTCTTATCGCCACGGGCAATCAGCGACTTACGGGCAGCTTCGGCAAGCTCAGGTGTACGCTCCGTTGATATCTCATTGCCCGGATACAGTCCATAGAGATGAGACACATGGCGATGATGAGGTTCAACCTCTTCGTAGGGTTCAAGCCATTCCATGATACGCCCGTCCTTGCCGATCGTCGTCGGCATCAGGCGGGCACGCTTGGCAGCCAGTTCGCCGGCGAAAGCAGAATCAAGTCCTAATATGTCGGCAGCCTCGATCGTATTGGTGAACAGTTCGCGGACGATCTGGTTGTCCATCGTCGAACCGGCACAGATATGAGCCGTCTTGCCATTCGGCAACTTATAACCGTTTTCAGGCGAAGTGGTCGGGGCCGTCACCAGATATTTGTTGCGGGGATCTTCCACCAACATATCCACAAAGAACAGGGAAGCTCCTTTCAAAACCGGATACACATCTTTCAGATATTCCTTATCCAACGTATAAAGATAATGCATGTACAAATGTTCGCAAAGCCAAGCGGCGGAAGTATTGGTTGCCCCCCATGACGGATGTTCGCCCGGTGCGGTGAACTCCCAGACATTTCCCAAGATATGCGTCACCCATCCACGGGCGTTATAATAAGCCTTAGCGGTCCGTTCGCCACTGGCAACCTGTTGTTTCGTCCATTCCACAAGCGGAAGATGAAGTTCGGAAAGGTTCGCCACCTCCGCAGGCCAATGGTTCATCTGAAGATTGATATTCAAATGATAGTCGCCGTTCCAGGGCGTATTGATCGTATTACACCAAAGCCCCTGTAGATTGGGAGGCAGCAAGCCCACACGCGTGGACGAGATCAGCAGATAACGGCCGAACTGGAAATAAAGCGCAGCCAACGAAGGATCGTCCGGGTTTTCGTGGAAAGCAGCCAAACGCTCGTCCATAGGCAAGTCTTCGCGGGAAGAATGTCCCAAATCCAGCTCCACACGGCCGAACAGGGAACGGTAAGCAGCAATATGCCCTTTCTTCAAAGAGGCGAAATCTTTCTTTTCGGCATTAGCCAGCAGGGAAGAGACCTTCCCTTCCAAATCCTTATCAAAATAATCGGTTGCCATACTCACCAACAAGATCGCTTCGGAGGCATTCCGCACGGAAACAGTCGAATCTCCCGGAGTCACATTTCCCCCTTTCGGCAGGATGACGCGGACACGCGATGCATAGCGGAGGCCTTTCATCTCCAGCGTATCGACACCGTCAGGCAACTGCCCCTGCATCAGAAGGTCATTACCGTCGGCCGTCACCTTATAATGTTCGGGACGGTTCATCCCAAACGAGAAGTTCAGCGCCCTATCCGCATCGGCAGTCAAATGAATCACCCCCAAATCATCGGCAAAAGAGGTAAAGACTTCGCGGTTATACGTCACCTTTCCCCTTCTAAAAGAAGCTGTTGCAATCGCGTTGTCAAGATTCAATTCTCGTCTATATCCGAAGATCGAATCGGAAGTACCTTGATAATCGTAATTCAGCACGAGGTTACCTAGCAGTTGGTAACTGCCATACGGGACATTTGCTCCTTGCCCCTGTCCGCTCCCTTCGCCTTTGCAGACGAAAGTATTGTACATCAGTTCCTGTGCTTCGTCGTTACGTCCTTCGAACAGAAGTTTCCGGATCGTGCCCAACGAGTGATATGCCTGCGGATTATCTGTATCCTGCTTACTGCCCGACCACATGGAGATCTCGTTCAAGACAATATTTTCCGTGTCGACACCTCCGTCCGGCATCAATCCGAGGCGTCCGTTACCCAACGGGAACGATGCTTCCCAAATTCCGGCTGGGGCATCGAAATGATAAGACAGCGGTTTGCCCGTTTTCACTTCCGGCATATTGCATCCTATCAGAATCATAAACAGAAAAACAAATGCGTTATATTTCATAATTACAATTATTTGATATTTCTTCCTGTAAGTATATATATCAGATCCGTTTGCGGTATACCTTGCTCTATAATTCCGAAACCACCTTTGTAATCCCAATTGGCTCTCGCAATTTCATACTTATCAAACAACTCTATCATATCTTGATACCAACGTTCTTTATCGGCTTTTGGGGTTGCGGCGATACAACCAAATTCACCACAATACAACGGGAGTTGATGTAAACGGGCAAAATCGACCACCTCCTTGAAATGTTTTTCAATCACCTCTTTGTTAAATTCCACTTTATTCCAATAGGCGAACTTGTCATACAATTCACCTTTTAAGTGTTTCAAATCTTCATCAGCAATCAATTTTCCCGGATAATGCACCTTTCCGGTATAGTCTTTTACATCCGTCCAACCTGCCCTATAATGGGTCAACAAGAAGGGATTATAATAATGAAAACTAATAATCAAGTTCGGATCATTCTCCGGTATCTTCAAATATCGCATCGTTTCATATCCTTGCCACCTATTAGAACCAACAAGTAACGACCGTTCGGGTTCTAACAGACGAATGGTCCGAACACATTCAGCTACAATATTATTCCACTGTTCATGGTCGTCAGCTACCGGTTCGTTCATCAATTCGTAAGCTAAAAAATCGACTGAATAAGTATGCAATTCCTGACTTAGTTGCTTCCATAAATCATAAAATCGAATCTGCTCTTTCCGATCAGTAAAAAGAGGTTTTCCTTCGCATTAAAATGGTGCGAACGCAATATATGCAAATCCACGATTGCTTTTAACCGATATTTTTGACACCACGACAAAGCATTATGCAGCAAAGAAAAAGCTTCTTTTTCTTTGCTGCCATCGGGCGCAAACATCTGTTCTTCATCCACAGGCAAGCGCAAATGGTCAAATCCTACTTCTGACAAAAATTTAACATCAGCCTCCGTAAAAAAGACAGCCCTATTTTCACCTCTTACATTACTTTGTGACAACCAATGACTGATATTGACGCCTCTCTTAACCGAAAAATTGTTCTTTTTCTGTGCAGAAACACCACAAATACAACAAATACAACAAATACAACAAATACAAATCAACCATGCTTTCTTTTCCATAAAACTATTATATTTAGATTATCAACACTTTAGCTATTATTACTTATCAAAAACTTTGCATATCGCACAATCTTTTATAATATCCATCCAATGCAATCAGCTCCTCGTGCCGTCCGCGTTCCACAATCTCCCCTTCATGCATCACGCAAATCTCGTCCGCATTACGAATCGTCGAGAGCCGGTGTGCAATCACGATCGTCGTACGGTTACGCATCAGGTTCTCCAAAGCCTCCTGCACCAAGCGTTCCGACTCGGTGTCGAGCGCCGAAGTCGCCTCGTCGAGGATCAGGATCGGCGGGTTCTTCAGAATGGCACGTGCAATACTGATACGCTGGCGCTGTCCGCCCGACAACTTACCGCCGCGGTCACCGATATTAGTATCGTATCCATCTTCGCTCGCCATGATAAAATCATGCGCATTGGCGATACGGGCCGCCTCTTGGACCTGTTCGAGTGTAGCCCCTTCCACTCCGAAAGAGATATTATTGAAAAATGTGTCGTTAAAAAGAATCGCCTCCTGGTTGACATTCCCCATCAGGCTGCGCAGATCGTACAAGGTCGCATCACGCACATCCGTTCCGTCGATCGTTATGCTCCCCTTGTCCACATCATAGAAACGAGGCAGCAAATCCACCAACGTGCTCTTTCCCGACCCCGACTGGCCGACCAGCGCTACCGTGTGTCCTTTCGGAATCGTCAGGTCAATGCCTTTCAGCACCCATTCATGCTGGTACTTGAACCAGACATCCCGGTAGCAAATACTTTCCGTCAGAGCAATCGGTTTCGGATCCTCAGGATCGTTAATATTGCTTTCCGCCTTCAGGATCTTATCGACGCGATCCATAGAGGCAAGCCCTTTCTGAATGGCATAAGAGGCCTTGCTAAGATCCTTCGCCGGATTGATTATACTGTAAAAAATCACCAAGTAGTAGATGAAAGTAGAGGCGTCGATCGGACTGTTACTGCTCAGGATCAGCGTACCGCCATACCACAGCACGATCGCGATCGTGGCTGTCCCCAAGAACTCGCTCATAGGATGCGCCATCTGCTGGCGGCGGTAAATGCGGTTCGTCAGCCGCCGAAACGTTTCGTTGCTTTTCTCAAAACGGTCCTGTATCTTCGCCTCCGCATTGAAAGCCTTGATAACACGCAGGCCACCCAACGTCTCCTCTATCTGACTCATCAGATACCCCCATTGTTGCTGTCCCTCGAACGATTTCCGTTTCAACTTCTTTCCGACCGTTCCCATCACATATCCGGCGAAAGGCAGCAGGATGAAGACAAAAAGCGTCAGCTGCCAGCTGATGGCGATCATCCCGATCAGGTAGATCAGGATCAGGATCGGGTTTTTGAAGAGCATATCAAGCGAACTCATGATCGAAGTCTCGATCTCGTTCACATCTCCCGAAACGCGTGCGATTATATCCCCCTTCCGCTCTTCCGAGAAAAAGCCCAGAGGGAGTTCCGTTATCTTGCGGTTGATCTGATTGCGGATGTCGCGGACGACACCCGTACGGATCGGGATCATCGTATAAAAAGCCATATACATCGTCCCGACCTTCAAGAAAGTAGACACGATCAGGAAAACACCCAATATGATCAGCGTGAAGGAACCGCCTTTCGTCTCGATCATGTCGGACACGAACCAAAAGAAGTTGTTTTTCAGCAATTCCGGAGTCGCTTTCCAGGCTTCGAACGAGAAAGGGGCGAACGTCCAATCCGTATAGGTATAGGTTTCGTCACTGATTTTAAACAAGATATTCAGAATCGGGATGATTAATGCAAAAGAGAACAGGTTCAAAATGGCAGACAGGACGTTAAATATCACATTCCACACCATAAATTTCTTATAGGGAGGCACAAAACGCCTCAGTATACGCAGAAAATCCTTCATGTTTGATCGATCAATTGAATTTGGGGCGCAAGTTACTCAATATCCGGCTGATTCCGGGCATTCCCGCTGTACTTTATTTCGTCCATCCTTATTCTTTAGCCCGCCAGCCCTGCTCTTTTAGGGCTTCAGATTACTCTCATAAGTCGTCCGCCGCCAAGCAGACAACTTATGGATCGTATCCGAAAAACGAATCTATTCCATAGAAGAATATAATATATCCAAAAGAAAATGATAAAGAAGCAACTATAAAAAGTATATTTGCATCAATATAGTATAAACAAATGCTATAAAAGTATGAAAAAGATCTCTTCCTCCTTCCTGAAAAGTCTCAATTGGCTATTAACCAGCGTACTAATGCTGCTAGGTTTCTCCACATGTGACTCTGAACCGGGAGCCGCCATGTACGGTACTCCTCATGCCGACTTTACAATCAAAGGAAAAGTCGTAAACCAAGAAAATATGCCGATTCCGGATATTGAAATAAAATGTCTGGTAGAACATCATGGCGATAACAGACATTGGTTTGACACGATACCAGCTGTTTCCACAGATCCTGCTGGAGTCTTTCATTGCCAGTTTGAAGAATTTCCAACCGACAAATTACGGATCATAGCAACGGATATAGACGGTCCCCAAAACGGTTCATACGAAAAAGACTCTACGAACCTTACACTTTCCAGCGATGATTATAAGGGAAACACAGGAAGTTGGTTTAAAGGCTCTGTCGAAAAAGAAATAAAGTTCAACCTTAAAAGAAAAGACAAAGAATGAATAAACGTCCCGGATTACGCAAACGCCTTGCATTAGAATTATTCAGAAGCATCCGGAAGAACCGAGCCAAGATACATGAATTGCGTACGCTCTTTTGGGAGTGCACGCTCCGTTGTAACGCCTCCTGCCTCCATTGCGGTAGCGACTGCCATGTCTCGTCCGCCCATCCGGACATGCCGGTCGAAGATTTCCTGAAAGTGATAGACGAAATCACGCCTCACGTGGACCCGCATAAGGTAATGATCACGTTTACCGGCGGAGAAGCATTGGTCCGTAAAGATATCGAAGCATGCGGGCGGGAATTGAACAAACGTGAATATCCCTGGGGAATCGTCTCCAACGGATTGCTGCTCAACCGCACACGACTGGACTCGCTATTGGCGGCCGGAATGCACTCCATCACCATCAGCCTCGACGGGTTCGAAGAGGCGCACAACTGGCTCAGGGGAAACCGCCGGAGCTTCGAAGGCGCTGTCAATGCCATTGCGATGCTGGCAGAAGAGAAGGAAATCGTCTGGGACGTCGTGACCTGCGTCAATCAGAAAAACTTCAAGGACCTGATGCTGTTCAAGGATTTTCTGATCGAGCTGGGAGTCAAGAACTGGCGTATCTTCACCATTTTTCCTGTGGGCCGGGCGGCAGAGACACCGGAATTGCAGATCGACGACACACAATTCACTTGGATCCTTAAATTCATCCGTCATTGCCGCGCCGAGGGAAAGATACATGCTAGTTTTGCCTGTGAAGGTTTCCTCGGCAATTACGAGGGGGAAGTACGCGACCAGATTTTTCACTGCAATGCTGGTATCAGCACGGCATCGGTACTGATCGACGGATCTATATCCGGCTGTCCGAGCATCCGTGCCAACTTCCATCAGGGAAATATCTACAAAGACAGCTTTGTTGATGTCTGGAACAACGGCTTCAAAGAATATCGCAATCGGGAATGGGCACGAAAAGGACAGTGCGCAGACTGCGACATGTTCCGCTATTGCGAAGGAAGCGGTATGCATCTCCATGACGATAGCGGCGACCTGATCACCTGTCATTATCGGAGAATTGAGAATTGACAAAGAGCAATTGACAATATCTTTCCCTCCCTAATTATCAATTCTCCATTGTCAATTGTCAATTGTTTCCTATCTTTACCCACGTAAACTAAAAAACATCAATCATTTCATGAAAAATGCTCTTATCCTATCGGCCTTGCTGACATTAGGGCCGGTCTGTTTCGCTCAACAGACAGAAAAGTATCCTTTGGGCAATTATGAGGAACTTACAGACACCAAACCGCATGACGGCGCAGAAGTCTGGAACAAAATGACAACGCCAACCTGCCTCAGCTGGGGAACAACGGATATCCGCTACAAAAAACTGAATGTCCCCGACATCAAGAAGACAACCCGCTGGAAAGGGAAAGCCTGGAAAGGGGAACGTATCAATGCACAAGCCGTGTTGTGGACTAAAGAAGCGTTGGACGACGTAACGGTCACCGTCAGCGAACTGAAAAGCGGCTCGGCCGTCATCCCGGCTTCTGCCATCACGACGAACTTCGTACGCTATGTCATGACCGACGAGCTGAACAAGGACCGCAAAGGTGGTTGCGGACATCGCGAAAACAAGGCCGAATGGGATTCGTCTGTCGTAGCCGATGTCTTGGATATTGTAAAAATACAGGATATCAAAGCTTGTACGACACAACCGATCTGGCTGAACGTATGGGTTCCGTCAGATGCCCGCGCAGGGAGATATAAGGGGACGTTGACCGTTTCAGGAAAAAATTTCCAAGATAT
>ERZ779799.599-NODE-599-length-11847-cov-3.178426_pt1 | contig 11847 bp, 10 predicted proteins | sample MGYA00511253_ERZ779799 | MGnify/ENA primary metagenome ERZ779799 (study PRJEB29588, sample SAMEA2159541) | human gut metagenome | biome: human gut; feature: human-associated habitat; material: faeces | place: Denmark | collected 2008/2010 ...
CTTGCTTACCGCCTTGCCCAGCTCTGCCGCCACAATGGCAATGATGAGCACGGCCAGCGGGCCGCCTGCGCCGCCCAGAGCATTGGCCGAGTAGCCTACGGTAATCAGGCTGAACAGCACCAGCGGCGGGCAGTGGAGTGCCCAACCGATGGCGCAGGCCATGGCCGGGCCGCTCATGGCCGTAGCGTAGCCGCCCAGATCCACCAGCATCTCCAGCCCGGTCTGTTGGCCCAGCGTCTTGATGATGGTGCCGATGAGCAGACTGGCGAACAGGCCCTGTGCCATGGCGCCCAGTGCTTCAATGAGGTAGCGCTGCGGAGAAATGACGATGTCCTTGCGCTTTAAAAAATCTTTCACATTTTCCATAAATAACCAACCTTTCCGGTCTGCGGCGCGATACGCCGCAGAGAAACTGCATGTCAAGTATAATACCATACACCTGTCAAGACAGCAAGAAAAAACGGGATTTCGGGCGGCAAAAACAGGAAATTTCGGCTTTGTGCAATGTTTTGCCCCAGCGAAACGTATCCCTTTTGGAGCATTTTTCGGGTGTGCGGACGCAGGCCTGCCCGTGCGCGGCGGCCGCGGCGGCAAAGTCCAGCCGATTGACGGCGGGACGGCATCGGGTGTATACTGAACCTGTGTGAAAATGCATGAATGGCCGTCCGCTTTTGCGGCGGCAGACTATAACCAAAACAGGGATCCGGAGGCGAAGAAGTACGGCATGAAACGAATTTGGAACAACAGATTTTCGGCACGCGGCTGGGGCAAGGCTGCGGCTGTTTTTACCATGGCCATGGTGCTGGCCGTCGGCGGTCTGGGGGCGGCCATGAATCTGGCCGACCTGCAGTGGGCTGTGACGGTGCAGCCCATCGTCCGGCAGCAGAGCGGGACGGAACCGGAGCAGAAAACAAAGCTCTTCGGGAAGAAACAGACCGGGTCGGCGGCTTCTTCGGAAGAATGCGCTGCGGACAGCACGGAAGAGCCCCGGACGGCGGAAGGACCCACGGCACAGGCACAGCCGGAAGCCGCCGAGCAGCCTGCCGCACAGACCGCGGAGTCTGAGACGACCGCAGAGCAGGGCGAAGAGCCCGCCGCAGCGGAGAACCCGGCGGAGCCTGCACAGGACACCGCAGAGGAACCGGACCCGCTGGTGCCGGGCCGCGCGGAGGACGCAGATCCGGACACCACGGAAAGCACGGAAACGGCAGAGACTGCACAGGAGAACAGCCCGGTGATCCTGCAGCAGGAAACGCCGGAGCTGGCCGCACAGGACCCGCAGGCACCCCCGGAGGAAACGGACGCCGCAGAGAATGACCTGTCCGGCCGCACGCCGGAGGGGACCATGCTGTTGACCGACGAGCAGATCCGCAAGGCGCTGGACGAGGGTGCCCTGGATGAGGCCGAGGCACAGTGCATCGACCTGGGCGACGAGAACGGCTTTTTCAGCTGGCTGTGGAACTGGCTGTTCGGCAAAAAGGACAACCAGGAGGAATACACCGGCTGGCTGACCAAGAACGGCAAGACCTATTACTACAGCGCCTCCACCCATAAGCCGGTCACCGGCATCCAGTCTGTGGACGGCAAGCTGTATTACTTTGACGCCGACGGCGTGATGCAGAAGAATGTGAACTTCGGCATCGACGTGTCCAAATACCAGAGCAACATCGACTGGAACAAGGTGAAGAAGGCGGGCGTGAACTTTGTGATCATCCGCATCGGCTACCGCGGCTACGGTGCCAGCGGCACGCTGGTGCAGGACCCCATGTTTGAAGAGCACTTCACCAACGCCCGCAACGCGGGCCTGAAGGTGGGCGTGTATTTCTTCACCCAGGCGGTGACCGAGGACGAGGCCCGCGAGGAAGCACAGGGCTGCAATTGGGTGCTGAACGGCCGCAAGCTGGACTACCCCATCTATTATGATACCGAGGCTTCCACCTCTCCCAACGGCACCGGCCGTGCCGACGGTCTGGGCAAGGAGGATCGCACCAAGTGCGCCATCGCCTTCTGCGAGGAAGTCAAGGACCTGGGTTACAAGCCCGGCGTGTACGCTTCCACCACCTGGTTCCGCAAGCGGGTGGACCTGGACGCCCTGCGCAAGTACACCATCTGGAACGCCCATTACGGCGTGTCCAGCAGCCCCATCGACTGCGATATGTGGCAGGGCACCGAGAAGGCCCGCATCAATGGCTACAGCGGTGAGCTGGATGCCAACATCAGCTACATGGGATGACAGGAGGAGCGCGATGGACCGCATTCGTCTGATCGCGTCGGACATGGACGCGACCCTGCTGGACGGGCACAGTCAGCTGCCGCCGGACTTTCTGCATCTTGTGCAGGAGCTGGCCGGACAGGATATCCTGTTCGCGGTTGCCAGCGGGCGGCCGCTGTACAAGCTGGAAGAGATGTTTGCTCCGGTGCTGGAGCAGACCCTTCTGGTGGCCGACAACGGCGGCGCTGTGCGCTGGCGCGGCAAAGACCTGTTCGTCTCCCGCATGGAGCCGGAGGTCTGGCACCGGCTGACGGCCTGCGCGGAGGAAAACGGGGATTCCTTTGTGGTCTGCGGGCTGGAGAACGCCTACCTGCGCCCCTGTGACCGATGCTATGATGCCGTATACCGCAACTTCTACAACCGCATTGCCTATGTGTCGGATCTGTACACCATCGACGCCGCAGTGGACAAGTTTACCATCTATCTGCCGCAGGACAATGCGCAGGAGGTGTACGAGAAGGTCTACGGCCCCCGCTTCGGGCAGGAACTGGCCGTGGCGGTGTCCGGCAAATGCTGGATCGACGTGACCAACCCGGGCGTGACCAAGGGGAAGGCTGTGGAGCGTCTGAGCAGGCTGCTGGACATCCCATCCGGTGCCATGATGGCCTTTGGCGACACCTACAACGACATCGAGATGCTGGAGGCCGTGGGTTACGGCTTCCTGATGGAAAACGGCAGCCCGGAGCTGCGCAGCCGGGTGCCGTATCTGGCTCCGCCCAACACGGAATACGGGGTGGCCCGGGTGCTGCAGCAGGTATTGCGGCAAAAGGGCTGCGTCTGCCCGGCGGATTTTACAAAAGCACACTGACCCCATAGGGGAGCTGCTGCACGGAAAAAGCGTGCGGCGGCTCCTTTTTTGTGCCGCATACCGGCCCCGGGCGGTGCATACACTGGTTCCAGAGTGTGCAACGCAAAAATGGTGCTGGGGAGGCAGGGCGATATGTTTGTGATCACGTTGAGCAGAACGAGCCTGAAAAAACTGGGGCTGGGGGCCATGTGCTGTGCCCTGGTGGTGTGCAGCGCGCTGCTGGGGCGCTACATCAGCACCCGCACGGTGACGGCTGCGGCGTCGGTGAACAAGATCGAGAGCGCACAGGACATCCAGACCTGGTTCACCGGCTACGGGCTGGAGGTGGACGGTGCGTCCATCACCGCCGACAAAGTCAAGATCCCCCGCAAATGGGACGACAGCTTTTCCGCCTTCAATGGGGTGGTGCAGCAGAGCGGCATGGATCTGACCCGCTGCAAGGGCAAAACGGTGGAAAAATGGACGGCCCTGATCCCGGCGGCCAGCAGCGGCGAGACCAGCCGCTACGGGGTGTTGCTGGTGTGGCGCAAAAAGGCTGTGGGAGCCTACCTGCTGGAGCGGCCCTCCGGCGTGGTGGTGGGTCTGAAGGACCTGCAGACGGCCATGGCCGAAGCCCAGCAGACTTCCGGCGAGGACTACAGCGGGGACTGGGGCGAACGGCACGACGAGGAACTGGACGCGCAGCAGACCTCCGGGGAGGACTACAGCGGCGACTGGGGCGAGCGCCATGACGAAGAACTGACCGGCGACGCGGCGCAGCAGACTTCCGGGGAGGCCGGAGAGCAGGCCCAGGCGGTGGATTATGCGTCCCTGCCGCTGGACGCCGAAGGCTACCCCGTGGAATGATGCGGGCCGGAACTCCCGGCAAAACCGGTACGGTCCCGGAACGAACAACCGGTTTTGCATGGAAAATTGGGTCGCAGAATGCATAAATTTTGCAAACAAAAATGAAAAAATGTAAAAAATGAGCATTTTTGGAGCTTTTGTATGTTCAAAACTACCAAAATTTTGCCGCAAAAATCAGCAATATAGAACGGTGCAAAAAGACGGTGCAGGGTTTATAATAGATGTATAAACTTTTCCTGTATTTTACGCCCCATGTGCTGGAGTTTGCAGCGCCGGGCACAGGAAAATCAAGTAAGGAGAAAATGATTATGAAGGAATTCCAGTATACCGTTAAGGATGCCTGCGGCATCCATGCTCGTCCGGCCGGCCTGCTCGTCAAGACCGTGAAGGGCTTTGCCAGCACCGCCACCCTCGAGAAGGACGGCAAGAGCTGCGACATGCGCAAGCTGATGGCTCTGATGGGCATGGGCGTCAAGCAGGGCGAGACCATCACCATCAAGGTAGAAGGCGACGATGAAGAGGCAGCCGCTGCAGCAATTCAGAAGTTCCTGACCGAGAACGTCTGATCCCGCCGTGATGCCACAGCCCTCGCGGAGTGATCTGCGGGGGCTTTTTTGAAATGGATGAGTAAGAAGGAGAATGAGCGATGCAGGTAGGCACCGGTAGAAGCATTCTGAACGGCATTGCCATCGGCAAGCTGAAGATCTATAAGAAAAAGGACACCGTGATCTCCACCGCAGAGATCGCCGACACCGCTGCAGAGGTGGCCCGCTTTGAGGCTGCCCAGCAGAAAGCCATTGAGCAGCAGACTGCTCTGTACGAAAAGGCACTGGCCGAAGCAGGCGAGGACATTGCCGAAGTGTTCAACATCCACGCCATGATGCTGGAAGATGACGACTTTGTGGACGCCATCAAGGAGATCATCAACGGCCAGCACAAGTGCGCCGAGTACGCTGTCAAGACCGCCGGCGACAATCAGGCTGCTGTGTTCGCAGCCATGGATGACCCGTATCTGCAGGCCCGCAGTGCGGACGTCATCGACATCGCACAGGCGATCCTGGACATCCTGCAGGGGGTGGACAATGCCAGCCTGCAGGGCACCGAGCCCAGCATTCTGGTGGCCGAGGATCTGGCCCCGTCCGAGACGGTGCGCATGGACAAGAGCCTGCTGCTGGGCTTCATCACCCGCGAGGGCAGCTCCAACAGCCACACCGCCATTCTGGCCCGCAGCATGAACATCCCTGCCCTGATCCAGTGCAAGGATATCCAGGATGACTGGGACGGCAAGATGGCCGTGGTGGACGGCTACAATGCCTGTGTGTATGTGGACCCCACCCCCGATCTGCTCAAGAGCCTGAAAAAGCGCCAGCAGGAGGACCAGAAAAAGCAGGCCCTGCTGCAGGAGCTGAAGGGCAAGCCCAACACCACGCTGGACGGCAAGACCATCAACGTGTTTGCCAACATCGGCGGCATGGGCGACGTGGGTGCTGTGCAGCAGAACGACGCCGGCGGCGTGGGCCTGTTCCGCACCGAATTCGTCTACCTGAACTGCAAGGACTTCCCCACCGAAGAGTATCAGTTCGAGGCTTACAAGCAGGTGGTGGAGAGCCTGGCTCCCCGCAAGGTGGTCGTGCGCACCTGTGATATCGGTGCCGACAAGACTGTGGACTACATGAAGCTGGACCACGAGGAGAACCCGGCCCTGGGCTACCGTGCCATCCGCATCTGCCTGACCCGGAAGGACTTTTTCAAGACCCAGCTGCGGGCTCTGCTGCGGGCCTCGGCCTACGGCAACATGAGCATCATGTTCCCCATGATCACCAGCCTGCGGGAGCTGCAGGACGCCAAGGCCGTGCTGGAAGAGTGCCGTGCCGAGCTGACTGCCGAGGGCGTGAAGATGGGCCAGAACATTGAAGTGGGCACCATGATCGAGACCCCCGCCGCCGTGCTGATCGCGGACGAGCTGGCACAGGAGTGCGACTTCTTCTCCATCGGCACCAACGACCTGACCCAGTACACCTGTGCACTGGATCGCCAGAACGCAAAGCTGGAGCCTTTCTTCAACCCGCACCATCCCGCTGTGCTGCGCGCCATCAAGATGACCATCGAAGCCGGCCATCGCCACGGCATCTGGGTGGGCATCTGCGGTGAGCTGGGTGCCGACACCGCCCTCACCGAGACCTTCCTGCGCATGGGCGTGGACGAGCTGTCCATGAATGCCAAGAGCATCCTGCCGGTGCGCAAGATCATCCGCAGCGTAGACCTGAGCAAGCCTTCTGAAAAGTAAGGCGGGCCCTTATTTGCAAAATCGACCCCGGCAGGGCACACACCCCGCCGGGGTCTTTGTATACCGGGCAAAGTTTTCCGGAAACCACTTTAAAACCATAAAGCAAAATGCTATACTAGGGACATTGGGTATGCAGGCTGCCAGCGCTGCCCGGGAGGTTTTTTTATGACGCAGTTGTTGATCCGTCTGTTTATCCGTCACCCCGACAATCCGCAGAACCCGCACACCCGGGCCGCCTATGGCAATCTGGCCAGCATCGTGGGCATGGTGTGCAATGTTCTGCTCTGCCTGGGCAAGCTCGCCGTGGGCACGCTGTTCGGTTCCATCGCCATCATGGCCGATGCCCTGAACAACCTGTCGGATGCATCGTCCAATATCGTCAGTCTGGTGGGGTTCAAGCTGGCGTCCAGAGCACCGGACGCGGAACACCCCTTCGGCCATGCCCGGTATGAGTATCTGGCCGGGCTGGTGGTCAGCGTGACGGTGCTGGGCATTGGCTTTTCCCTGCTGAAGGAGTCGGTGGTCAAGGTGCTGCATCCCACAGCGGTGCAGTTCAGTCTGCTGACCATTGCTGTGCTGGTCGCTTCCATTCTGGTCAAGCTGTGGATGAGCAGCTTCAACCGCACCGTCGGACGCACCATCGGTTCCGAGACCCTCATTGCCACGGCGGCGGACAGCCGCAACGATGTGCTGAGCACCGGTGCGGTGCTCATTGCCACCATTCTGTGCCGCCTGACCGGCTGGAACATTCTGGATGGTCTGATGGGTGTGGGCGTGGCCGTGTTCATTCTGATCTCCGGCTGGGGTCTGGTGATGGACACCCTCAGCCCGCTGCTGGGCGAACGCCCCAGCGATGACCTGGTGGATCACATCGAGCAGACTGTGATGAGCTACCCCGGCGTGCTGGGCATGCATGACCTGATGGTGCACGACTACGGCCCGGGGCACCAGTTTGCCTCGCTGCATGTGGAACTGCCTGCCGAGCAGGATCCGTTGGACGCCCACGACCTGATCGACAACATCGAACGGAATTTTATGAAGAATGACCATCTCATGGTCACCATCCACTACGATCCCATCGTGACCTCGGATGCTGCGGTGGGGGTGCTGCGCACTCGTCTGACCGAAAAACTCCGCCAGCTGAACCCGGCCCTGTCACTGCACGATCTGCGCATCGTGCCGGGCAAGACCCACACGAATGTGCTTTTTGATCTGGTGCTCCCGGCGGGCTATGCCGGGGACAAGGTGGAGCTGCTGACCCAGATGGAGCAGTTCATCAAGGAACAGGACCCCACCTATAACTGCATCATCAAGGTGGAGCAGAGCTATACGGCGGCACATCAATCATAAATCCAGGGGGAAGTATTATGCTGAATGAGACCTACCGCGCCATGCTCGGCAACAAGAGCGTGATCCGCGAGACTTTCATGTACGGAAAAAAACGTGCCGCCGAGATCGGCTACGAGAATGTGTTCGATTACTCGCTGGGCAACCCCAGCGTGCCCTGCCCGCCGGAATTTACCGCCGCCATGCAGGACCTGCTGGCCAACGAGGAACCGGTGAACCTGCACGGCTACTGCCCCAGCCAGGGCGACCCCGGCTTCCGCGCCGACGTGGCGGCCCATCTGGCAAAGACCTTCGGCCTGCCCTATGAGCAGAAGCACATCTTCCCCACCACCGGTGCTGCCGGTGCGATTGCCCATGCCATCCGTGCCGTCACCCAGCCCGGTGATGAGGTGCTGACTTTTGCGCCCTACTTCCCGGAGTACGGCCCCTATGTGGCCGGCACCGGTGCGGTGCTCAAAGTGGTGCCGCCGCAGGCACCAACCTTCCAGCCCAATCTGGATGCCTTTGAGCAGATGATCGGCGAAAAGACCACCTGTGTGCTCATCAATACCCCCAACAATCCCACCGGTGTGGTCTATTCGGCCCAGACCCTCACCCGGATGGCCGACATCCTGACCGAGAAGAGCAAGGCCTTTGGCCACAATATTTTCCTCGTGAGCGATGAGCCTTACCGGGATATCGCCTTTGACGGCAAGAAGGTGCCCTACCCGGCAGCCTTCTATCCCCACACTCTCACCTGCTTCTCCTACTCCAAGAGCCTGAGCCTGCCCGGCGAGCGCCTTGGCTATGTGGCCGTGCGTCCGGGCTGTGAGGGGGAGGACATTCTGGTGGATATGATGGCCCAGATCTCCCGTTTTACCGGCCACAACTGCCCGCCCAGCATCATCCAGCGGGCCGTGGGCCGCTGCCAGGAGGTCACCAGCGACCTGAGCGTCTACGAGACCAACATGAACCTGCTGTACGGTAAGCTCACCGCGCTGGGCTTTGAGGTGGAGCGCCCCGGCGGCACCTTCTACATCTTCCCCAAGGCACTGGAGGAGGACGCCAATGCCTTCTGCCTGAAGGCCCGCGAGTTCGACCTGCTGCTGGTGCCCAGCGATACCTTTGGCGTCAAGGGCTATGTGCGCCTTGCCTACTGTATCGACACCGAAAAAGTAAAGCGCAGCCTGCCGGCTTTGGAAAAGCTGGCGGCCGCTTACCGCAAGTAAACCTGCCCGCCCACGCGGCGCATGGCGGCGCGTGGTTGAGGATAGAAAAACCATCAGAGAGGAAAGGGAACCCTGCTATGGAAAAGATCAAAATGACCACGCCCCTCGTCGAGATGGACGGCGACGAGATGACCCGCATCCTGTGGAAGATGATCAAGGACGAACTGATCCTTCCGTTTGTGGACCTCAAGACCGAATACTATGACCTTGGCCTGCCCAACCGCGACGCCACCGGGGACCAGGTGACCATGGACGCTGCCCTGGCCAACAAAAAGTACGGCGTGTCGGTCAAGTGCGCCACCATCACCCCCAATGCCCAGCGCATGGACGAGTACAAGCTGCACGAGATGTGGAAGAGCCCCAACGGTACCATCCGCGCCGTGCTGGACGGCACCGTGTTCCGTGCCCCCATCATGATCGACAGCATCAAGCCGGTGGTCAAGAACTGGAAAAAGCCCATCACCATCGCCCGCCATGCCTATGGTGACGTGTACAAGTGCACCGAGTTTCGCATCCCCGGTGCCGGTAAGGCAGAGCTGCTGTTCACCGGTGCCGACGGCACCGAGCAGCGTGCCACCGTGTTCAATTTTGAGGGTCCCGGTGTGCTCCAGGGCCAGTACAACAAGGACGATTCCATCCGCAGCTTTGCCCGCAGCTGCTTCAACTACGCACTGGACGTGAAGCAGGATCTGTGGTTTGGCGCCAAGGACACCATTTCCAAGAAGTATGACCACACCTTCAAGGATATCTTCCAGGAGGTGTACGACGCCGAATACAAGGCAAAATTTGAGGCTGCCGGCATTACCTACTTCTACAGCCTCATTGACGACATCGTGGCCCGCGTCATCCGCAGCGAGGGCGGCTTTGTCTGGGCCTGCAAGAACTACGACGGCGATGTGATGAGCGATATGGTGTCCACGGCCTTCGGCTCCTTGGCCATGATGACCAGTGTGCTGGTAAGCCCCGACGGCAAGTATGAGTACGAGGCCGCCCACGGCACCGTTACCCGTCATTATTATAAGTATCTGAAGGGCGAAAAGACCTCCACCAACCCCATGGCCACCATCTTTGCATGGTCCGGCGCACTCAAGAAGCGCGGTGAGTTGGATGATCTGCCGGAGCTGGTGAAGTTCGGCGAGGCACTGGAAGCTGCCAGCCTGCAGACCCTGAACGATGGCATCATGACGAAAGACCTGTGCGGTCTGGCAGAGGGCATCACCCCCACCATGGTGGACAGCGAGGGCTTTATCAAGGCCATCCGCAGCCGTCTGGAAGCCAAGCTGGCATAAAACGATTTTCAATATAACATAAAAACCGGAACGATCCACCCGAAAAAGGGAAGATCGTTCCGGTTTGTGTTTTAGGCAGGATGTGCGACAAATTGGAAGTTATTGATTTTCTGAATCCAATCCAAGCTCTTTCAGCTCTTTTTCGTTTTTGATGTCTTCATCAGTTTTCTTTCCGGTGATAGCACTGTATGCTTCTTTAATACCATTTTTCACTGCCCACTTGATAACAAAATACAGCGCAATTAAAATAACGATTGCAGTTCCACCGCTGATTCCTAGTTCATTCCACATAATAATATCAATGCCTCCGATTTCATAAATTCCGATTTGTCGTTCTCAGGATACTATGATTTCCGCACGCAAAAGACCTGCGGCAAGGTGTGTGCTTACACCTCGCCCTCAAACTTCATGCCCCAGCTCATACGGGTGTCGTACATCAGATGGGTCAAGGCAAGGCTGTCCTGTGGGGTGTAGCGGTCGCTGCCGGTGCGCCCCAGTTTTACGCAGCGGCTTGCTTCCCGGATCTCATACTCAAAGCCGTTGATATCCACCGGGCAGCGGACGACCTCCGGTTCTTTGCCTTCCACTTCCAGCGTCATGGTCTCGGCGTGCTGGAAATCCGGCAGGAAAATACTGCCCTTGGTGCCAAGGATACGGGCGTTGCGCTCCAGCTCCTGCCCGATGGTCTGGACCGACTCCGCCTTGCAGCCGCCGGGGTAGGTCAGCACAAGGCGGCTGTAATCGTCGGTGCCGTACTCGTTGATGTGCGCCTCTTTGGTTTCCACCTTCTCCGGGTCCTGTCCGGTGAGGATGCGCAGAAAGCCCAGATTGTAGATGCCGATATCCAGCAGCGCACCGCCGCCCAGACCGGAATCAAACTTGCGGTCCTTCCGGGCACCGGAGGCAACAAAGCCGTACTGACAGGTGATCTGCTTCAGTTCCCCGATGGTGCCAGCAGTAAGGATCTCGCGCAGGCGGTCGTACAGCGGCAGCAGCCAGATCCAGAACGCCTCCATGAGAAAGAGGTGTTTTTCCTCCGCCAGACGGTACAGCTCCCGCGCCTGTTCCGGATCGATGGTAAAGGGTTTTTCGCACAAAACGTGCTTACCCTGCTCCAAGCAGAGCTTGCAGTTTTCGTAATGCAGGGTGTTGGGGGTGGCGATATAGATGGTCTCCACCTCCGGGTCGGCGGCAAGGGCCTCATAGGAGTCATAGCAGCGAGGGATGCCGTACTGCTGTGCAAACGCCTGTGCGCTTTCCATGTGCCGCGAGCCCACGGCAACAAGCTGCTCCCCTTCTGCGCCCATTTGTTCCACCGTAGACGCAAACTTCTTGGCAATGGTGCCGGTCGCTAAGATTCCCCACTTCATAACGGTACCTCCCGGTTTATTCCTTTGGATTCGTTGCGTTCAGTATACCATGGTTTTCCCCTACGGAAAAGATAGTGAAAAACAAAAATGCCCCCGGAGGGCTTGTTCCAACTCTCCGGGGACGATTCTATGCACCGGTATCTTTCATCTTGTTCCAAACATTCTCATCCACTATAATAGAGATAGAAAGAAGGTGCCAACATGAAACATCGCATTGTGACGGCTGCGCAGATGAAGGAAATTGAACAAGCCGGGGATGCCCACGGTCTGCCCTACCTGCAAATGATGGAAAACGCCGGGCTGGCGGCTTACGCTGAACTGCAAAAGCAGTTCCCACATTCCGGCAGGCTGCTGGTGGTCTGTGGAAAGGGCAACAACGGCGGCGACGGGTTCGTGATCGCCCGTGCCGCAGCAAAAGAC
>ERZ779799.600-NODE-600-length-11833-cov-3.947020_pt1 | contig 11833 bp, 10 predicted proteins | sample MGYA00511253_ERZ779799 | MGnify/ENA primary metagenome ERZ779799 (study PRJEB29588, sample SAMEA2159541) | human gut metagenome | biome: human gut; feature: human-associated habitat; material: faeces | place: Denmark | collected 2008/2010 ...
CAGCACCGGCGGACATACGGCGGCGATGGTGCCCGTCTATCTGTACGGGACAGGCGCCGAACGGATTAACGGCGTACTGGACAACACGGAACTGGCCCATATGTTGAAGCGACAGGTATTGCCGGATAACAGACGAAGTGTGTCGGCAATGAAAATTAAATCATCAAAGATTATTCATTTAATTCATAAAACAGTTCGCTCCTATTTCTGTCAAGCCTGTAGGTAATTGGTTTTGTCCTTTGTCGGGTAAAGAACGTGAATGATAATCTAAATTTGTTTCTGATTATATATTACCTCCACTATTCCATTGTATTTCTTAGTTTCAACCAAAGTCAAGTCAATCTTTCGGGTAAAACCACCAAATAAACTGATGCCTCCACCCAAAATAACCGGAATGACAACCAGATGATAAGTATCTATCAGATTATTTGATATGAGTTGCTGCGCCACCTCTGCACCTCCGCAAATCCAAATGTTTTTACCTGATTTCTGCTTCAACTCTTCAACAAATCGGCACACATCTATATTCTTGAAACAGATATTTTTTGTGTTGTCAGTTTCTTTGTGATGGGTCAAGACGTAGGTCGTTGCTCCCTCATAGGGCCATCGGTCGGGTGAAAGTTCGGTCACAATTTGGTTGTAGGTCTTTCTTCCCATAATGACCATATCCACGCCACTGAAGAATGGTGTAAAGGTATCTTCCATCTCTACGTTTTCATCATGTCCGCCTATCCAATCAACGGCACCTTTGCCATCAGCGATATAGCCATCCAAACTGACGGCAATATAAAGTATTACTTTTCTCATAGTCTGTATCATTATTGTTAAAGAGGTAATACCATTTCAAACTGTTTGCTTGCCAAGGGAATGTTCTTGCTTTTGAGAAAAACAGGCATGGTTGGATTGTCGGAACTGATGTTCAAGACTTTGATGAAGTCTGTTTTCAGACGCGCTATGACTTCTTGCAATAATCGGGAGGCTATTCCTTTCCTGCGATATTCGCTTAGAACGACTATTTGAGTCAAATCACCTGTATGAATGTCAAACACACAGTAGCCAACCATCTTCCCGTCCAAGAAAGCCCCAAGGCACGTCAGCTCGGATATCCCTCTTTCAATGGATTCAAAGCTGTTTTGCCACGAAGGACTAAAGTCGCAATAGCGTTGTGCCTGTCTGATGGAATTGGTATCAACCTGCTCTATGATACAGTCTATGTTTACTTTTCGATTGTCAATGTGCTCAATCGTTTGTCTGAAACAGTCAAATTTTCGTGTTACCTCAAAATTCATTCGGCGATAAACGCCAATCGCTTTTTGGTTGTTTTGCAGGACTTCCAACAGGTATTGGCTGATACCCGATTCCTTGAGAAAAGGGAGGGAATGAGTAAAGATTTTCCCGGCTATACTCTGTCCTCTATATTGCTTTATCGTTCCAGTCCCTGTATCATAGGCAGTAAGAACACCATTGAATGTTCCTGTTCCGTTTAAGGTGAATGCTACAATTTCGTCATTATCAAAGGCGGCAAATGATAATTGTGGATTATATCCGCGCCGTTTGAGCATGGAACGCACCTCTTCTTTCTCAAAATGTATTTCATAATCGGCAAATGCTTTTTTAAAGCCGTGAAAGATGGTTTCAAAATCGGTATGTTCTAAATTCCTTATTTCCATTTTGGTCTGATTTTAAAGTTTAATCTGATATATTCTTGTGGTTTCCCCCCAAGGATGATGGCAGTTTCCTATATATCGAAAACCGAACTTTTCATAATACCCGACATGGTCTGTACACAGATTCAAGTATTTGAAACCATAATAGGAGGCATCCTGCATTGCTTTATCAATGAGCCATTTTCCCAAGTTTCTGCCCCTGTAGGATTTTTCAATGTACAATGCCGCCAGCCAGGGATACAAATCCATCCGTGAGTTGAAGTCGTTGGTGACCAGTCCGGCACATCCGGCAATGGCATCATGGTCGAGCAGCAGATACCACTGTGGCAACAGGTTTTCTGCATTCAGGCAGTTACGAAAACAATCGTCATACACCATATTGGATTCTTCCGAAGCCCACTTGTTTTGAAAGTAGGCTATCGCAGATTCGAGATATTCTGTTGACTGTCGCAATGATATTATTTGCATAAAATTATTGTTTGTGAAAGTTCCGGATTTTGTTTGCTATTCAATGTATATCTGATCCTTACCTTACGGATTGTTCCCGTTCTGATAAATTTCTTTTTCATACTAATGAAAAGTGTCTTTCCAGTTCCTCAAAGACTTTTAAACATCGAAGGGTGGAACTGCAATGCCACGTCTTAGTTTGAAGGTCGCAGGAAACCCGTATATACAGATATAACAATAAAGGCCCACGCTATAACGTGAGAATCACTATGCAAATCCTTTTACATACTTTTGAAATTTCCTACATTTATAAAGCATCGGTGTCAAGAGCGAACAAGGACCAATTAAATGCAAATAAATATGCTATATAACAGTGTATTATATCACATCTGTATTTTTATTTGTTCTCCTTCTTTTCAGTTGATTGGTTCTTTTTAGGTCTGTTTTTGTTTCTTATTTGTTCCTCTATTCCGATTATTCTTGCTACATTTGCGGCAGGAATAACGAGTAATCCCGAATCACTATGCCCCGAGTAAAGAAACCCGCCAAAGTCAAGGAGCCGATCCGTCTTCGGATGAAGGAATTGGCCGACGGCAGCAAGAGCCTGTATCTCGACATATACCGTAATGGCAGACGGTCGTATGAATATCTGAAGATGTACATCATCCCCGAAACGGACGATAATGCCCGCAACCGGAATGCTGCGACCATGACGGCGGCCAATACGATCAAGTCCCGGCGTATTATCGAGCTGACCAACGGCGAAGCGGGAATCAAACGTGCCGACGACAAGGAAACGGTGTTACTGCTGGACTGGATGAACACTTACATGGAGAACCAGCAGAAACGCGGCAAGAAGGACGGTCACCAAATTAAAGTTGCTATCCAAATACTGAAAGAATATGCCGGCGAACGGGTAACGATAGATGAGGTGGACAAAACCTTTTGTCAGGGATATATCGACTATCTTCTGACGGAATACCGTCCGCAAGGAAAGCCTGTTTCGAAATTCACGGCACAGAACTACTATCGGGTGCTGAACGGAGCATTGAACGCTGCTGTCCGTGCTGACGTAATAAAGTTGAATCCGTTTACGAAAATCGGCAATTCGGACAAGATACACCGCCCCGAAAGCAAGCGGGAGTACATGACCATTGAGGAGCTTCGGGCATTAATCGCCACTCCGATGAAGAACGAGGCGGTAAAACAGGCTTATCTGTTCTCCTGCTTCTGCGGACTGCGGATAAGCGATATCATCGGGTTAAAATGGGGAAACGTCTATGTGGACAACGGACAGTATCGGTTAGAGGTCGTGATGCAGAAGACCAAAGAACCGATTTACCTGCCGCTCTCGCCCGAAGCGCTGCGGTGGATGCCCGAACGGGGCGACAAGTCGGCGGAGGATGCGGTGTTCAATCTGCCCTCTACGACGCATATCAACATTCTGCTCAAGTCGTGGGCGAAGGCAGCGGGTATCGACAAGCGATTCTCATTTCACACGAGCCGGCACACGTTTGCGACGATGATGCTCACGCTCGGGGCCGACCTATACACGACTTCGAAACTGCTCGGGCATACGGACGTGAAGATGACGCAGGTCTATGCCAAGATCATCAATCGGAAGAAAGACGAGGCGGTCAATCTCGTGAATGGATTGTTCGATTAAAACAGTTTTCGATTTTGCGTGTTTCCCGATGCTTTTTCAATGGTGCGGTTTGTCTGCCGCGTGTGCATATATAATTCAGTTTACTTTGGTATTTATATATAAGGGAGAAAAACTAAACTAAACCGTTTTCGTGAAAACAACTGAAAAGAAATTAGGGTACGATTAAGTGGGCGAAACTACGCTTAAAACAGTGATGTCGCAGCTCGGATAATACGGCACGGAGCTTCCTTTAAGTTCAACGAAAGATAAGCGAAACACAGCCTATCAAACGACCTTTTCTTTCCCTGTATGACAACCGTTATAAGTGGTAAATTCTTTTTTCTCCCTCTTGTCGGGATGCCTACTCGATACGAACAGGCATCGGCAAAATTCCCCGATGTACTCAAAGCAATCTGTCTGTTCGTTTACCACTTCGTAATCTGCCCAACACTGGACAATTTCACCGCCACTGCTTGCAGATTGCATGGCAACTCTCCCAACGGCGCAAGGCGGTTGGGGTATTAGGCTCCCTCGAAAGATATTTCGTGGCACACGGGCAAGCCCGAATTAAAAGGGCTTTGGCAAATGCTTAACATGGAAAAAGAGGACATACATAAAGAACTGCTCAGTAAAAATGTCACAAAAGGATGTCACGATAAAAGTATAAAATATCTCAACGACCGATAAAATCACTATCAAAGATTTTAATGATTGAATAATTTTCAATATCTTTGTTTGCAATCTGTTTTGAGAATAGTGATGAAAGAGATAAACCGATTGAAAATCATTCTTGCGGAGAAGCATAAAACGGGCAAATGGCTGGCGGAGCAGTTGGGCAAAGACCCTTCGACCGTATCGAAGTGGTGTTCCAATTCGTCGCAGCCGCAACTGGATACGGTGATTCGTATCGCCGAGCTACTGGAAGTGGATATTGAGGAATTGATAAATAAATAATATATGGCAAGAGAACAGGAACGCGCGGAACTCCATCGCACGATCTGGCAGATAGCCAACGACCTGCGTGGCAGTGTCGACGGCTGGGATTTCAAAAACTACGTCTTGGGAATGTTGTTCTACCGTTTCATTTCCGAGAACATCACCGCATTTATCAATGCGGAGGAACGGCGCGCTGGAAATACCGACTTTGACTATGCTGCATGTTCCGACGAGCAGGCTGAATTCGGACGCGAGGTAACCGTGCAGGAACGGGGATTCTATATCCTTCCGTCGCAACTGTTCGGCAATGTACGGAAGGGTGCGGCGGCAGACCCCAACCTGAACGAAACGTTGAGCAATATTTTCCATGCGATCGAGAGTTCGGCCAAAGGCGCGGCGAGCGAAGATGACATGAAAGGCTTGTTTGCCGATATCGACGTGAACAGCAACAAGCTGGGAGCGACGGTGCAGAAACGCAACGAGACGCTGGTGAAGATTCTCGATAAAATCGGCGATATGAAACTCGGCAACCTCGCCGACAACCAAATCGATACGTTCGGCGACGCCTACGAATTTCTGATGACGATGTATGCCAGCAATGCAGGCAAGTCAGGCGGCGAGTTCTTCACGCCGCAAGAGGTGTCCGAACTGCTCGCCCGGATTACGCTCGTAGGCAAGAAGCAGGTGAACAAGGTATACGACCCAGCTTGCGGCAGCGGCTCGCTGTTGCTGAAATTCGCGAAAGTCTTAGGCAAGGAGAACGTGCGGCAGGGGTTTTACGGGCAGGAGATCAATATCACGACCTACAACCTATGCCGCATCAATATGTTCCTGCACGATATCAACTACGAGAAGTTCGATATCGCACTGGGCGATACGTTGCTCGCGCCGAAACATTGGGACGACGAGCCGTTCGAGTGCATCGTTTCCAACCCGCCCTACTCGATCAAGTGGGTGGGCGATGAGAATCCGCTCCTGATCAACGATCCCCGGTTCTCGCCGGCCGGCATCCTTGCGCCGAAGAGCAAAGCCGATCTCGCCTTTACGATGCGCATGCTTTCTTGGCTGGCGACGAACGGCACGGCAGCCATCGTCGAGTTCCCCGGCGTACTCTACCGCGGCGGCGCGGAACAGAAAATCCGCAAATACCTCATCGACAACAACTACATCGACACCGTCATCCAACTGCCCGCCAACCTCTTTTTCGGGGTCGGCATCGCCACCTGCATCATTGTTTTGAAAAAGAGCAAGAAGGATAACGCGACGCTCTTTATCGACGCCTCGAACGAGTTTGTCCACGAGGGCAACAAAAACAAGCTCTCCGATGCGAACATCGCGCGTATTCTCGATGCGTTCGTCGCCCGCAAGGACGATGCGCATTTCGCCCGATTGGTGGAGAACGGCAAAATTGCGGAGAACGACTACAATATCTCCGTCTCGTCGTATGTCGAACAGCCCGATACACGCGAGGCTGTGGATATCGACGAGCTGAACAAGCGCATCAGCGAGATTGTCGCCCGCCAGCATGTCTTGCGCACGGCAATCGATGCGATTGTAACTACTTTGTAAAAACGAATGATTATGGAGGAGAACAAGAATAACGATATCGTCATCTACCAAACCGAAGATGGAATAACCCAAATCGAGGTCCGTTTGGAGAATGAAAATGTGTGGCTGACGCAACAGCAGATGGCTGACTTGTATCAGACCTCCCGAACGAATGTAGTAGAGCATATAAAGCATATCTACGAAGAGCAAGAGCTGGACGAAATTTCAACCTGTCGGAATTTCCGACAGGTTCGCACAGAGGGTAACCGACAGGTCGAACGTGAAATCCCGTTTTATAATCTCGATATGATCATATCGTTGGGATACAGGGTAAAATCCCGTATTGCCACGAATTTTCGCCGCTGGGCGACCGAGCGGCTGAAGGAGTATATGATCAAGGGGTTCACGATGGACGACGAGCGGTTGAAGCAGATGGGCGGCGGCGGGTATTGGCGCGAACTGCTTGCCCGCATCCGCGACATCCGTTCGTCGGAGAAGGTGATGTATCGGCAGGTGCTGGATTTGTATGCTACAAGTGTCGATTATGACCCGAAGGCGGAACAGTCCATCAAGTTCTTCAAGATCGTACAGAACAAACTGCACTATGCGGCGCACGGACATACGGCGGCCGAAGTCATCTACGAGCGTGCCGATGCCGACAAACCGTTCATGGGTCTGACCACTTTCGCGGGCGAACAACCCACCAAGACGGATGTTACGGTCGCTAAAAACTATTTGAGCGAAGAAGAGTTGAAGGTATTGAACAATCTCGTATCGGGATATTTCGACTTTGCCGAGATACAGGCGATCCGACACAAGCCCATGTATATGGCCGACTACATCGAACAACTGGATAATATCCTGACCTCGACGGGCGAAAAGCTGTTGTCCGGAGCGGGTCGCGTATCCCACAGGCAGGCCGAAGAGAAGGCGATTGCCGAATATCGGAAATATCAGGTCAGAACGCTCTCTCCGGTAGAGCAGGCATATATGGATTCCATCAAAACGCTGACCGCTAAAACCTCAAAGAAGAAAGGAGGCAAGCAATGAGCCGTATCGAGGAGATGATTCGGGAGCTGTGCCCGGAAGGGGTGGAATATAAACAGCTATGGGAGGTAACAGTTTGGGATAAAAAATTCAATGCCGTTGAACGAAATAAGCAAAAGAAAGTCTATTCTTATAAGTATTTATTAGCAAGTGAATTATTTGATTTAGAACAAGAAAATGGCGATGTTCGCTTGCTATCTACAGGAGAATATATTGGTTGGACGACAGAAGAACTTGCAGGAGAATATTTATACGAAGGAGAAATTGTTACCATCCCATGGGGAAAGTCTATTGGGGCAAAGAATCCTATAAAATACTATAAAGGGAAATTTGTAACAGCAGATAACAGAATAGCCACATCTCTAAATACCAGTATTTTATCGAATAAATATTTGTATTATTGGATGATGAGCCAAAGTGATGCTATTGATAAATTTTATAGGGGAGCAGGAATCAAGCATCCGAATATGAAAGATGTTTTAGATATGGAGATTCCCGTTCCGCCTCTTGCTATTCAGCACGAAATCGTAAACATCCTCGATAAGTTCACGGAACTGGAGGCGGAACTGGAGGCGGAACTGGAGGCTCGGCGGAAGCAATACGAATATTATCGTAATAAGTTGCTGTCATTCAACGGAATTACCCCCCCTCAAAAATGAGGTAAAATGGCTGGCAATGAGTGAGGTATTTGAAATGAAAAACGGATATACACCATCTAAAGCCAAACCGGAGTATTGGACAAATGGTACAATCCCGTGGTTCCGTATGGAGGATATACGCATGAACGGTAGGATATTATCGGATTCTATACAACATATTACCCCGGAGGCCGTAAAAGGAGGACGGCTGTTTCCGGCCAATTCGATTATCGTAGCGACGACCGCAACGATTGGTGAACACGCTCTAATCATTGCTGATTCGCTGGCGAATCAGCAATTTACGAATTTATCAATTCGCAAATCGCTTATCGATGAATTGGATATGAAGTTTTTCTTCTACTATATGTTCATTGTCGACGAGTGGTGCAAAAACAATACGAATACGTCGGGGTTCGAATCGGTTGATATGGCCAAGTTCAAAAAGTTAATGATTCCCATTCCCCCAATGGCCGAGCAACGACGCATCGTCGCCATATTGGACAAATTCGAAGTATTGGTAAACGATATTTCGGAAGGCTTGCCCGCCGAGATCGCTGCCCGACGGCGGCAATACGAATATTACAGAGACCAACTGCTGACCTTCAAGCACAAAGAAGATGGTAAAATACAACCTTGTAGCTGAAAATCCCGAAAGCACGGTCGTCAGCGACTATCGGGCCGAATACCGCACGGAAAAAGAGTATCAGTCGGAAGCCGAACTCGAACGGGCGTTTATCGCTCTGTTGAAGGGACAGGCTTACGAATATCTGCCGATCCATAACGAGATGGAACTGGTCGCCAACCTGCGCCGCCAGTTGGAGAAACTCAATGGCTATAACTTTACCAACGGAGAGTGGTCGCGGTTCTTTACGGGTTGTATCGCCAACAAAAACAGCGGAATCGTCGAAAAGACTGCCATCATTCAGGAAGATCATGTGCAGCTGCTGACGCGCGACGACGGAACGGTCAAGAATATCTACTTGCTCGATAAAGGCAATATCCATAACAATTCGCTCCAAGTCATTAATCAATACGAAATCGATAACGGAACGCGCCCGAATCGTTATGATGTTACCGTGTTGGTAAACGGCCTTCCTTTGGTGCATATCGAGTTGAAACGCCGCGGCGTCGATATCAAGGAGGCATTCAATCAAATCAACCGTTACCAGCGCGAGAGTTTTTGGGCGGGCAGCGGGCTGTTCGAGTATGTACAGCTGTTCGTCATATCGAACGGAACCTACACCAAGTATTACAGCAATACGACGCGGCAGAGCCATATCAAGGAGGCTTCGGGCGGAAACAAAGCCAAAAGCAAGCAGACGAGCAACAGTTTTGAGTTCACTTCGTGGTGGGCGGACGCCAACAACCGGCCGATAACCGATCTGATGGGATTCGGACGCACGTTCTTCGCCAAACATACGTTGCTCAATCTGCTGACCCGCTATTGCGTTTTTACTTCCGACCGTCTGCTGCTCGTCATGCGCCCTTATCAGGTCGTGGCGACGGAGCGTATTTTGAGCAAAATCCATATCGCCGACAACTACCGACTGTACGGCACGGTCGCGGGCGGCGGATACGTGTGGCATACGACGGGCAGCGGCAAAACGCTCACCTCGTTCAAAACGGCGCAGTTGGCGAGCCGACTGCCCTACATCGACAAAGTGCTGTTCGTGGTCGATCGCAAAGACCTCGACTACCAGACCATGCGCGAGTACGACAAGTTCGAGCAGGGAGCGGCCAACAGCAATACGAGTACGGCGATTCTGAAACGGCAACTGGAAGACCCTGCGGCGAAAATCATCATCACGACCATTCAGAAACTTTCGGTCTTCATCGGCCGTCATGCGGAACATCCCGTGTTCCGGCAGAAAATCGTCATCATCTTCGACGAGTGCCACCGCTCGCAGTTCGGCGATATGCACACCGCCATTACCCGAAAGTTCAAACGCTACTTCCTTTTCGGCTTCACGGGTACTCCCATTTTCGCCAAGAATGCCGTAAGCGGCGGCAAACCGAATCTGCGGACGACCGAGCAGGTATTCGGCGAGCAACTGCACACCTATACGATCGTCGATGCCATCAACGACAAGAACGTGTTGCCGTTCCGTATCGAGTACGTCCGCACGATCAAGGAGAAGGAGGAGATCGAGAACTCGATGGTGTGGGACATCGCCCGCGAGGAGGCTCTGGCAGACAAACGCCGTATCGCCAACATCGTTTCCTATATTCTCAGGCATTTCAACCAGAAGACCAAACGCACTGCGAAATCGTATGAATTCCGTGCTGTCGCCAACATCGGCGACGTGGCGTCGGCCGGAAGGCGCAATAAAGTCGAGGAGGTCAAGGTGCGACGGAGACTTGTGGGATTCAATTCGATTTTTGCCGTCTCATCCATTGAAACGGCAAAGATGTATTATGCCGAATTCAAGCGACAAATGTCAGAGCTCCCGAGCGCGCAGCGGCTGAAAGTGGCGACCATATACAGTTTCGGCGTAAATGAAGATTCGGACGGTTTCATCATCGACGAAAACCCCGAAGATACGAGCGGACTGGACAAAAGTTCGCGCAATTTTCTGGAGGATACCATCAAGGATTACAACGCGATGTTCTCGACCTCCTACGATACGTCGAGCGACAAGTTCCAGAACTACTACAAGGACGTGTCGCTCCGTATGAAGAATCGCGAACTGGATTTGTTGATCGTCGTCAATATGTTCCTGACGGGCTTCGATGCCACAACACTCAATACGCTGTGGGTGGACAAAAACCTGCGGATGCACGGACTGTTGCAGGCCTATTCGCGCACGAACCGCATCCTGAACTCGATCAAGAGCTTCGGCAATATCGTATGTTTCCGTAACCTCGAAAAGGCCACGAACGAGAGTATCGCCCTGTTCGGGGACAAGGAGGCGGCAGGTATCGTGCTGCTCAAGACATTCGACGAATATTACAACGGGTACACGCAGAATGACAGGGAGATTCGGGGCTATGCGGAGTTGGCGGATGAATTGCTGACGAAATATCCCGTCGGCGAACAGATTATCGGCGAACAGAACAAAAAGGGCTTCGTGCGCCTGTACGGTGCGATTCTGAAACTGCGGAATATCTTATCGACATTCGACGCGTTTGCCGGACGCGAAATTCTGACCGAGCGCGACGTGCAAGACTACCATAGTGCCTATATCGACCTCTACAACGAATTCCGGCCGCAGAAGCACGAGGCAGAGCATATCAACGAAGATGTCGTCTTCGAGATGGATCTGATTAAGCAGGTCGATATAAATATCGATTTTATATTGGCCCTTATCCGTCAATATCACGAAGAGCATCTGCAGGACAAGGAGATGATCGTATCGATTCGCAAGGCAATCGATTCGAGCGTCGATCTGCGCAACAAGAAGGAGTTAATCGAGCGGTTCATCGAATCCTTGACCCCCGAATCGGAAGTAGACGAGGATTGGTTAGCCTATGTCGAGGAGCAGCGTCGCGCCGAGCTGGATCGGATTATCGCCGACGAAAATCTGAACAGCGACGAGGCCTACAAATTCATGGACAACGCCTTCCGCGACGGATTCGTGCAGACGACGGGGACGGCTATAACCAAAGTCCTGCCGCCCGTCTCCCGTTTTACGCCCACGGGTGACCGCACGAAAAAACGAGAAGCCGTCATCGAGCGACTGACCGCATTTTTCAATCGGTTCTGGGATATAATATCATCTACCAACCAAAACTAAACCAACCTATATGAATCAATCGAACTACGCTTTATTGACAGCCTTATATGATTCTCAATCATCGGATTTGTATAAGGATATATATTTCCCTATTATCAAGTATAGTATTTTTTTGCTATATTTGATGTAGTCTGAAGGTATTTAATTGACTACAAATAGATTAAAAGAAAC
>ERZ779799.602-NODE-602-length-11818-cov-5.294993_pt1 | contig 11818 bp, 5 predicted proteins | sample MGYA00511253_ERZ779799 | MGnify/ENA primary metagenome ERZ779799 (study PRJEB29588, sample SAMEA2159541) | human gut metagenome | biome: human gut; feature: human-associated habitat; material: faeces | place: Denmark | collected 2008/2010 ...
CAGCCGCCGGAGCGGTGCTTGAGCCGTTAGGCGGGAATTGTGCGGTATTGCCTTAGAACCCCCAGTGCAGAAAATCAGCATCTTGCACGATTATTTGAAATATTTTTTGTGAATACTCTTGACAGAGCGTGGTTTATCCGCTATTATAATAAATGCGTGAGTTAAGGGGTCAAGTGCGGCCAAAATGGAAGCACAACCCCCCCGCAAAAACTGCGCGGAATAATCAAGAAAGGAGAAAAGAAATGCCTACTTTTAACCAGCTCGTACGCAAAGGCCGTGAGGTCCTGGTAACCAAGAGCACTGCTCCTGCCCTTCAGAAGAGCTACAACTCCCAGAAGAAGCAGTACACCACCATGAACAGCCCCCAGAAGCGTGGTGTTTGCACCGCTGTTCGTACCATGACCCCCAAAAAGCCCAACTCTGCTCTGCGTAAAGTTGCCCGTGTCCGCCTGACGAATGGTATCGAGGTCACCTCCTACATTCCTGGTATCGGCCATAACCTGCAGGAGCACAGCGTTGTCCTGATCCGTGGCGGTCGTGTTAAGGACCTGCCCGGTGTCCGTTACCACATCATCCGTGGTACTCTGGATACTCAGGGTGTTGCAAACCGTAACCAGGCTCGCAGCAAATACGGCGCAAAGCGTCCCAAGGCCGGTGCCAAGAAGTAAGGAAACATCTTTTCGCCATAAAATGGTCAGCTGACCCTTTTGTGGCATAACGGGAGTTTTCTTTAACTTTCGAGTACCGATGATATCATTAATGTGAAGGAGGGAAGAAAGATGCCCAGAAGAGGTAAAATCGCAAAGCGCGAAGTTCTGGCTGATCCTATTTACAATTCCAAGCTCGTCACCCGTCTGGTCAACAGCATCATGCTGGATGGCAAGAAGGGCGTCGCTCAGAAGATCGTTTACGAAGCTTTTGAGACTGTCAAAGAGAAGACCGGCAACGATCCTCTCGAAATGTTCGAGAAGGCCATGGAAAACATCATGCCCAGCCTCGAAGTTAAGGCCCGCCGTGTCGGCGGCTCCACCTACCAGGTTCCCCTGGAGGTCAGCCCCGCCCGCCGCGAGACCCTCGGCCTGCGCTGGCTGACTCTGTACAGCCGCAGCCGTGGTGAAAAGACCATGTCCGCTCGCCTGGCCGCCGAGATCATTGACGCTACCAACAACGTTGGCGGCGCTGTCAAGAAGCGCGAAGATACCCACAAGATGGCAGAAGCCAACAAGGCTTTCGCGCATTACCGTTATTGATCTGCTTACTGAGGAGGTTTAAGCCATGGCAACGCCGAGAGACGTATCCCTGCAAATGACCCGAAATATCGGTATCATGGCCCACATCGACGCAGGCAAGACCACCACCACCGAGCGCATTCTGTACTACACCGGTATTAACCATAAGATCGGCGAAGTTCATGACGGCGCTGCTACGATGGACTGGATGGAGCAGGAACAGGAACGTGGTATTACCATCACTTCCGCTGCAACCACCTGCTACTGGAGCCACACCGAGACCCAGCACGATCCGGCTCTGTTCAAAAAGAACCGTCATCGTATCAACATCATCGACACCCCGGGCCACGTTGACTTTACTGTTGAAGTTCAGCGTTCTCTGCGTGTTCTGGACGGTTCTGTTACCGTTCTGGCCGCAAAGGGTGGCGTTGAGCCTCAGTCTGAAACCGTTTGGCGCCAGGCTGACGAGTACAAGGTTCCCCGCATGGTTTACGTCAACAAGATGGATACCATGGGTGCTGACTTCTTCCGCTGCGTACAGATGATGCATGATCGTCTGCATGCCAACGGTGTGCCTATCCAGCTGCCTGTCGGCCAGGAAGACACTTTCCGCGGCATCATCGATCTGATCGACATGAAAGCCGATATCTACTATGATGATATGGGCAATGATGTGCGCGTTGAGGAAATTCCTGAAGACATGAAAGAACAGGCTCAGGAATATCATGACAAGCTGATCGAAGCTGTTGCTGAGACCGACGAAGAGCTGATGATGAAGTACCTGGAAGGCGAAGAGCTGACCAAGGGAGAAATCAAGGCTGCTCTGCGTAAGGCTACTATTTCCAACGAGATCGTTCCTGTTGTCTGCGGCTCTTCTTACAAGAACCGTGGCGTTCAGAAACTGTTGGATGCAATCGTTGATTATATGCCCGCTCCGACCGACGTTGCGGCCATCAAGGGCACCAACCCGGAGACTGGCGAGGAAGAAGATCGCACTTCTTCCGATGATCAGCCGTTCTCTGCACTGGCATTCAAGATTATGACTGACCCGTATGTCGGTAAGCTGTGCTTCTTCCGCGTGTACTCTGGTACCGTTGAGGCTGGCACCACTGTTTACAACTCTGTTAAGGATCAGGACGAGCGTATCGGCCGTATCCTGCAGATGCATGCAAACAACCGTAAGGATATCGACATCTGCTACGCTGGCGATATCGCCGCTGCTGTTGGTCTGAAGAACACCACCACTGGTGATACCCTGTGCGATGAGAAGCATCCCATCATCCTCGAGTCCATGAACTTCCCCGAGCCGGTTATCCGCGTTGCCATCGAGCCCAAGACCAAGGCTGGCAGCGAGAAGATGGGTATTGCCCTGTCTAAGCTGGCTGAAGAGGACCCGACTTTCCGTACCTGGACCGATGAAGAAACCGGTCAGACCATCATCGCCGGCATGGGCGAGCTCCACCTGGAAATCATCGTGGACCGTCTGCTCCGCGAGTTTAAGGTCGAAGCTAACGTTGGCGCACCTCAGGTTGCCTACCGTGAAACCATCCGCAAGGATGCTAACCAGGAAACCAAGTACGCACGTCAGTCCGGTGGTAAGGGCCAGTATGGTCACGTTAAGATCAAGATTGAGCCCAACCCGGGTAAGGGTTATGAGTTTGTCAACGGTATTGTTGGCGGCGCTATCCCGAAGGAATACATCCCCGCTGTTGACAACGGTATCCAGGGCGCGATGAAGTCCGGCATTCTGGCTGGCTATCCCGTCGTGGATGTCAAGGTCACTCTGTGGGACGGCTCCTATCATGAAGTTGACTCCTCTGAAATGGCGTTCTCCATCGCCGGCTCCATGGCATTCAAGGATGCTATGAAGAAGGCTGATCCCGTCATTATGGAGCCCATCATGAAGGTTGACGTTGTTGTTCCTGACGAGTATATGGGCAACGTCATTGGCGACTTGAACAGCCGCCGCGGCGCGATCCAGAACCAGGAATCCACCGATGGCACTGCCCGTGTCACCGCTATGGTTCCTCTGTCCGAGATGTTCGGTTACGCTACTGACCTGCGTTCCAAGACCCAGGGCCGTGGCCAGTACTCCATGGAGCCGGCTGATTACCAGCAGGTTCCCAAGAGTGTTGCAGATAAGATCATGACCGAGCGCAATAAGGGCTGATTCTGCACAAATTCGCGCAAAATACTTGATTTTTCTTGAAAAATCTAGTATGATAGCCTTACAACAGGCTATTTTATCTGTTTGAATTAAAGGAGGATACTTCCAATGGCTGAAAAGGAAAAATTTGACCGCTCTTTGGAGCATGTCAACATCGGTACCATCGGTCACGTTGACCACGGCAAGACCACTCTGACTGCCGCTATCACCAAGGTTCTGGCTCTGAAGGGCGACGCCGATTTCATGGATTACTCCAGCATCGATAAGGCTCCTGAAGAGAAGGCTCGTGGTATCACGATCAACACCGCTCACGTTGAGTACCACACCGCGAAGCGTCACTATGCCCACGTTGACTGCCCGGGCCATGCTGACTACATCAAGAACATGATCACCGGTGCTGCTCAGATGGACGGCGCTATCCTGGTTGTTGCTGCAACCGATGGCCCGATGCCGCAGACCCGTGAGCACATCCTGCTGGCTCGTCAGGTTGGCGTGCCCAAGATCGTTGTGTTCCTGAACAAGTGCGATATGGTTGACGACGAAGAGCTGCTCGACCTGGTCGAAATGGAAGTTCGCGAACTGCTGGACAGCCAGGATTTCGACGGCGACAACACCCCGATTATCCGTGGTTCCGCTCTGAAGGCTCTGGAGAGCACTTCCAAGGATCCCGATGCTCCGGAATACAAGTGCATTTGGGAGCTGATGGACGCTGTTGACAACTACATCCCGACTCCGGACCGTGCTGCTGATAAGCCGTTCCTGATGCCCGTTGAGGACGTTATGACCATCTCCGGCCGTGGCACCGTTGCTACCGGTCGTGTTGAGCGTGGTACTGCTCATGTCGGCGATCAGATGGAAATCGTTGGTCTGAAGGAAGAGAAGCTGACCACCACCATCACTGGTCTGGAAATGTTCCGCAAGAGCCTCGAGTTCGCTCAGGCTGGCGACAACATCGGCGCTCTGCTGCGTGGTATTGACCGTGACCAGATCGAGCGTGGCCAGGTTCTGGCTGTTCCCGGCTCTGTTCATCCCCACACCACTTTCGATGGCCATGTTTACGTCCTGAAGAAGGAAGAAGGCGGCCGTCATACCCCGTTCTTCAACAACTATCGTCCTCAGTTCTACTTCCGTACCACCGACGTTACCGGCATCATCACCCTGCCCGAAGGCACTGAGATGTGCATGCCCGGTGACAACGTTGATATGCACGTTGAGCTGATCACCCCGGTTGCCATGGAAGAAGGCATGCGTTTCGCTATCCGCGAAGGCGGCCACACTGTTGGTTCCGGCGTTGTTTCCAAGATCGAGAAGTAATTTTCGGCTTGTGATATAGCTTTCAAGGCTCCTGCTGTTAAGGCAGGGGCCTTTTTGTTGTGTACGACTTATGGGGACGGGGAGGGGGCAAAGGCCGGGTGTGGAAGACCAAGGAACGCATCATGAAAACATCAGGAATTGTAGATAGGGGAGAGGACACCATTCGGAACTTTGAAAAAGTGGAGCAGGAGGGGGCACTCACACCGCCCTACCTTGGGAAGGTGTATTTCAGGTCGCGGTTAAGGGGTAAGGATTGATCTATCCCTAAGTTTTCGGAACGGTCAGGAACGCTCTCTACGGTACAATTTATAATGGGCAATTCTCAACCTCCAATTTTCCCTTCAAGTTTCCTCCAATCTCTGCCAAATCTCTCAACAACAAGCCAAACCGAAATGGCAAAAAATGCGCGATCACAATACCGGGTGATTGGATTAAGAGATTGCAAAGAACATTATCGGGGTAAATGTTTAATCATTTGATAAAATCAGGAATAAACCATTCAAAAATGTTAATAAATACCGCCAAAGGGTCACCGCACCGCAGCGCAAATAATGTGCGAAAAACAGGTTTCAGTTGATTCAAGGACAAAAATTTACATAGAAACCGCTCTAATTAACTATGCAAATTCTGGCAACTGTGATATAATGTATATACCTAGATGTGTCGGAATGGTTATCATTTGCGGGATCAAGGCATGCAGCCGGTACAACGTTTTGTCAGCCGCTGTGCCGGGGCCAAAAGCCCCAAAAGCAGGCCGCAGCCCGGCAAGGGATCGCCAGACCGAGGGGAGCACAACCAGGCGTTTTGCAATCAACACCTGCAAAGTGCCGCACATCTGCCGTACCACTTTTCACACAAAAGGGGAAAGTAGTAACACTTAAGGGAGGATAAAACTATGAAGAAAAACCTTCAGCGTTTTGGTGCATCCGTGTTGGCAGCAGCCATGGTTGCCCAAAGCGTGGCGCTTCCCGCAGCAGCCGAAACTACCAAGATTGATTCTTCGGTAGCGCAGTCTGTTGCAGCTAGCGCAGCAAGCGCGGCCAGCGCTGTGCAGTCCCTGCCCAAGTTCACCAGCACCGCAGACCTGATCAAGCAGACAGCCCAAACGCTGGCTGCCCAGGGCGAAGTGCATGAACTGGAGCAGGACGATGCCAAGCTGGAAGCGACTGCACAGAGCAAGGCGGGCATGAGCCTTGCAGCGTTGGAAAATGCATTGGCCGATGCCATGTACGCCAACGCCGCAGCCGGCAAGATCAACACCGAAGCCTATGGCCTGAACAAGGACGAGATGGCATCGGTGATGGCTGCCACCATCAAAACGTATCATCTGTCCAGCGCCGTTACCGACCTGGGCTATGAGACGAACGCCGCAGGCGTTGTGACCGCCGTTACCTTTACCGGCAGCTCCGGCATGACCTCTGCGATGGAGTCCATGACCAACAGCGATGATGAAGTGATTGCGCAGCAGGCTGACAGCTACGCACAGGCTTACGTTGCTGAAAACTCCGATACCTTTACGGCCAGCGCCGCTGCAGACGGCCATACCTATGGCGAGCCGAAATGGTACTGGAATGACACCAACCCGGAGGATGGCCACACCCATACCTGGAAGGAAACCCCCGATGGTTACTGGACCAAGACCGATGACGGCTGGGCTTACACCGCTGTGTATACCTGTGAAAAGGACGATGCCTACCAGAAGGTAGAAGGCACCGTAACCAAGGATACCACCGAGGCAAAGCCCGGCGTTGCCGGCAAGACCGTTTACTCTGCCAGCGTGCCCGCTGACAAGAGCCCGGTTAAGAAGGAATACAAGGAACCCACCACCCGCACCGACGACATTGCCGCCCTGCCCTGCCAGAACCATGCCGTGTCCAAGGATGCAGATGGCAACTTTGTTGCTACCTTCAACTGGGAAATGAAGAAGGTCGAGGGCAAGCTGGCCGATGACTACAGCAATGCCCAGCTGTTCTATGACAGCGAAACCGGCAAAATTTCTGCCGGCGCTCCCGTTACCATTGACTGGGAATGCACCAGCGTCACCTTCAAGTGCGCTGTCTGCGGCGAAGAAATCAAAACCAAGCCGATGCAGACCATGCCGGTCAGCGTTGTGGTAGACCAGAATGACAATTCCGTCTACATCAACGTGGGCGGCACCCCGACCCTGGATACCACCTCCGGCGGCACCGGCGTTACCCTGGTGTCCGCAATGGACGGCGGCAACTGGTACGATATGCAGAACAACCCGGTTGACGCAAGCAAGGTGAACTTCACCTATCAGAGCGGCGACAACAAGGGCAAGAACAGCCTGCTGCTGTACGACAGCCAGAAGACTGCCGTGTATGTGGACGACCAGGGCAACCAGGTCACCAATACTTACGATGTCTCGACTGCGCAGATGAACTACTACTACTTCCAGCTGTCGCAGTTCAACCAGGACGAAGCAGAGTACTTCGGCGTGGTTGCCCCGTTCTGGACCTCCAAGGGCGTTCAGAAGCAGGGCGAGGATGGCAGCATCACCGGCACCATGGGCGCAATCAAGGTATTGTGCAGCATTGATCCGAACGATGATGTCCCGCCGACCACCATGGCATTCATGCTGAACATGCTGCCGCAGGCGTTCATGTCTTACGTCATGAACTATGGCGAAGCTCTGAAAGACATCCGTGATGCAGGCTTGGCACGGGTTGCCGAGCTGGGTAACAGCGCTGACTATGTCACCAAGCTGCTGATCCTGCACGACTGGATCTCCCAGGTTGCAGAATTCGATATGGGCTCCATGGGCGATATCACCGGCGGCGGCAACAACGATCCTATCCAGACGACTGCTTTCGGCGCCCTGCTGGGCGGCGAGATCGGCGCTAAGGGCGTTGAGTATGGCTGCATCTGCCTGGGCTATGCATCTGCATTTAACTACATGGTCCAGAATTTGCCTGACAACAAGAGCATCTATAAGAATGATGACGGCAGCTGGAAGACCCCCGATGAAGTAGGCGATAACGCTGTTGTTGACTTTGCCCAGATCCTGTATTACTGCGATACTTCTGATACCAGTGTTGCCGGTAATGCGTTCGGCGGCGGCATGTTCAACAACGTCCACTACTTCAACGCAGTCAAGGTCAACAAGCTGCAGGGCGACAGCAACTCTGCTACGATGACCACCGGCGAAGCCAACAAGAACTGGTACTATGTTGACGTCTGCTATGACGACGTGAACACCGAGTGCATGGCCCAGACCCGCGTTGAGAACGCAGGCGACATGCGCCATGTCAACTTCCTGGTTTCTCCCTCCGGTCTGGAAGGCCGTTACAGCAAGTACTATGATTACATTGACTCGCTGTACGATGGCTACACCTACACCAAGAACAAGAATCCCGATGTGGATGATGACGGCAATGTTGTGATGAACAACGGCAAGCCGCATTACTCTTACACCAAGGCGGATAACAAGAACGAGACCCGTTACACCGATACCTGCTACGAGGATACCTGGTTCACCTCTATCTGCAGCCCCATCTACTTCGACAATAATTACTTCTATTACGTTGATACCACGACCAACCAGAACCTGTATAACAACATGCGCCGCCAGCAGTCCGAGAACGGCAACAACGGCAACTCTGGTTCCGGCAGCTCTGGTAACAACTCCCAGATGCAGCAGTTCATGAAGAAGATGCAGAACCAGGGCCCCGATACTCTGGAAGCACGTCCGCGTAATGCGAACTACTATATCCGCAAAGAGGATTCCAGCAGCTCCGGCGGCTTCAGCATGAGCAGCTTTACCAAGACGGATGACCCGTTTGATATCGTCCTGATGTACTACAACGATCTGAAGAAAACCAGCAGCAACTTCAATGATGACGACAGCAATGCCGAGGTTCTGGCCAAAGCTGGCACCATCTATAAGATCGATAGCAGTGCAGCGGATTCTAACCTGAACACCGAGTGCCTGGCAGACGCTGCTGCAAAGCGGATCTACCCCGCACTGGTACACTCTACCGCACTGTATGATGGCAAGCTGTACTTCAACGTCAACAACGCCATCTACCGTATGGACCCGACCACCGGCGCAGTGGAAGAAGTGAAGGAATACAACACCGTCTATGGCGGCATTAAGCTGACCAAGGATAAGGACGGCAACATGGTTCCCGATACCCACTTTCCCGGCATGAGCATGGTTATCATGGATAGCGCCAATGATACCAGCAGTGTGAAGTATCTGGGTACCTTCAAGAACCATCCTCTGGCGGGCCTGACCCTGCGTGACAGCTACAGCTTTGCTACCACCACCCAGCAGGGCCAGACTGTGATCACCGGCATCAACACCACCAAGGATCAGCTGGTCGTTTCTGTCGGCACCAACCTGTCCAACACCTATAAGGAGCTGGTGGACGGCAAGGCAGAAGTCAAGACCGATGCCTCCGGCACTTCTTATGCAAACCGTAAGAGCTACAAGACCGAGTCCTGGAACTACAACCCGAGTTACAACCAGAACATGGGCAGCTCTGACGAGAAGAACAAGAACGAAGAGTTCATGTGGTGCGCTAACCTGGTTGAAACCATGCCGATGTCCGACATGGTCAGCGACCTGAGCAGCGGCGCAACCACCGATGTTTCCGTTGAAGCATGGTGTGATACCCCCGCTTACACCCAGGCCCGCACCAACAAGTACGGCCTGACCAAGGGTGAAAAGAAGTACGCTGACGGCGCACTGCCCAAGGGCCATACCTGGGCTCTGGACGAGCTGGAAACCAAGTCCGTTGGCAACAATGTGTACCTGTGCTCTGATTGCCATACCGCAACCGAAAGCACCCCCCACACCGTTACCCTGCCCGATGCAGTTGAAGGCGTTACCCTGACCCTGGGCACCACCAGCAACACCTACATCAAGGACGATACCGTTACCCTGACCGTAGAAAAGAAAGGCACCGATATCGTTACCGTTACCGCAAAGAACGGCGATACCGATGTTGCTCTGACTGAAGTTCAGGAAGCAGCGCAGGACGAAGCCGCAGCCCAGGCTACCACCGAAAAGGCTAAGACGGTTTACACCTTCACCATGCCGGACGGCGATGTGACCATCAGCGTTACCAAAGACGCCAAGACCTATGCGGTCAATGTTGCTCCCCTGACCAATGGTGAGATCACTGCTTCCGCTAAAGAAGCAGCTGAGAAGGAAACCGTAACCCTGACTGCTAAGCCCGCGACCGGCTATGCCCTGAAGGCTGGCAGCGTGAAGGTTACCTACAAAGACGCTGACAACACCGATAAGACCGTTGAAGTGAAGGCTGATACCGAAAAAGCCAACACCTACACCTTTGCAATGCCTGCTTACCCTGTCAACGTCAGCGCAGAGTTTGTTAAGGAATACAAGGTTACCGCAGCTCCTGCTGAGAACGGCACTGTTACCGTAGACCCGACCGCAGCTGTTGAAGGCACCGACGTTACCGTTACCGTTAAGGCAGCTGATAACTACCAGCTCAAGGCTGACAGCCTGACCTACAGCTATCAGATCGGCGAAGATAAAAAGACCGAAAAGCTGACCCTGACCGATGGCAAGGCAACCTTCAAGATGCCTGCTGCTGATGTTACCGTTAGCGCTGTGTTTGAAGCACTGACTGCAACTCCGACTGCAACTCCGACTGCAACTCCGACCGCAACTCCGACCGCAACTCCGACCGCAAAGCCGGCAGAGCCGACTGCTGTGCCGGAGCCGACTGCTGTGCCGGAACCGACTGCTGTGCCGGAGCCGACTGAGGTACCGTCTACTGAACCCGAAACGCGCACCGCTCATGGCGCTGCTGAAAAGACCACCATTACCGCAATGGCTGTCTTTACCTGCACCGATAAGAACTGCGCAAGCGCACAGTTCGTGGATGCTACTGTAAAGCAGACCAGCGGCGTTACCACCGCTGCTGTCACCTTCAACGGCAAGGACTACACCGCCAAGTACGGCGAGAAGAACGGCTGGGTTGAAGAAAACGGCAAGAAGTACTGGTACGAAAACGGCGTGAAGCAGGGTACTGAGGGCCGCGGCAAAGAAATCTATGATCCCGATTCCGATGCCTGGTACTGGCTGGATGCTGTCCAGGGCGGCGCAATGACCGTCAACAAGGACGTTTACCAGGAATCCGCCGCCGGCCAGTGGGCTGATAGGCCCGATGGCACCGGCAAGTGGGTCCGTTACGATGAGAACGGCCACATGATCAAGGGCTGGCAGACGACCGAGAAGGGCACTTACTACTTTGACCCGACCTTTGGCACCATGGCCAAGGGTGTTACCGAAATTGACGGCGTACCGTGCGCCTTCGATCAGAACACCGGCATTGGCCTTGATAAACAGTGGGTAACCATCAATGGCGCCGATTACTGGTACGAAAATGGCGTTCGCCAGGGCTTGGAAGGCCGCGGCAAGGAAATCTATGACCCGGCTTCCGATGCTTGGTACTGGCTGGACTCTGTTGATCAGGGCAAGAAAGCCACCAGCAAGGATGTCTATCAGGAATCCGAAGCTGGCCAGTGGGCTGATAGGCCCGATGGCACCGGCAAGTGGGTCCGTTACGATGCACAGGGCCACATGATCAAGGGCTGGAGCGCTGACAAGCGTTACTACTTCGACCCGATCTATGGCACCATGGCTAAGGGCGATGCAGTCATCGACGGCCGTACTTATCACTTTGATAAGAACACCGGCGTTCTGCAGTAATCCCACAGCCGAACAATGAGCTGTAACCAGCCCATTAACCTCTAAATAAAAATGCCGCAGCAGATGTAACAGTCTGCTGCGGCATTTTTGTATTTGTGGGCTAGGTTCGGTGAAATATTTGCCAGGCCAGTAGGGCGGGGGACCCCACCCTGCCGAAATACTGGGAACAATACACAATTTAAAAATTGCAATATACCTTGCTACGCCGTAGGGGGCGGCGTCCCCGACGCCCCGGAGGAGCGTATAAATTACAGGCCTTTTGTTGGTAACTGTACGGTAGGGCGGCCAGCCCATTGGCCGCCGGATGAGCCCAGTCACAAATCTCATTTATCAGGCTCTGCGCGAGGAACCACCCCTCACCCGCTTGCGCCCGAGCGCCCCCCCCAGGGGGGGGAGTAGCTT
>ERZ779799.603-NODE-603-length-11786-cov-4.583923_pt1 | contig 11786 bp, 16 predicted proteins | sample MGYA00511253_ERZ779799 | MGnify/ENA primary metagenome ERZ779799 (study PRJEB29588, sample SAMEA2159541) | human gut metagenome | biome: human gut; feature: human-associated habitat; material: faeces | place: Denmark | collected 2008/2010 ...
AAAGTATTATATGTAATTATAGTGTAAAAAAAATTATATAAATTGAAAACGTTTTCATGTCAAAAACTATTGCATTATTTATATTATTGTGATATAATATTTATGTAAGTAGTTGAGCAACACCGGAATATAAGGGTTAGCCGCTGCTGGAGAGGAAAAAAAATGAGACTATGCGAAATTAATGTAGTTGACAGCTACAAAATTACTATTTATGGAGCTTTGAATTACAGGTGCTTTTCAATAAAATGTAGTGCTGATGAATTTAAAGAGTTGAAAAAAACGGGTGTATTAATTGCTGAAGTATCTATTTATGATACATTTGTTTCAATTGAATGCAATGTTAATTCAGAAAGAACCGCAGATTTAATTTCAAAAGCTTTAAAAATGGGCATTAAAGTTACATATTACGGTTTGGGGGGTTTAAGATGAAGTTAAAAAATCATAAAATTTATAGCGGGGATATTAATTTATATATTCCATTTCAATTCAATTTATATGTGCTTAAATGTAATCAGGCCGTGTTTAATGAATTGACTGAAAATATTTCAGCCGACATTAAATCTGTTTATATCAATCGGGGGGACACCATGATTGTGATTGAGCATAAGCAAAAAAATGTCAGGCTTATTTTGAAGGCATTCAAAATGGGCTTAAAAGTTTTGAATAATTTAGATGAAGAAGTCAAGCAAGTTGATTTCTTGGATAAAATCTTTTAATGAGGGGGGTGCCGTTAATGGCTATTTACTACCGTTCTGTGCTGAAACGTGAACCTATCAACAGATGGGGTCGTATAGGTTACCGGGAGTATTTAGAGATTGTCCAAACTGAGGACATCTCTAAATTTAATTTCAGAAAAAAATTGAAATTTCGAAGATTTAATGAAAATGACAGAATTTTTATCGACAAAGAAAAGCAAGCTTATTTTGAAAATTGTTTAAAGCTTGTTAAAAATACCGATGAAATTTATTCATTTTCATTAAATTAGGGGGGGTGTGAATATGTATACATTGCATATAAATATTTTGAATAGAAATAATATATATGGGTTAGTATCAGATAAAATACATAGTGATTTATCTGACTCAGTGATTAGTACTAGCATATTAACATCATATATTCCTATTCCACCCGACGAAGTTACTAATTTTGCGATGACGTTAACAAAAGAAATTAAAGAGGCATTTAATAATACAAGTGTCTCTAAAACAGATGTTTATTATGTTACTATTAGTAAAAAGAGAACAAAAGTATATACTTGGGTTGACTTAGAGCCCGAAGTCCCTCACCCGTTCGAGAAAATAGGTGAAATCGTATTAGAATTACCTTTACTCGAGTGGGAGACATTATTTAATATACTGGAGGAAATAAAAGATTTTTTCCAAGAAAATTTATGTTAAAAGGAGGTGAAGAAAATGTGAATGATATGCAAATTTTTTTAGATAAGAAGTCTTACGATTGTTTAAGAAGAAACAACACCGTTTCATTTCATATAAACGGCTCGTTTTATACTTTAAGTTATAGTAACCGTAAGAGTTTATGTTCGTTATCTCGGTACGGTGATGACGGTAAAAAATACTTTGTGGGTATCTTTGAGTACCCAATTTGTTTAGACTATTTAGAAGAAATAAAATTAAAGGAAAGAAAAAAGGAAATTTAAAAATGTTAAAAAAAGAAAATGAAAATTTAAGAAGTTTGGACAACCAAACATTAAGAAAAAATTACAATTTAATAAGACTACCAATTTCGGTAAGAGAGGTAGTGACTGATAATAATAAGTTTTGTACTTATTATACAAAAAATAAAAATAACGATTATTTTATCGTTAAGTTTAAAAAGACTAATCTTTGTAGACCACAAGAAAAAGGGCATTATATCTTATATGCTGAATATGATGAGATAAATTTTGCTAAAGAACGCAAAAGAGCAAAGGACAACAATAATGTTTATTTACATAATGTTATTTGGGTGGGACGTGTTGAAGATTACGACATTGATGCTCAAAAAATCGAAGAAATAAAAAAAGCAAATGATAAGGAATTGAGCAAATTCCTAACCGATAACATTGATTTAGATAACCTCCCCTTTTAGGAGGTTTTTATGCGAAGAAGAATTAGATTAACAGGCAATGAAAAAGCCCTCTTTGAAAAGTTAAAAAATACGATGTCGAAAGCAAAAGCAAGAGAGTTTAGATACGAGATAAGAGACTATCGTAATTTCATAAGAGAGGCCAACAAAAAAATTGAAAAAGATAAATTCTATAATAATATTAGCAAAGGTTATCGAATGAATACGAAAACCATCGATAACTATGCTATTTTCAAAGATAGACTATCAAGAGTCCAAACATTCGTAAACACGACAAAAGAAGAATTTATAAATAGATATAAGGATAATTTAGTAAAAAATTTGGGTACCATTTTTAATGTCGATTACTCGGATGTCATTAATAATTTAACGGACGAACAGTTCGCTGAATTATTCAATGATTTTAGCGTATTGTATACTTTATTCACCCCCTCACCCAAAGTTGGTGATATTCAAACAACTTTTTCATTATTGTTTGAGAAAAAAGAAGATTTTGAGGAAGTCTTAAAATCATATGCACAAGGTTAAAAACATTTACACAATCGATTTTGAAACGAGGAACTCTACGCTAGATTTAGCAAATAAAGAAACAAGCGTTTGGTTGTGGGATATCTGCTCCTGCGATACTTTCAAACATCGATACGGCACCACTTTAGACGGTTTATTCTGCTTTGTTTTCGATGAAATAAAGGAGGACGTTATCTACTATTTTCATAACTTAAAATTTGATGGGTCCTTTTTAATTTCATATTTACTAACACACGGCTATACTTGGTCGGATAAACCGTTTAAAGAAATACAGCCCTATTATTTTAATTCTTTAATTGATAGTAGAAAGCAGTTTTTTTCTATTACAATAAGAAATAAAAATAATAGTAAAATTGAAATTCGAGATAGTCAGAAAAAAATTTCTTCATCCGTTGGTGAAATCGCCAAATCTTGGAAGTTACCAATATTAAAAGGTGAAATAGATTATAAAATGCATCGTCCGATGGGATATATCCCAACGGATGAAGAGATAGAATACATCAAACATGATACTGAGATTATGGCTCGCGTTTTGAAAGAGTTCCACAAGGAGGGGATGTCATCCCTAACTTCAGCAAGTGACAGTTTCAAAGCATATAAAAAGACAATGACAAAGAAAACATTTGATGAGTTATTTCCTGTGCTGGATAAAGATATTGATGACTATATCAGAAAATCATATTTGGGTGGTTTATGTATCGTAAATAAAAAATATAAAAATATTCTGCTATATAACTGTAAATGTTACGATAAAAACTCGATGTATCCATCCAAGATGGAAAAAGAATTATTTGCATATGGCGTCCCTATTAAAGGAGACGGTAAATATGTAGAAAATAAAAAATATCCCGTCTATATCCAACACATCAAATGCCAAATTAAGTTAAAGGATAACCATATCCCTTGTTTGATGTTAAAACGCTTTTTGCAACTGAAAAATGAATATATAGAAGATACGGGAGATGAAATTATCGAACTATACCTCACTATGGTGGATATGAAAATTCTATTTGATGCGTACGATATTCAGTATATTGAATTTTTAGACTATTTAATGTTTAGGGGTTCCAGAAAACTTTTTACCGAGTTTATAGACACAAACTATCTCCTAAAACAAAATAGTGAAGGGGCAAAACGGCTACTAGCTAAACTTCGTTTAAATTCATTTTATGGTAAATGGGCAACAAACCCCGTGCATTATGTAATAGAACCCTATCTTGATAGCGAGGGTATATTATGTTTTAAGTCAATTAATAAAATAGTTGACGAACCAATATATACAATTAATGCATCGTTAACAACCGCATATTCGCGTTATGATTTATATATTAATATACAAAATAATTATGATAATTTTGTATATTGCGATACTGACTCGATTACAACGGTTGGAGATGCGGTAGGTTTAGAAGTGGATAAAAAGAAACTCGGCGCTTGGGACTTGGAAAAAGAATATAAACTTTTCAAAGTCATTGCTCAAAAAACATATTACGGTGTGTTAAATGATGATAGCGTATTGATAAAAGCGTGTGGTGCACCCAACGAAGTTAAAAAACAGATTAACTTAGATAACTTTAAAATTGGTGAAACATTTACAGGTAAACTACGTCCTGTACGTGTAAAAGGCGGATTAATTTTAGCAGATACCACTTTTACCTTTAAAGACAGGTAAACTCTTTACAAAAATAAAAAAATATGATATAATAAGGATGGTGATAGTATGGATTTAGAAGAATTACAAAGTAAATATAATGAATTGGTGAATGAAAATAACCGATTAAAAAACGAGAAAAAGGAGTTAGAAGAAAGCGTCGACAAAATAAAAGAAGAACTAAAGAATAAAAAAGATAAATATGTCGACGACTACGATTTTTTAGGAGGAATGGAAAATGATTATTAAACCTATGCGGGATAAAAAGTCAAAAAAGGTCTTAAGCAATGTTGAAATTTGCAGAAGAATGTATGCGACATTGACAACAATGAAAGAAAAAAGCGAACCGTCAGAATATTATGGTATATTTGGTGGTTCTCCCTCAACAGAACAAGAGGTAATGTCATTTTTGAAACAAATTAATGATGAAAAAGATGACAAGGCGGCACAACAGATGGTGCAGAATTACATACTACCCACAATTATGAAAGGAGTAAAATAATATATGCCAATTACTTTAAATGCCAATAAATTTATTGGTACACTATCAAATTTAATTTGTTATACTTTTTATAAGGATAACTACCATTTAGGTGATAATATTGACGCTTTATTAGAAGCATTTAGAAGTGATGATTGTGTCAACGGCGATGGTAAACTTGTTTTAACTAGTAATTTACCGGTTGTAAAAGATTTAGTGGTAAATACATCCACTTTGTTAACAAGCGTTCCACCTGAAATACAGGAACAATATATACCTGTTACAAAATTCAAATATATCCAGTTAACAGTAAATCGATATTTAATGCGGGGCGGGTTTGAGGATGAATACGCAATGGCTAATCTTATCTCATATTTACTCAATAATATGCGTATTGCAAAACGCTTGCAATTAAAATCAGATATCGAAAATGTTATTGCTAAAATTTTAACAAATAACCCTACTAAGCAAACCGTTATAGGTTTAGCAAAACCTACAGCAAACCCGACGGCAGTTGAATTAAATGCGGTTAGAACCTATAATACGAATTTAATTTATCGTACAATTTTAACAGTTATTCAAATGTTAGGTTTAGGATACGAACTCAATGTGACGGATGTAACAACCGGTAATGACACATTCGAGGCATACGAAAGACCTGATAATATTGTATGTCTTGTAGAACCATCTACAATGGCCTCAATGGATGTTGATACACTTGCAACATTGTTAAATTCAAATAAAATTACACAAAAAATTAACGTAAATTTTATCGAAAATGAAGCAATCGCCGATGGTAATGTATTAGTGTTATCAAAAGATAAAATTCAATATGGTTACTTTTATCAAGTAGCAACTTCATTCTTTGATGCGTCTAATTTAAATCAACAGGACTTCTTGCATTTTTCGTATTACTGTGACCAAATCGAACGAGCACCAGCAGTTTTAATTGAATGTACTAAATTTCACGTCGAATAGGAGGTGCTAAAATGGCACTTCCTTTTTCAATATATTTGGCAAATATACCGTTTTTAAATAAAAATTATTTGATAACGAACGGTAAAGAAGTTAAAGATACCGGTATTTATAATTCTGTTGAAATAAATAACGTAAATTTTATCAATAATATTACGTATAATCGTAATTATTTGAACGTGGAACCGACCTCTATATCATTCATCATTGATATAGATGACAACTCGTTCTTTAACGTGTTATGGAATAAATACAACGCTGTTTATTTTTCAGACAGCACAGATGAAAATTATCGTATATACAGAATTGAAAAATTAATTTATGTATCTTCAAAAAAAGTGCGTGTTGAGGCAGTAGAAACAATATATAATATAATTAAATCATCTTTTGAAGTTACTTCAAATATTAATGTATCACTGTTAAAATCACACGAGACATTCATAAGATATGGATATGCATATGATAGTATTTTAAACGAAGCAGGAACAGCAAATTTTTCTATAAACGGAGATACCGATTTATATACTCCGGCCGGTGAAGAAATTGTGATGCCCTTAACGAGAGGTTTGAAAGCAATAGAGCAAAACTATGGGTTAGAAACCTTAACAAGTTGGCTAAACAATAATGTTAGATTTTGGGTTGTTGTTTATTTGCAACCTGATACGTATAGAGTTGATACAAAATCGGTTGTTTTGGGTAAAAGTACATACGAGGGTATGTCGTTACCTTATGCCGTTCTATCTTGTCCGTTTATACCAAATAACGTATATAAATTAATCAATAGAAATACGGGTTTAGATGATGAAACAATAAGTATTGAAAATTTATTTACTTTCATCAATGCTATCGACCAATCAAAGATATATACTATCAAATGTTATCCTTATTCTATGTTTATGCGTGCAGGTAATGCATCGATAGATGATACAAATTTAATTATTAGTAATACAACTTTTGCAAATACATACGGTACAGGTTTAGGTTTCTTTTACGTAAAATATTTAAATGGAAGTTTTATATCTAATCCTGTAACAACCGATTTCACAGGGTTCCCTAAAATGACTGATAGTACATATGCGTTTAGTGGCAATGATTTAGCTACAACTGAAAACCCCTACATAGCAGGTAACACCAATATTCTTGCTATTAACGATTTTATGGGTAATAGAAAAAATTTAAATTTGATATGGTTAGGTAACTACACACAATTACTATTCAAAGTTGTGATGCCGCAATTATTAGAAACATCCACTTATTATGTAGATTTTGCATCTAATTCAAGTAATTCGCTTTATAAAAATGTACCATCTAATCAAATGAATTATTTAGTAGGTTCTATGAATTTTAGCCTTTCTTACACGGTGGATGCTCTCAATCGTTTTTTAGGTAGTAATACAAACTGGTACAAATCAAATATGAATACATTAAAAAATAATTTATCTAAAATAATCGTAAAGGGTTTTAGTTCTCTAGGTGGTTCCGCTGAAAAAGCACTCAGTGAACCAACGTTACTTCAAGCAGCACAAGATGTTAATGCGAGCGCTACGTCATTTAGAACTAACTTGTTAACAGGTGCAATGGACTTTGCTACTGCAAAAAGAAATTTAAATTATCAACTTGAAAACATTGAAAATTCACCTGATGAATTAATACAGGTATCAAGTGATATTATGTTATATAATAGTGTACTAAAACCACGTGTTTATTTAGTGTGGTATTCTGCAACAGAACTACAAAAGGAATTGTTATTGCGTAATTTTTTATATAAGGGTTTGCATTTAAACAAGTATATTTCTAGTGATAGTGTGAACAAATACATAAATATTACTAGTAATAAATACGATAAAATATATCTAAAATATGTCGAGGGTGATTTTGATTTATACTATAATCAACCAAATCAACCAAAGGATGCTGGTATGTTAGATTACAAACAATTGGATAAATTATCACGGTTATTTAGTGACGGATGTAAATTAGTACGTTATAATACGACTTCTTACACCCTAAATGATAATAATTTCAATGAAAATAACATCCAAAATATAATAGATGAGGAGACATTCAATGGGTAAAAAGAAATATTTAACTTATGAAGAAATGATAAAAAATCAAGGGATACAAATCGAAATGTTGAAAAAAAGATTAGGGAGTTATAAAGTTTTAAGTCAACCTATTAATAGAGACTATACTAACTCCTTAATTGATTTGGATGTACAACAATTCGTATCTCGCTATAAATGGGACGGTTTACCAAAAAATATACCACCAATGTATATTGAAAGAATGTTATATTATAAGGGTTCGTTAGTAGGTTTTTTCAACGGAGGTAATTTTTATATTTTACCTTACGCAAACGGCGGTGATTTAAATACATTTGGATATCCAACGGAAGTACAACCTGTTGCGGTAAACGGAGAACCGTTCCCTATCAAACTTCTTGCTACATACCCTAACGGCGAAGTAAATAAAAACGCAAAAGCAGTAATTTTGCATGATAGAAGCCCGCTTCTAAATTCTGGTATGGTTGTACCTCGTATTGTCTTACAAAGGGATATCATCGAGTATATGTCAAGTATTCTATCTAAAAGTGAAATTAATCTAATCAATGCCGTAAAAAAACTAATGTATGGTGTTGAGAGCGAAGACCAAGTAGAACAAACAAGGAAGGATATTTACTCATCCATTAATAGTGACGAGCCAGTGATAGTCGCAGTGAATGACGGTAATATGAAAAATTCAATCTTTAATACAGGAATTGAATTAGAAGTCGAAAAAATTATGCAGTTATTTTCTTCTATTAATAATTACCGTTGTTACAATATGGGTATTAAAAATAACGGAATGTTTGAAAAAATGGAACGCATTGCAACGGGAGAGTTAACAGGTAATGAATACCAAACAAATCTTATCCTTGAAACAGGATTACAATTAAGAAAAGAATGGTTAGAAAATTTAAAAGAAATTTATCCTGAATATAGTGACATATTAAATAAAATTACCGTTGAAATAAACGTCGAACCGTATAAAAATAAAGCACCTAATAACGATATCGAAGATAGTACATATGCTGAACGTGATGGAATGACTAGTAAAGGAGGTTTAAACAATGAGTAAAAAATTAACGTTTAACTTAATTGATATTTATACTGATATCAATACTTTTATTACACAGATGACGTTAGTTGTTAATGAAATGTTAGATGAGGACTACATTTTACCTACTGAGTTTGGAGTATACATTTTTACCCCGATTTGGCGACGGTTTAAAAATAGTAACGCTTGTTTTGAAAACTCGGATGATGGTATTGCATCCTTTAAGGATAATTTTACAAATCAAATACAAGAGATTGGTTTTGATTTCTTTAGTTGGTGTAAGGCAAATATCGAATATTTTAAAACTATAACAGATGATACCAATAAAAACAAATCATTCAGTAAACAGTTAAACACAGGAATTTATCCCGTTAACGAAAACCTTCAACAAACCGCTACACAAACACAGTTTGCAACAGGTACAACCAATCAAAATATTGTTGAAATCATTAGCAATGGTATCGGATGGTATAAAGCATCACAGCAATTTATGACTCCACAGAAAAAGAATGATATGTTAAATTCTTTTAAATGGCTATTCATCAAATATAGTAATGCAACTAAAAATGATTACACCGTTTTAGAAATTGATAAAACCGGTTTAATACCTGTTGGTGATGCTGACTACGTTGAAATTGTTGATGATAACTTAAAAAGTGAAAACATCAAAACAGGTGTTGAAATATTAGGAATTGAAGGGAGTGCACCGCTTCCTAAAGAGGAGCAATCAAAATCATTTAGCGTTACACAAAATCAAATTTTAAACGTGTATCCTGATACAGGTAAAGTGTTAAATGAAGTGGTGGTTGATGTTGCGGTACCTTCTACACCGACGGAAGAAAAAACGGTAAATATAACGGATAACGGTACTACTGTTGTTACGCCTACGACGGGTAGTGCTTTAAGTAAAGTTACTGTGATTACCAATGTTGAAACAATTGAATATATACCGTTTAAATTGTTGTGTGAGTATAATTTAGATAGTTCGAGAACTTTCACAGAGGATACAGGTTTTAATGTAAGTTTACAAACGTTATTGATACAGTTACAGGATACATATAATTGTATATACCAAACATTAAATGTTGATACAGGTCAATATAATAATATAACTATAACAAATAACAATGTAAGTAATTTATATACTAATACTTTAACTACAAACGGTACATTTAAATTCACTAGTATCTTTGGTTTACCTGTATTTCAATTATTAGTACCCTTATCAACTTTTAAAAATACAATACAATTTTGGCAGTTAACAATGGGTAGTTACACAGGTAGTGCTGGTTCACTTAAATTAACAATCGCACCGTTTGAAAAAGGTGTTTTTGTCGGAATTACTGTTAACACAGGTTTATGTATAGGAATATCGGAGGTTGATTAAATGAATAATATATATAAATCATTATTAGATTTTACTATTTTAAGTTTTATTCCTACTAATGAATTTTGGGAGGAGATAATACTAGCGTTTATCGTTATAATTATGAATTGTTTAATTATACCGTTAATCAAAAAACTATATGCTAAACTAAAACTCGGTAAAGAAAATGAAGAAAAATTAGATGAAAAACTCGACGAGATTGAAGATAAGTTTAATGATTTGACAAAAAAAAATAAATAGTGTATAATTAGGGTAGTGGGTGTATTACTTAAGTTATACACTAGATGATGCGTACGTATCACGAGGAGTGAGCATTTATAGTAATAGCAATTGCTGGCGAGTGATTGCGTATAACAGTTTTACATCTCTAATTTCGAGGTGATAACATATATGAAATATGATAATATATATTTAAACGCAAATCACTTATTTAGTTATTATTCTAGCGGTTATCGGATATTCATTATTGTTGGTGCAAGAGGTAGAGGTAAAAGTTTTTGGGCTAAGAGATATTGTCTAAAACGTTTATTTAGAAAAAAAGAAAAATTTATTTGGATAAGACCGACGGAAAGTGCCATTGATACATTAAAGGAATTTGATGGTTATAAATTCTATGAAGATATTGTAAACACAAATACATTTAATGAAAGGTACGATATTAAAATAAGTGGTGATGGAACAATCAATTATAAACTATTTGATGATAGTGAAGAAGATATCCCATACGAACACGCGGGATATTTAATGGCACTTTCAACATTTCACAAATTAAAGGGTAATACCTTCACTGAAATAAAAACTATAGTATTTGATGAATTTATACCTGAAGTAGGTGAGATAGTCAGAGGAGATAGAGCGAGACAGTTTGTAAATACAGTTGAAACTATCTGTAGATTGAGTAAGGATAGGGTAATTATTATGCTAGCAAACGCGCTGGATAAAGGTGATAGAATATTAAATCTGTTTCATCAAAATATAAAAGAACACGGGTATTATTTCAATAAAGAAAAACTAGCTTGTATGTTGTATTTACCTGATAGTAAAGAATTTAATGATAGAAGATTTGAAAGTATTTCAGGTAAAATCATAAAAAATACAGTGTACGAAGATACAATAGCATCCAATAAATTTTTATCAATGGATGACTTGTACTATGATAGAAAGCCACCTAATCTACCTTTATTCTGTATATTGGATATGCCTACATATAGAGTTGCTTTGTATGTTGGTGACGTGATATATGTTGAAAATAGGCAAACATTAAATTCAAGTAAGGTATTTTGTCGGAATATAAACGAAATGACAGATAAATCTAGGTTAATACCTAAACACATATTGGAGCGCTTGATAGTTTTATATGATAGAAAACGTATAAAATTTGATAGCGAGTATACTCGGCAGATATTTGTTGAGTTTATAGGGTCTAAACACTAGTGATAGTGATTAGATATAAGTCACATTTTCTCCCTCTTTTTTATAAGATACTCAAGTGTAATACTTGGGTATTCTTTTTTATTGTTAATAGTTTGAAGTTAAAAGTAATTAGTTTGAATTTAAAAGTAAATACTTTGAATTTAAAAGTA
>ERZ779799.607-NODE-607-length-11667-cov-2.964089_pt1 | contig 11667 bp, 16 predicted proteins | sample MGYA00511253_ERZ779799 | MGnify/ENA primary metagenome ERZ779799 (study PRJEB29588, sample SAMEA2159541) | human gut metagenome | biome: human gut; feature: human-associated habitat; material: faeces | place: Denmark | collected 2008/2010 ...
CACACCAACGGGGCGAGGGAGGGAGAGAAGCTGGAAGTGGAACGGATGGCGGCAAAGACCGGCAGCATGGAACAGGCCATACGGGTACTGGCCGCCGAAAAGAACAGCGGCAGGAGATAATCTTTGTAAAACATTTAAAAGAACGATTCAATGAAACGAAAAATTTTCAGCGCATTGTGCGCCTTTTTACTTACCGTACCGGCCATGCACGCGCAATGGGTGGTGACCGACCCGGGCAACCTGGCACAGGGTATCGTGAACAGCGTCAACGAGATGGTGGAGACTTCCGAGACGGCGCAGAACGCCATGTCCACCTTCAAGGAGGCCTCGAAAATCTATGAGCAAAGCCGGAAATACTACGACATGCTCAAGAGCGTGAACTCGCTGGTGAGCGGGAGCCTGAAGGTCAAGGAGTCGGTGCTGATGCTCTCGGAAATCTCGGAGAGCTACGTGACGAACTACGGGAAGATGCTCACCGACGGGAACTACACGCAGCGGGAACTGGATGCCATCGCCTTCGGCTACAACAACATCATGAAGAAAAGCAGCGCGTCCGTGGCCGGGCTGAAGGACATCATCAACCCCACCGGCATGTCCATGACCGACAAGGAACGGCTGGACCTCATAGAAAGGGTGTACCGCGAGATGAGGCATTACAGGACGCTGGTGAACTACTACACCCGCAAGAACCTGCGCGTCTCCTACCTGCGGGCCAGGGAGAAGGGCGAGACCGAGCAGGTCCTGAAGCTTTACGGGGAGGACGAACGCTATTGGTAAACCTTTAAAAAGATACAGACTATATGGTATTGCTATCCCTATCTTTCGACAGCCTGCACGGTATCCTGCGCCGGCTGTATGACGAGATGACCGAACTCTGCCAGCCGATGATGACGCTGGCCACGGCCATCGCCGCCCTGGGCGCGCTCTTCTACATAGCCTACCGCGTGTGGCAGTCCCTCTCGCGTGCCGAGCCGGTGGACGTGTTCGGCATGCTGCGTCCCTTCTGCCTGGGCATCTGCATCCTGTTCTTCGACGTGATCGTGCTGGGAAGCCTGAACGGTATCCTGAGCCCCGTCGTGCAGGGAACGGGTGTCATGCTCCACGACCAGACCTTCGACGTGAGGAAGTTCCAGGAGGAAAAGGACAGGCTGCTCGCCGAGATGCCCCTGAAGGTGGCCGTGACCGGGGAGTTCAACCCCACGGACGAGGAGCTGGAGAAGGAGATCGCCGACATGGGCTGGAATGAGGAGGACTACGCGGTGATGCAGCGGATGTCCCACACCTGCTATTCGTTCTCCCTGCAAGGCATCGTGCAGACCATCATGCGCAAGGTGATGGAGTTCTTTTTCCGTGCCGCCTCGCTGGTGGTGGACACGATCCGCACCTTCTTTCTCATCGTCCTCTCCGTGCTGGGCCCCTTCGCTTTCGCGGTATCGGTCTTCGACGGTTTCCAGAACACGCTCATCCAGTGGCTGGCCCGTTATATCAGCGTATATCTCTGGCTGCCCATCTCCGACCTGCTCGGGGTGATGCTCGCCAGGATACAGACGCTGGTGCTGCAAAGCGAGATGGAAATGATCCGGGATCCCCTGAGCGTCTTCTCCCCGGACGGATCGACGGCCATCTATCTGGTGTTCATGCTCATCGGGCTGGTGGGATACTTCTGTGTCCCTACCGTGGCGAACTGGGTGGTCCAGGCCGGCGGCATGGGGGCGTACAACCGGAACATGAACAACACGGCAAGCAAGGCCGCCAACGTGGGCGGGGCCGTAGCCGGGGCATCCACGGGCAACGTGGCCGGAGTATTGCTGAAGAAATAAAGATGAACCGGGTAATAACATTCATTCATTTCAAGACATGGAATTCAAGAGCTTAAAAAACATCGAGTCCTCGTTCAGGCAGATCCGCCTGTTCAGTATCGTCTTCCTCGCCTCCTGCACCCTCCTGACCGGTTTTTCCGTCTGGAAGTCCTACCGGTTCGCCGAGGCGCAGCGGGAGAAGATCTACGTGCTGGACGAGGGGAAGTCGCTCATCATGGCCCTCTCGCAGGATGCCGCACGCAACCGCCCGGTGGAAGCGAGGGAGCACGTGCGCCGCCTGCACGAGCTGTTCTTCACGCTGGCCCCCGACAAGGCGGCCATCGAGTCGAACATAAACCGGGCGATGTACCTGGCCGACAAGAGCCTGTACGGGTATTACCGGGACTGGAACGAGAAAGGGTTTTACAACCGGCTCATCAGCGGGAACGTCAACCAGACGATAGTGGTGGACAGCATGGGCTGCGATTTCGACAGCTATCCCTACCGCGTCACCACCTATGCCCGGCAGATGATCATCCGGGGGAGCAACATCACCGAACGCTCCCTGGTGACACGCTGCCGCCTGCAGAGCACGGTCCGCTCGGACAACAACCCGCAAGGGTTCCTTGCGGAGCATTTCGAGATTCTGGAAAACAGGGACCTGCGTACCGTGGAAAGGTAACGCTCCCTATGGTAGTCAATCATTTGATAGCATTTTCACAATGGGAACAAAGTCAACAGTCAAAGAAAAGGCGAAGGCTTATCTGGAAAGTCTTTCAGAAAAACAAAAACGGGGCATCCTCATAGCCATGCTGGTCTTCACCTGCGTCGCATCGGGCATCGTCCTGCTGCGCGCAGCAGGACGGCTGAAACCGGCAAGGGAGCGCATGGAGCTTCCCTTCGGGGAAGGCAGCCTCTCGGATACCCTGCGCAGACTGCCCGATCCCCTGAGGGGACAGGAAACAAACATTTACCGGACCATTAAACAACCCCAGCAGAATGGAAAACAGGAAAAGTAACATGGAAGAAGAACACGTGCCCGTCGGGGAAGCCCCGGAAGGCACACGGCCGGCGGAAGCCGGGGATATCCCCTCCAAAGGAACAAAACCGGAAAAGCGGCTTAGCGAGGAGGAAATCCTGCGCCGCAGGAAATACGTCGTCATACCGGCCTTCGTGCTGGTATTCCTGGCTGTCCTCTACTGAATATTCGCCCCTTCCGGTGACAGCGGGAAAACGGTGGCGGGCAGTTCGGGATTCAACGTGAACGTGCCGGAACCTACGACGGTCCAACTGGAAGGTAATAAAACGGACGTTTATGAAAGACAGCAGGCCCGGCGCGAGAAAGACAGACGGATGCAGTCGCTTTCCGACCTTGCCGGAAGGTTGTTGGAAGGTAAAGGACAGACGGACAGCGTATCCGGTCCGGACGGAAGCATACGGCAGTCGGCGGACACCTACGAAAGGATCACCGAGCAGCTGGAGACCTTCTATGAGACACCGCAGGAAACGGCCGGCGGCCTGGAACAGAAGGTGGACGAGCTGAACCGCCGGCTGGAAGAGGCAGAAGCGGAAAACCGGCGAGCGGAATCCCGCGAGCGGATGATGGAACAGTCCTACCGGATGGCCGCCAGGTACCTGAGCCCCAAACCGGAAGCCACGCCCGGCGAGGCGGAGGAGGAAGAAAAGCCGGAGCCTGTCCCCGTCAGCCGGGCGGAGAGCGGAACGACCTCCGCCCTGAAGCAGCCGCTGGCGGATTCCGCGTTTGTCGCCTCACTTGTCGTGGAGAGGAACTACGGTTTCAACACGGCAGTGGGCAGCAGCTACCGGATGGGGATGAACACCATCCCGGCCTGCATCTCCGAGAACCAGACCCTCGAGCAGGGAGGACGGGTGAAGCTGCGCCTGCTCGAGCCCCTGCAGGCCGGAAGTATCACCGTGCCGGCCAACAGCCTGGTGACCGGCACGGCCGACATCCGGGGGGAACGCCTGGACATCCTGGTAAGCAGCATCGAATATGCCGGGAATATCATCCCGGTGGAACTGGCCACATATGACATTGACGGGCAGCGGGGCATCTTCGTGCCGGGATCGGAAAGCCGGACAGCCGCCAAGGAAGTATTGGGGGACGTGAGCCAGAGCATGGGCGGTAGCATCTCCTTCGCCGGTTCCGCCGGGCAGCAGGTGGCGATGGACCTCACGCGGGGTGTCCTGCAGGGCGGGACACGGTTCATCTCGCAGCGGGTCAAGGCGGTCAAGGTAAAGCTGAAGGCCGGATACAGGGTGTTGCTGGTCACAAAAAAGCAATAACAAGGTTTAACTGTAATTTTTAAACAATCATTCAAGATGAGAACATTCATTCTTTTAATCATGGCTGCGCTGGCGGGAGTGACCTGCCGGGCGCAGGAGCCCAAACCGGAGGGCGGGGTCAGGATCCTGACCGCCGGCCAGCACATCACGCCCTACAGGATCGGCGTGCCGTTCAGCAAGACGGTGCATATCCTTTTCCCCTCGGAGGTCCGCTATGTCGACCTGGGCAGCACGGACATCATCGCGGGCAAGGCGGACGGCGTGGAGAACGTGGTGCGCGTAAAGGCGGCCGTCCGGGATTTCCCCGGCGAGACGAACTTCTCGGTCATCACGGGCGACGGATCGTTCTATTCGTTCCTCGTCTCCTACGAAGAGGGGCCGGAAGCGTTGAACATCAACATGGACCGTTGGATTGCACCGGAAGGTTCCGGCTGCGGGAGTGCCGTCCGTGTGACCGAGCTCGGCGAGGAGGACCCTTCGGTCATCGCCAGCCTGATGTACACCGTACACCGCCTGGACCGCAGGGACCTAAAGCATATCGGCTGCCGCCAGTTCGGGATGCAGGCCCTGCTCAAGGGCATCTATGTGCATAAGGACCTGCTGTTCCTCCATATCTCACTGGCCAATTCCTCGCATGTGCCCTTTGACATCGACTTCGTGCGTTTCAAGGTGGTGGACAAGAAAGTGGCCAAGCGAACGGCACAGCAGGAGACCTACATCGAGCCGGTGCGTGCGCTCAACGAGCTGAGGCGTATAGGGGGCAAGGGGGAAGGACGCATCGTCTATGCTTTCCACAAGGTGGTCATCCCCGATGACAAGCTCATCGAGGTGGAGATTTACGAGAAAGGCGGCGGACGCCACCAGCGGTTCCATATCGAGAACAGCGACCTGGTGGACGCCAGACTGGTGGACGAACTGATAAAGGAGTAATTCTATGAGGAAATATCTGTTTATAATAATGATGTGCGCCTTCCTGTCCCTTTGGGCGGGCAAGGTTTCCGCGCAACGCTACCTGCCCGGGCAGACGGGGCTTGAACTGAGGCTGGGCGGCGTGGATGACTTCGGAAGGAACGTAAGGCACCTGAGGGGGAATTTCCAGGTCGGACTGGCCCTGAGCCGTTACAACCGCAACCGCTCGCGCTGGGTATTCGGGGCGGATTATGTGAAGAAGCATTACGCCTATAAGAAAATAGCGGTTCCCAAGGAGCAGTTCACCGCGGAGGCGGGCTGTCTCTTCCCGTTCCTCTCGGACAGGGGCAGGAACGTGTTCCTCTCTGCCGGCCTGTCCGCGCTGGCCGGCTATGAGAGGGTAAACCGGAACGGCAGGCTCCTTTATGACGGGGCGACCCTGCTGCACAAAGGGGCCTTCATCTACGGCTTCGCCCCGGCATTCGAGATGGAGGCGTTCCTTACGGACCGCTGGGCTTTTCTTTTCAATGTACGGCAGCGTGTCTTCTTCGGATCGTCCGTAGGGCATTTCCATACGGTAGTGGCCGTCGGACTGAAATACATCATCGATTAATCTTTTAAGAACTGGAAACAATGAAATTAGGAACATTCATCATGGGATGCGCGCTGGCTCTGCTGGCGTGCACCTTTGCCGGCTGCGACGACCGTCTGGAAGTGCGGCAGGCATACGACTTCTCGCTCTCTTCCTGGTACCTGCAGGAAGGCATCGCGCCCGACGAGACGGTGGAGATCCGTCTGACGCTTAACCGCGAGGGGGATTACCGGGAGGCCCGTTACCGCATCGGATACATACAGCTGGAGGGTGACGGCGAGGTGTTCGCCGCGGACGGAACCAGGCTGGTGAACCGCGAGCTGACGGAACTCTCCGGCATCGCGGGGCTGGACACGACGGACATCCGCCGCCAGGTGTTCACCCTTTTTTACCGGAACACGGGAGAGGACAATCCCGGGATCCGCTTCGTGGCGGTGGACAACTTCGGCGTGGAACGGACACTGGACATCCCGTTCTCCATCAAGGATAAAGATATGACCGACATCGTTAAAAATAAGGAACCATATGTTGATTAGGAGAGTTTGGCAAATGCCCAACAGTCGTACATTCAGTATCAAGCCTATTCGGGAACTCATTCAAAAATACGCGAACGGCTATACCATAGATCCGTTTGCGGCCGGGAACAGGCTTGCGAACGTAACGAATGATATTGATCCCCAGTATGATACTGATTTCCATATGGATGCCACGGATTTCCTGAATTTATTTAAACCGGATAGTGTGGATACGGTTCTATATGATCCTCCTTATTCTCCACGGCAAGTTGCGGAATGTTATAAAGCGTTAGGGATCACGGTCAATATGCAAACCACCCAGGCTTCATACTGAAGCAGGCAGAAAGAGGCCATCGGCCGAATTGTAAAAAAAGGAGGCATTGTAATCACCTGCGGATGGAACTCTGGTGGAATAGGCAAGAAATACGGTTTTGAAATCATAGAGATTCTATTGGTCGCCCACGGCGGGTGGCATAATGATACGATCGTGACAGTGGAAAAAAAAGTATTATAGAATATGACGGAACAGGAAAGATACGACATGGAGCGGCTTGCCGAGTATCTGGACATGCGGATACGGAACGAGGAAAAAAATATAAAGGAGAACCGGGATAAACTGGACCGGGATTACCTTTATCATTTTGCGTGGAACGGGGAGGAGCTGTTCAAGTCCCATTTCATGGTAAAGCAATACGGGGAACTCCGGCAGGTAATCAGGCAGGCGGAAGCTCCCGGGGAGGTACATGGATATATACGGCATAAACGGGAGGAATGCCTGAAGGAGCTGGTCAGCGGGAGTATCCGCAGGCGTAGCACGGACGATATTTTCAATCTGGCACATACCTACCGGCTGGAATGTACGCAGAGACTGGTCAAGGATTATGCGGGCTTCGAACGGCTTCTGTCCATGAAGGCTCCCCGGAAGGAGATAAAAACGAAGAAGGCCCCTGAAAGAAAGAGGCAGGACGGATTAAAGATGTAACGTATATGAGGCAGGAAAACTGGAGCGTCCGCAAACTACGGAAATTGCTGGACAACAAGATCGCAGCCGTCGAGAATGTCATGCGCGAGGGGTTGGAGTCCGCCTCTACGGACTACTGCCGTTTCTTTGAATGGAAAGCCGCGTACCTGTACAAGGGGGAGCTACTGCGCGGGCATTACCGCCTGTTACGTAATAAAGTCAGCAGGACGGATGACGTGGAGGACCTGAGGAGGTATTTCGGGGATATCGCCATGTACCACAGGGAAAGGCTGGCGGGCGGAACGCCGGCGGGAAGCGGCACCCACCCGATGGCGGACACCTGCCGCGCGCTGTCGCTGGAATGCTCGCGGCAGGTGCTGAAAGATTGCGTGGAGTTCTCGCGTATCCTTTCCCTCGGACAGCCGGAAAAGGAGGTGGAAAAGGAAAACAGACAACCCGTAAAACATAGGACGAACGGATTAAAACGATAAGGTATGGAAAGACAGAACCCAGGCATGGTCCGGTTTATGGACCGGCTGAATGAGAAAATGGAGCTCCTGGACGAAAAGATCCAGAACAAGGCGGCAAAAGCCGGTGAGGATTACCTCTCCTTTTTCGAGTCACACGCGGAAGAGGCGTACAAGGAGTATTACCTGTACAAATGTTTCAGGGACTTGAGAAAGAAGGCAAGGGAATCGGGCAGTCCGGAAAAAGTGTTGGAGTATCTGAAAAAGAGTCAGAATGTCTGCCTGGACACGTTGCTCAGGCAGGACATCGCCGCCCGCAGTACAAGCCCGATGGCGAACATGGCGCACACGCTGCGGCTCGAATGCGTCCAGCAGCTCGTGGCGGATTACGGGCATTTCATCCGGATGCTTACTGACACGCTACGGCAGCAGGAGACGCGGCGGGATACCCGGACACTCAGGGAAAAGGAAAACCGGAGGGGGCCAAAGTTATAGCCTTCCCGTCCCCGGATGAGTACGGGAATAAAGAAAAATAAAGTTAAGTCATGGATAATAAGAGTTATATCATTATGAAAGATCAGGATGGACGCTTTACTTTGTGAAATAAAAACAACTGGATATGAGGATTGTGGAGCATAGCGTAAAACGTTGGGAGTCTTACCCGGGAGCAGACACGGAAACCTGCCTGTGGGAAGCCCGCGTGGAGCACGAAGGCGAATATTACGAGGTGCAGGTGGAAGCAAGGGAGGTCGGCGGTGACAAGATGTATTATATGGGGTATATCAAGAACACCCGGTGTATAAAAGCGTATTTCAGTGACGGCTGGCTGGCCTTCGGCTTTTCCAATATACGTGGCACGTGCAAGTATATCCTGAAGTCAATGCGGAAAGTGATCCGGGGGGACTACAGCTCCATCAGGGGAGCGGGCCATTCGGTAGACATGCCTTGATAAATAAACCAGGGCCGGGACGGAGATTTCAAGGGCTGTTCTCCCAAATAACGGGGAACAGCCCTTTTTTTGTTGCCGCCAGCGGCGAAAGGCTAAAAGAGAGACAGGCTGCTGAAGAGGCGGTGGATGAACAGACGGCCCTTCTCGGTCCACACCGTATGCATGGCCGTACCGGTTTCCCCGCAGCGGCCCTGCCAGCTGTGCGTATGGGTCCGTGTGTATCCTTCCTTCTGATAACGTGCGGTAAGCAGCCAGGTTCCGCCAAGGCGGAACTGGATACCGAGAGCCTTCAGCCTCCGGTTCAGCTCCCTGCCGCTCATGCCCAGCTCCTTGGCGATCTGCGTGACCGTGTAAGTGCTTGGAGAGTGGAGCACCTCGTCGAAATAACGTACTTTCGGGGCCTGCAGGCTCAATTTAAGGGCGTTCAGCGCGTTTTCCTTCTCCAGCCCGGATATGTACCGGTCACGCTCCTTCAGCTTGTCCTCAGCCAGCCGCAGGGCCCGCGAGAGCAGTTCCGCGTCCGTTTCCCCTTCCTTTTCCAGCAAATAACCGCCCTCCTTGAGCGTGCGTGGGACCAGCTCGTCGAAGATCCAGCTTTCGAACCTCTCGGCCGAGGGCAGGCGGCTACAGGCCATCAGGCGGTACAGGTTCCCCTCGTCGATGAACTTCACTTTCTGCCGGCCGCCTGCCGTCAGGAGGTCGTGGACGCGTACCCCCTTCGGCCTGCAATGCCGGTTGACGGCATCCTTGGGATTGGCGTACCCCAATGCCGAGGCCACGTCCCTGGCGCAAAACCAGACCCTGCCTCCGGCTTCCACGGTCCGGACCTTGCCGAACTCGGGATGTTCTGTTATGACTAACGTGCGCATGTCGTTTACTGTTTATAGGTTGATTCTATCGCTTTGAATATCTCATGGATTACCTGGGGGACGATGGCGTTCCCGTATCCCTTGACGGACTGCTGCCGCCAGGAAGAAAAGGTAATACCGTCCAGCTCGTAGGGAACCCCATCATCTCGGCAACAAACAGGGGATTGAGTTGGAAACCCCTCCCAGTTTGGGCAAAGAAATCGGGAAGGCCTCCCTGCCGCGGGTTCTTCCCCTTCTTCCCAATGTGCTCCAAGGTTGGGAGCAGCCCGTGGAAATCCAGGAAGTCCGTCAGGCCGTTGGGATTCTTCTCTCCGTCTTCCGTCTCGTGCATGGAGGTGCGCCCCTGACGTTTCCAACGTTCCACCCGTTGCCAGTGGTGTATCTCCGTCGCTGTCGGGGTGGGCAGCAGCATCTCGCGGATGATCTCCGGAAGGCCTTTCTGTTGGCTGCCGGGTCCCCTTACCTTGAAGTCCGAGGCTATCGGCGTGGGCAACAAACCAGACACGGTCCCTTCTGTGCGGGGCACCGACGGCACAAGCCGGAATAAGCAGCGGCTGGACGGTATATCCTTCACGCTCAAGATCACGGCAGATGGTCTCGACGACGTATTCCTCCCGCTTACGGTATACAGGCTGATCCTCTCCGAACAGAGAGGGCTGACATCCCACGTGAGCCGCCTTGCCGGGCTGTACCACCTGGAGGATGCCACCAACGTTCTCACCAACAATCCAACCGGGCCGGATCTCGTGAATGGCACGGAGCATGTGAGGCCAGAGGTAACGGCTGTCCTTCGCGCCCTTTCGCCGGCCGGCAACGGAAAAGGGCTGGCATGGGAAACCTCCTGTGAGGATGTCGATCCGTCCCCTTCATCCCCGAAAATCCGTAGTTGTAATATCCGTATAACTTTCTGCATGGCTGAACCAGTAATTTAAAATTCGGTTACAAAACTCATCTATCTCACAGTGGAAGGCGTTACGCCATCCCATTCATTCGGCGGCAAGATCCGCCGCGCCAAACCCGCTGAACAGCGAGGCATGTACCAACTGTCTCATATTGAATCCTATTAATCGGTTAATGAATCCGTTACATTCCCGGTCTCTTTTTTCACCGGAACGGTTATCGCCATTCCGTCGATCTTGCGGTAGATCTTTCCCATCTCCAGCATGTTCTTCAACCGCAGGATGTCCGTGATCTCGTAGACGGTTATGCCGTTCTGCACGCTGAAACGGATATACCCCCTCTGACGTTGCGCCTCCACTTCCTCACGGGTCATCTGGAGAAGCTCGCAGATCTCCTCCAGCGTGAAGGTCAGCCGCACTTCCTTGACGGTATGCGCGTAGGTCAGGATACTCAGTATCTGCAGGCATTTACGGTGTGCCTTGACAAGGGCGGCGAACTTGTTCCGCTCGATCATGATGTACTTACTTTGATTTTCCATTTATCTTGCTATTTTTAATTGTTATTGGTTCCTGTTCTTCGAAGGCCTCCGGCAGGACGACCGTGCCATATTCCTCCCGGAGGAACTTGTACACGTCGAATGCCCAGAAGTACACCTTGCCGCTGACCTTGAAGGACGGCAGCTTTCCTGACATGCGCCAGCGTATCAGCGTCCGGTCGCAGACTTTCAACTGGAGACGCATGTCGCGGCTGTCCAGCATCTGCTTGCCGTTGAAGTTACTGAGTGCTTCCAGTTCCATTTCCAGACGGGCGATGAGCTTGTTCTGACGCTCGAAATATCCTTCGATCATCCGCCTGAGCTCCATGATTTCATTCTTGCCTTCTTCCATTTATCGGTTGTTTTTAGTTCGATACTGTTTTTGTCTTTCTTCGCTTGCAAAGTTTGGGAAAATCAGAAGGCAAACATAGGGTTGACGGATACCGCCAGCCCCATATTTTATCACTAAACCATTATGTATCAATGATGTATTTTTTGAAGTTTTTTGAGATGGTAAAAAAACTATTACCGGGAATAAACTATTTGGAGGAAAGGTAATACAGTAAAAAGAGGGTATCTTACGGATAGAAATAAAAAAGGAGACCAAGCCCAAAACTGGACCAAATCTCCCTTGAAAATCTTTCATAAAAACTTGCCAAGGTCAAGTAAATTAACTACTTTTGTAGCTGAAGAGTTATTTGAGGTTATGCAGAAAAACGCAAGCAAGCGATGGATTTTCGTCACCTAATCGTTACCTGCCTATTTTCTATGCTCCGCTTATCTTTTGAAACTCAAAAAATTAAAGAGAACTATGCTATTTTTAAAAAAGAACAAGAGCTTTTTTAAAAACGTCTTGATCTTTTT
>ERZ779799.615-NODE-615-length-11608-cov-3.572146_pt1 | contig 11608 bp, 10 predicted proteins | sample MGYA00511253_ERZ779799 | MGnify/ENA primary metagenome ERZ779799 (study PRJEB29588, sample SAMEA2159541) | human gut metagenome | biome: human gut; feature: human-associated habitat; material: faeces | place: Denmark | collected 2008/2010 ...
AAGGGTATCAGGAAAACAAAATCATTACCAAAAAAATAAAAACGCTAAGCGGAAAGCGTATCGTTTTCCGCTGCGCGTTTATTTATCTCACAGCCGATTGTCAACGGCCGACACACAAGTCAATCTTATACCGCAACGTGTCAGACGGAGCAAGCTTGTTGGCAATTTCATAATACTGGCAAGCCTGGGTATAGTCGGGAATCTCCAACTGAGCGTCGCCAGCCTGTTCCCACGAACGGCTCGCCGCCTTCAGTTTCACGTCGAGACGCTCCTGCAAACCCTTGCTCTTGTCAAGCACCTCGCCACTCTGCTCTGCCTCATCGCTCTTCTCCACTACACGGATATCGTCGAGCAACGTTTTCGCCTTGAGCAACGGCTCATATTCAGCATTGTCGCCATTGTTTATCAAACTGTCGCATGCAATGCACTTCTTCTCATACCGCGCAAGCACATCAGAGTCATCGCCATCGCTTGACGTCGACGGCTTGGAACCGCCAATCATCGACCACACTCCGGCTCCGATGCCGCCAACCACAACCACCGCCAGCACAACAATCAGCCACGTAGGAAACTTGCCGCGGCGACGGCCACCCTCGCCTATCACACGAGTGGCACGCACATCATCCCCTCCCACATTCGGAGCGGGAGAAGGCGCAGGAGCAGGCTCCGGAACAATCTCCGGTTGAGCCGTCGGACAAATCTCCATCACAAAATCATCGACCGTAGCCGTCCTGTCATACTTATTGTAAGCCATCGCACGGCTTATCGCAAAACGCACAGCATCGCTCACCGTCGGAGGCAAAGCCTTCTCCACCGTGTCGCGCTGCATCTCAGTGGCAATGATAGGCACCCTGCCAACAAGCATATAGTAGAGCACCGCACCAAGAGCATAAACATCGGCCTGCGGAGAAAACGTCTGCAAACCGCTGTACTGCTCCACCGGAGCAAAACCATCGCTGCAGCCCTGCACACGGATAGTCGACGTAGGTTTGCCCTTGTCGTCAAAATGCTTCGCCAAACCAAAATCAATCAGCACAGGCATACGCTGACCAGTATGATAGTCCACACGGAACATAATATTCTCAGGCTTGATGTCGAGATGATTGATGTGGTGAGAATGCAAAAACGCAACCGCCTTAGCCACACCACAGGCAGCTCAATGTCGAGCGCAGCCTGCTCCGACAGCGCACCGTTGGCCTTAACCAAATCGCGCAGCGTACCCCCGTTGAGATACTCCATCACATAATAGACCGTATTGTTCGCCTCAAACACCTCGCTCACAGGCACCACATTAGGATTCTTGCCGCTGATCTCATTCAGCCGGCGAGCCTCCGCAAGAAAATCGCCACGGCTCTCCTCCACACGCGACTGCAAAGGCTTGGAATAGCCCACACCGCCCGAAGCGTCGCGCTCGCAAGCATCCTTCATGAAATGCTCCTTTATGGTGAAATATGTAAAAATAGGCACCTTGTCGAACATCACCGTTGTCGACACCTTATATGTTATTCCAAAACCGCCCTGACCAAGCACAGCCTCAATCCGATAATCAAACTTCGGACTTTTCAGAATAGTGCCGACAGGCAACGCGCGCTGAAGTTCGTTCTCTTCCATATCCCTATAAAATTATTCGTTCTCAAATTTTTTAAGTCCCCCAAATTTAGATATTTTTATTGAATATACCCCAATTTCAAAAGAAATAAAAACAACAAACCCGCCTTTAAATCAATTATGATTAAAAAAAGCACACTTCTTTCTAATATCTGGCCGAAATTCATTACCTTTATCCGCATATTACAATTCCAGAATCAACAGTCAAGAAAATCGACCTCGGGAAAACCTCCCCACCACCGTTGATTCACAAAAATACTGAATATGACTGATAAAGAGAATCTGAAAAAAATGAACCAAATATACATCCAAACTCAGACCTGTAGAGTCCAACAGCAAGTGCAAAGAGTTGGAAGAAATTAGATGTTTTTTGACTTAAAATGACAATTATGTTGAATAATCGCACTTGGCTTGCATTTGCCAACAGAAAATGGTGCAGACATACAGATGCAATCCATAGTCTTGGATTCATCAATTGGAGAATGGGAAGAGCACGTTTTTCTATTGGAGATATAGTGTATCTTTTTATGTCAGATGAGCGTTATGTACGATTCAAGATGGTGGTAACTGCAGAGAATTGCAAACGTGAAGACCAATCGTTTTGGGTCGTTACACCACCCAATGACATTACTTATAAACTTGAACCACTTGAAGAATATGAAGGCACAATGCTTTCTGAGAAAGAGTTATGTAAGCATGGTTTAAAAGGAGGCAGATCTCTTGAAGTTCCTAATTGCAACAATAAAGAACTTATTGGTTACATTAAATCAATATTCTAATTATGAAAGGCGACGCACAACCCCTAATAAAATTCTTCGATGGATCTGACAAGCGATTCATCATACCTCTGTATCAACGCAACTACGACTGGAAGGAGGAAAACTGCGAGCAATTGTTTCAAGACTTGATGAAGCTCCATAATAGCGACCGTAAGAGCCACTTCTTTGGCAGTATTGTATCAAGCATTCAGTCGGGAACAGAAGATAGATTCATTATTGATGGTCAGCAGCGAATCACAACCGTTTCGTTGCTGCTGATAGCGATGGTCAACGCCAAGAAAGAAGGGCTGATAGAAGCTGACGACGCAAAGCTTGTTGAGAAAATCTTCAAACGCTATCTTGTGGATGAATATCAAGAAGATGAGCGCAAGGTGAAACTCAAGCCCATCAAGAAGGATATGCAAGCCTTTGACGCTTTGCTGTATAAGCCCAAAGACCAATATATCAAGGAATCTAACGTAACTCGCAACTACGATTTCTTCTATAACAAGATTACTCGTGCAGGTTTAACGCTCGACGAACTCTTTGAGACCATCAAGAAACTCGAAGTTATCAACATACGTCTTGACGAAGATGATGACCCACAGCTAATTTTTGAAAGTCTTAACTCCACGGGACTTGACTTGAGCGAAGCAGACAAGATACGCAACTATCTCTTGATGTCACTCGCACCTGCCGAGCAGGACGAGCTTTATACTCGTTTTTGGAATCCAATAGAAGAGTTTACCAAGTACGACCCATCATCTTTTGTGCGTGACTACCTAACCATGAAGCAAGGCAAGATTGGTCGTATTGATAAGATATACTTCATATTCAAGGAGTATGCTGAAACTGCAAGCATTGAAAGGGCGACACTTTTAGAAGATATGCATCACTATGCCAAGATTTACAGCCAAGTAGATAAAGCCAAAGTGGGTACAGACAAGCTGAACAGAAAGTTAAACCAGCTCAGAACCCTGGATTCTACAGTTGCTTATCCTTTCTTTATGGCTTTCTTCGATTATGCGCTCAAAACCGGATTGGCTGAGACGGAAATCTATCAGACACTTGATGTCATAGAAGCCTACTGGGCACGCAGGATCATCTGTAATCTCCCGTCGAATGCTTTGAATAAGGTTTTTGCCACACTTCACAGAGATGTGCTGAATCACGTCAACACATCAAGTGACGATACAACACCTTCATATATTGACGTACTGAAATACGTCCTGCTAAAGAAGGGGCGCTCTTCTGTATTCCCATCCGATGAGGAGGTGAAGAGCGATTTCAAGACACGCCAAGTATATAAGATGCCAGTAAATGCTCGTATGTTTATACTTGAGCGTTTGGAGAACCAAGACAACAACGAGCGTCATGATGTGGTGAAGGAACTGACAGACAAACATATTACAATTGAGCATATTATGCCACAAACCCTCTCGGACAAGTGGAAAACTGCGTTGGGTGATGATTGGGAAAGAATTCATGAGCAATATCTGCATACGATGGCAAACCTAACCCTTACTGGATATAATTCTCAATACAGCAATCTTTCATTTATTGAGAAAAGAGACATGGAGAAGGGTTTCAAAGACAGTGCGTTTCGATTGAACAACAATGTAAAATCGTGCGGACAGTGGACCGAAACAGAATTAAAAGCACGTCAGAAAGAATTGCAGAGTGTGTTTATGCGCCTTTGGCCTATGCCTACAACGACATTCGAACCTTTGAAACGTGAGGCAGAGTCAGCATCGCTTGACGATGAGGACTATGAGTTCACTGGCAAAAAACTTCAAGCGTATATACTTCATGGAGTCAGGTATGCGGTCAACACTTGGAAGGAAATGCTCATTCAAGTATGCGGACATATACTGATAGAAAAACGTTCTACCATAGAATGGCTTTGTGCAAACGAAAAGTGTGGTTTCTCAACCAAACAAGAAGATTGGAGACGCGAACTGGCAGCAGGAATATATGTATGGACAGATAATAGTACTGCAACCAAGATAAACATTCTTCATGGAATGTTCGAGGAATGCAATATCCCTGCCTCAGAACTCATCTTTGAATTTCGCCAAGAGATAGAAGAAGTGGATGAGGGATAATTACTTGTAAAGTATAACCATAATAGTATGACAGTACCTACCATCCAGACCAATTCAAGCAAAATAGAGAAATCATTTTTTTTCGACAGTATAAGAAAAAAAATCCGTGCAACCTTTTGAGTTACACGGATTTTATTTATCTATCGCTTATCGATTCTTTACTTGACCTCCTCGAAGTCGGCATCTTGGACGGTGTCGCCGTTGTTGTTGGCATTGCCGCCCTGCTGCGCTCCGGCGTTAGGGTCGAATCCTGCGCCCTGCTGTGCGCCTCCGGCTTGCTGCTGGGCATTGTAGATGTCCTGAGCGGCTGTCTGAAGGGCAGCGTTAAGCTTATCGATTGCAGGGTCGATGGCGTCGATGTTCTGAGCCTTGTGCGCTTCCTTCAACTCGTTGAGCGCCGTCTCTACGGCTGCGCGCTTGTCGGCAGGGAACTTGTCGCCGAGGTCTTTCAACTGCTTTTCGGTCTGGAAGATTACGGCGTCGGCCTTGTTTACTTTGTCGATGCGCTCTTTCTCTTTGGCATCGGCTGCCGCATTGGCTGCCGCCTCGTCTTTCATACGCTTGATTTCCTCGTCGCTCAAGCCGCTTGACGCCTCGATACGGATGCTCTGCTCCTTGCCTGTGGCTTTATCTTTTGCCGACACGTTGAGGATGCCGTTTGCATCGATTTCGAATGTAACCTCGATCTGAGGGATTCCACGCGGTGCCGGTGCGATTCCATCAAGATGGAAACGTCCGAGCGATTTGTCGTCGCGCGCCATTGGACGCTCGCCCTGGAGCACGTTGATTTCAACTGACGGCTGGTTGTCGGCTGCCGTTGAGAACGTCTCGCTCTTGCGCGTTGGTATCGTTGTGTTGGCTTCGATAAGTTTTGTCATCACGCCACCGAGAGTCTCGATGCCGACCGACAATGGAACGACATCAAGCAGAAGCACGTCTTTCACGTCGCCGCTGAGCACACCGCCCTGGATTGCAGCGCCTACGGCTACCACCTCGTCAGGGTTAACGCCCTTCGACGGAGCTTTGCCGAAGAATTTCTGTACGATTTCCTGTACGGCAGGGATACGGGTCGAACCGCCCACGAGAATCACGTCGTCGATGTCTGATGGAGTCAGTCCGGCATCCTTCAATGCCTGCTGGCAAGGAACTACGGTTGCCTGGATAAGGCTGTCGCAAAGCTGCTCGAATTTAGCGCGGGTAAGCGTTTTTACCAAGTGTTTAGGCACACCGTTTACTGGCATGATATACGGCAGGTTGATTTCTGTCGACGTAGAGCTTGAAAGCTCGATTTTTGCTTTTTCAGCAGCCTCTTTCAAGCGCTGAAGAGCCATCGGGTCCTGACGGAGGTCAACACCCTCGTCGTTTTTAAACTCGTCAGCCAGCCAGTCGATAATCTTGTGGTCGAAGTCGTCACCGCCAAGGTGAGTGTCGCCGTTGGTCGATTTCACTTCAAACACACCGTCGCCAAGCTCAAGAATTGAGATATCAAACGTACCGCCACCGAGGTCGAACACCGCAATCTTGCGGTCGCTCTGGCTCTTGTCAAGACCGTAAGCCAACGCTGCGGCTGTAGGCTCGTTCACGATACGGCGAACGTTCAAGCCTGCAATTTCGCCGGCTTCCTTAGTTGCCTGACGCTGAGAGTCGTTGAAGTATGCCGGAACGGTGATTACGGCGTCGGTCACTGTCTGTCCGAGATAATCTTCTGCCGTCTTCTTCATTTTCTGAAGAATCATAGCCGAGATTTCTTGCGGAGTGTACTGGCGACCGTCGATGTCGACACGCGGAGTGTTGTTGTCGCCTTTGACCACATTATATGGCACACGTGCAATTTCTTTTTGCACGGCATCGTAGGATTCGCCCATAAAACGTTTGATGGAGAACACCGTACGAGTCGGATTGGTGATTGCCTGACGCTTTGCAGGGTCACCTACTTTTCTTTCGCCACCATCGACGAAAGCAACGATTGAAGGCGTTGTGTTGCGGCCTTCGCTGTTAGGAATTACCACAGGGTCTTTACCCTCGAGAACTGCCACGCAGGAGTTCGTAGTACCTAAGTCTATACCAATGATTTTACCCATGATTCTATATTTTTATTTGTTATTATTCAAGTTTTCTCTGCCGTGCCCTTGCGGGACGCGGCACACTCGGATAAACAAATCGCGTGCCAAACTCCGGCTGCGCGAATCCGACAGCCGCCGATGCTGACATTACGTCAGTCTGTTACTGACATTTTGCGCTAAAACTCTTCAATTAACCATATTTTTACAAATAAAAAAGTTGTTCTTGATATTTTTTCGTACTTTTGCGAACAAGTAATCTATTTAGAGAACTTTTAAATTTTAAATATTATGAATATCTCTCACATCGAACATCTCGGAATCGCTGTCAAGAGCCTTGACGAAGCCATTCCTTATTATGAAAACATTCTCGGAATGAAGTGCTACTCTATCGAAGAAGTTGCCGACCAGAAAGTAAAGACTGCGTTCTTCAAGGTTGGACAGACCAAACTCGAGCTCCTCGAGCCGACTTCTGACGAGAGCCCTATCGCCAAATTCATCGAGAAGCGCGGCGAAGGCATCCATCACCTCGCATTTGCCGTTGAAGACGGTGTTGCCAACGCTTTGGCTGAAATGGAAGGCAAAGGCGTGCGCCTCATCGACAAAGCTCCTCGCAAAGGCGCCGAAGGTCTGAACATCGCGTTCATCCACCCGAAGTCGACACACGGCGTTCTTACTGAATTCTGCGAGAAACCTGAATAAGCAAACACTTAAACTATTAAGCATTTTAATATGAGCAATCAACTTGAAAAAGTGCAGGAGCTTATCGCCTTGCGCGAGAAAGCACGCCTTGGCGGCGGCGAGAAAGCCATTGCCAAGCAGCACGAAAGAGGTAAATACACCGCACGTGAGCGTATCGCCCAACTGCTTGACGAAGGCAGCTTCGAGGAATTGGATATGTTCGTGCAGCACCGTTGCACCAACTTCGGACAAGACAAGAAACATTATCTCGGCGACGGCGTCGTTACCGGCTACGGTACAATCGACGGCCGTCTCGTTTATGTTTTCGCACAGGACTTCACCGTTTGGGGCGGCTCGCTGTCGGAAGCCATGGCAATGAAGATTTGCAAAATCATGGATATGGCAATGAAGATGGGCGCTCCGGTCATCGGTTTGAACGACTCGGGAGGCGCACGTATCCAGGAAGGCATCAACGCCCTTGCCGGCTACGCTGAAATCTTCGAGCGCAACATCCTTGCATCAGGTGTAGTGCCTCAAATCTCTGCAATCCTCGGTCCTTGCGCCGGCGGCGCTGTCTACTCTCCGGCTCTTACCGACTTCACAATCATGACAAAGGGCATCTCATACATGTTCCTTACAGGTCCGAAGGTTGTGAAGACAGTGACTGGCGAGGACGTTACTCAAGAACAACTCGGCGGCGCAACAATGCACACCACAAAATCAGGTGTGGCACACTTCGCTACTGAAGACGGAGAAGAGGCATTGAAGCTCATCCGCAAACTCCTCAGCTACATCCCTCAGAACAACCTCGAAGAGGCTCCGCTCGTAAAGTGCACAGACCCGATCGACCGCGTGGAAGACGCTTTGAACGAAATCGTGCCCGACTCTCCAAACAAGGCATACGACATGTATGAGATCATAGGCGCAATCATCGACAACGGCGAGTTCCTCGAAGTGCAACGCGACTATGCGAAGAACATCATCATCGGTTTCGCCCGCTTCAACGGACAGTCTGTAGGTATCGTTGCCAACCAGCCTAAATTCCTCGCCGGAGTGCTCGACTGCAACGCATCGCGCAAGGCAGCCCGCTTCGTACGCTTCTGCGACGCCTTCAACATTCCTTTGGTTTCTCTTGTCGACGTTCCTGGATTCCTTCCTGGCACAGGCCAAGAATACAACGCCGTAATCCTTCACGGCGCGAAGCTCCTCTACGCCTATGGCGAAGCTACAGTGCCTAAGGTGACTGTGACAATCCGCAAGAGCTACGGCGGAAGCCACATCGTGATGAGCTGCAAGCAACTCCGCGGCGACATGAACTACGCATGGCCATCGGCTGAAATCGCCGTGATGGGTGCGTCGGGTGCTGCCGAAGTGCTTTATATGAAAGAAGCCAAGACTCAAGAAGACCCGAAGGCCTACATCGCAGAGAAGGAAAAAGAGTACACCGACCTCTTCTGCAACCCTTACAACGCAGCGAAATACGGCTATATCGACGATGTAATCGAACCGCGCAACACGCGTTTCCGCATCATCCGCGCTTTGCAGCAACTGGCTACAAAGAAATTGACCAACCCTGCCAAGAAGCACGGCAATATTCCTTTATAATATAGTTACGTGTATGAATAAAAGATTTTTAACGCTGCTGTTGCTCTGCTCCTTCTGCGTTGCCGGCTTGTTTGCCCAAGGACGCAAAGGCGTCTGCATCAACGAAGTGATGGTGCAGAACGACAGCAACTATGTAGACGACTACGGTATGCGCCACGCGTGGGTTGAGCTGTTCAACTCCACGTTTGGTTCGGTCAACATCTCAAGCATGTTCCTGACCGACGACAAGGCAAACCCGCGTAAATATCCAATCCCACGCATGGACGTCAACACCAAGATCCCGCCACGCCAGCACGTGGTGTTCTGGTGCGACAACGAGCCCGACAAAGGCACGTTCCACGTGAATTTCAGCCTCAAACCCGGACAGGACAACACAATCTACCTGTTTGACAGCGACGGCACAACCCTCATCGACGAGGTAACCGTCCCTGCAACACTGCCTGCAGGCGCTTCGTTCGCCCGCAAGGTCGACGGACAAAAGGCTGAAAACGACGCCGAAGCATGGGAAGTGCGCGACGGAAAGAATGGCAAATACATCACTCCGAGCAGCAACAACGTGATTATCGACAAGAACGAGAAAATCGAGAATTTCGAGAAGCACGACAAGACCGGTGTCGGAATGACAGTGATGGCAATGACCATCGTATTCCTTTCGCTGTTGATTCTTAGTTTATGTTTCATTGGACTTGGTTTGTTCCACGCTCAATCTGCACGCCGCAAGAAGCAAGCCGCAACAGGCACTGTCGACGACAGCAAGCCGCTGATGGCAGGTCTCGACTCAGGCGAGGAGATCGCAGCAATCTGCATGGCTCTCCACGAGCATCTCAACATGCACGACAAAGAGGATTTCGTGCTCACCATCAACAAGGTGAAACGCGCATATTCTCCATGGAACTCAAAGATTTATTCTCTCCGCGAGCTTCCTCACAAATAATCCAAATCCACTTTAAATCATTGAATTTATTATGAAAGAATATAAATATAAAATCAACGGACAAGAATACAAAGTTGCCGTAGGCGACATTGAGAACAACATCGCTGAAGTTTCGGTCAACGGAACGACATACAAGGTGGAACTCGAACAGGCTGCCGCTCCGGCTCCTGTTGTGAAGAGCGTTAAACCTGCAGCCGCTCCACGCACCGAGGCTGGCACAAAAGTCGTTGCCAAACCAGCGGCTGCCGGTGGCGCCGGCGCAGTGAAAGCTCCGCTCCCAGGTGTAATCCTCGACCTTAAGGTCAACGTTGGCGACACTGTTGCCGCAGGCGACACTGTTGTTATCCTCGAAGCAATGAAAATGGAAAACAACATCCACGCCGACAAGGGTGGTGTTGTAAAATCCATCTGTGTAAACAAGGGCGACTCTGTGCTCGAAGGCGCAGACCTGCTCATAATCGAATAATCGTATGGATTTAGTTAGTTTCTTAGGTCAAAACTTTCAGCGCTTCTGGGAATACACAGGCTTTGCCAACGCAACGCCTGAGCATTTCGTGATGCTCGCTGTCGGCTTGCTGTTCATTTGGCTTGCCATAAAGAAGAATTTCGAGCCGTTGCTGCTGGTGCCGATTGGATTCGGTATCCTCGTGGGCAACATCCCTTTCAAGTTGGACGCCGGCCTTGAGGTGGGCATCTACGAGCAAGGTTCGGTGCTCAACATTCTATACGACGGTGTGAGCGCCGGATGGTATCCTCCACTGATTTTCTTGGGAATCGGTGCGATGACCGACTTCTCGGCACTTATCGCCAACCCTAAATTGATGCTCATCGGAGCTGCCGCACAGTTCGGCATCTTCGGCGCGTATATCGTTGCCATGGCCATCGGTTTCGCACCCGACCAGTCTGGCGCCATCGCCATCATCGGCGGCGCCGACGGTCCTACGGCAATCTTCCTGTCGTCGAAACTTGCGCCAAACTTGATGGGAGCAATCGCCGTGTCGGCATACTCCTATATGGCCCTCGTGCCGCTGATCCAGCCACCGATCATGCGCCTGCTCACCACAAAGAAAGAGCGCGTAATCAAAATGAAACCGGCACGCGCCGTGTCGCAGAACGAGAAAATCATGTTCCCTATCGTAGGCTTGCTTCTCACCTGCTTCGTTGTGCCGTCGGCCCTTCCGTTGCTCGGCATGCTCTTCTTCGGCAACCTGCTCCGTGAGAGCGGCGTGACAACACGCCTTGCCAAGACCGCAAGCAACGCCCTCAACGACATCATCGTGATGCTGCTCGGTCTTACTGTCGGCGCGTCGACACAGGCTTCTGAATTCTTGACTTTCGACACACTGAAGATTTTCTTCCTCGGTGCAATGGCGTTTATCATCGCCTCAATGTCTGGTGTGCTCTTCGTCAAGGTGTTCAACCTGTTCCTGCCGAAAGGCAAGAAAATCAATCCGCTCATCGGCAACGCAGGCGTTTCTGCCGTTCCGATGTCGGCACGTATCTCAAACAACATCGGTTTGGAATACGACTCAAGCAACTATCTGCTCATGCACGCCATGGGTCCGAACGTTGCCGGAGTGATTGGTTCTGCCGTAGCTGCCGGTGCATTGCTCGGCTTCCTCGGATAATAGATTTCACCAATCTGAAAATATCCACAAGAGTGCTGGACTCACGTCCGGCACTCTTTTTTTTGCATACATAGCGACCGCTGATGACTATTTATGCATGCGCGCACCGCAAGCAAACCAATGCACAAATCTAATATATATGAGCAGTATTGACATTTTTTCTACTTTTCCTAAATCAATAGTTCGTTAATAATTCAATAATGTGCTAAGCAGCTATACGCTGTAAGCA
>ERZ779799.639-NODE-639-length-11336-cov-3.915433_pt1 | contig 11336 bp, 7 predicted proteins | sample MGYA00511253_ERZ779799 | MGnify/ENA primary metagenome ERZ779799 (study PRJEB29588, sample SAMEA2159541) | human gut metagenome | biome: human gut; feature: human-associated habitat; material: faeces | place: Denmark | collected 2008/2010 ...
TCTTGCCAGCACCTACCTCGTGGGCCAGCAGCGTATTGCCGCCGTACAGCACATGAGCAATGGCATTCTGCTGATGTTCCCGCAGCCGGATTTCCGGATTCATGCCGCCAAAGCGGATATGGGAACCATCGTACTCACGGGGACGGGTACTGTTGAACAGCTCGTTATACTTTTCCACAAGTTCCGCACGGCGATAAGGGTCTTTCCACACCCAGTTCTGGAACGCATCCTTAATGGCCTGCTGTTTCTGCTGGGCGAGGGTGGTCTCCTTTTTATTCAGAACCCGCTTCTGCTTTCCGTCTGCATCCTCCACGGTATCGTAGATACGGATATCCCGCAGATTCAGCGTATCCTCCAGAATCCGGTAGGCGTTAGCTCGGCTGGTGCCGTAGGTCATATAGGCATGAACATCATTCCGGCTCGGTGTACTCTTACCAGTGATCTGCCACTCTGCCGTCATGGGAGAGAATTTCACTTCAATATTTCTGCGCAGATAGAACGGCGGTTCAAAGGTTTCTTCCATAAACTGCTGGATATAATCCCGATTGACCCATGTGGCACCAAGGCGCACATCAATCTCCGAAGCATCCAGGTCTTTCGGCTGTGCCTTTTTCAGATATTCCGTATTTACCGCAAAGGCAGGGTCAGAAGCTGCGGCCAGTTCTGCCACGCGGAGCTTTTCCCGGACATTGCCGGACAGATATTCATCTGCCGTCACCCAGCCGTTTTCCTCGCCGCCCTGCGTCATCGGGTCTTTGAAAATGACACCATGCAGTTCCTGCTGGATTTTTTCATATTCTCCCGGTGTACCTAAAAGCTCCGACATATAGGGCAAATCCACTTTGCCGCGCTCTCCGATGGAGATTGCCAGAGCTTCTGCCGGAGTATCTACGCTGGTAACAGCCCGTTCCGGTCGAATCGTCCGTTTGGTGAACATATCCGCCTTGGATTCCAGCCTGCCGTTTTCATCTACATTTTCCAGAGAGCAGAGCAGATAATAAGACGAATCTTCTGAAAAAGCCTGCGCATTTGCACGGGAGTTGATAAGCCCATACTGATCGGCGAATCGGTCATAGGCTACATTCAGTTCCCGCTGTTTCTGGGCAATCGCGTCCTCCGGATAATCGTTCAGCTGATAGTCGATCAGTTCCTGCACGATGGTGCGAAGCTCCACCATGCCCTTGATCCTGCCGGTGGCTGTCGCAGAAAGGTCAGCTTTCCACATGATACTGTTCTCGCGGAAATAAACATCCCCGTCCACCACCGCATAGGAGAAGTTCTTTACATTGGGGTCTGCCGGAATAGTTTCCCCCTGCAAGGACAGTTCTTCCTCCGGTGCCAGCTCCTGCGCTTCATAGTGGCCGCCGATATGCTGCACAGCCTCATGCAGCTGGTCTCCCAGATCTGCATCCGGAATCGAAATGACTGTACATTCTTCCTTGCCGTACTGGGTGCTTTCCGTTGTAATCTCACCCAGCACCATTTCCGGGTGGTCAACAAAATAGCTGTTGAGGGTAATACCCTCCGATGTCAGCCCCAGATGCACCCAATCCGGTTCGATATCAATGGGATGGTCTCTCTTTTGCAGAAAAATGATATCCGACACTACATCTGTACCGGCATTGGCACGGAATGCGTTGTTGGGAAGTCGGATAGCTCCCAGCAATTCTGCCCGCTGCGCCAGATACTTTCGTGCGTCCGGATTTTTGGAATCCATCGTATAGCGGCTGGTAACAAAGGCCACGATACCACCGGGCCGAACCTGATCCAGTGCCTTGGCAAAGAAATAGTTGTGGATAGAAAATCCGAGTTTATCATATGGCTTATCGCTGACACGGTAGTTGCCAAATGGCACATTGCCCACGGCCAGATCATAGAAGTCGCGGCGGTCGGTGGTTTCAAAGCCTGCCACCTTGATTTCTGCCTGCGGATACAGCTTCTGCGCAATACGCCCGGTGATGGAATCCAGTTCCACACCATACAGTCTGCTTCCCAGCATGGAATCCGGCAGCATACCGAAGAAGTTGCCGACACCCATCGACGGTTCCAGAATATTGCCTTTCTCAAATCCCATACCGTCCAACGCTTCATAGATTGCACGGATCACGGTAGGACTGGTGTAGTGCGCATTCAGAGTCGAAGCCCTGGCTGCGGCATATTCTTCTTCCGTAAGAGCTGCTTTCAGTTCCTTATATTCGCCTGCCCAGGCAGCTTTCCCTGCGTCAAAGGCATCTGCCAGCCCGCCCCAGCCGACATAATTGGCCAGCGTCTCCTGTTCCTCCGGTGTCGCATCCCTGTTCTGATTTTCCAAGGTTTTCAGCGTGTAGATGGCATCCATGTTGGCACGGAATTTCTGCTTAGGACTGCCTTCGCCGAGGTGAAAGCTGTTGATGCGGTAGTTCTCCGCATGTTTTGCTTCATGCTCTGCCCGGAACGCTTCTTCTTTTCCAGAATTCAGATCAACCATCAGATTGTGCAGGTGAACATTTTCCTCATGCCCCAAAATTCTTGCCAGATTTTCCTTGCTTTCCGAGCGGAAGATCGGATACACGGAATCCGGGTCTCGAAGTTCCACATCAAAAAGCCCGACTTTTTCAATCGTAAATGCCTTTCCGTCCAGATACAGCGTATCGCCGACACGATAATCTGGCTGCACCGGAGCTGCCGGTTCTGGCTGCACAGTTGCAGGCTCTTTTTCAGCCTCCATATTCCTGCCGCGAATCTCCTGCAACGCCTCTGACGCACTCACATAATCGGCAAATGTCTGTACTTTTCCGTCTGAATATCCGTAATACTCTTCTTTGACATAATCCCAGATGGCAAACGCATCTTTAGAATCCGGAAAGTTCTCGCCGGTCATTGTGACCACAAACCGTTCATCCGGTGCATAGCCAGACTCTCTGGAAAGTTCGCTGGCGTGTTCCTGCATTTCCAGTACCAGAGGATCTGTCTCTGCGTGAGCCGATTCCTGTATTTCTTCGGATTCCACATCTGGGAATGGAATGTCCTGCTGCAAATTCTGCTTGCTCTGTTCAACATAGAGCCAGTCTTTTGCTTCCCGTTCCTGAACTTTTTCAATCAGCTGCTGGCGGTAGGTCTCTGCCTCCCATTCGCTGGTAAACTCCTCGCTGACACCATCCGGCTCTACATGAATGCCGTCCTGAATATCATCCCAGACCGCATAGCCAGCGTCTGTCTCCATCACGGTAAACCGCTGGGGTGCTGCCAGTTCACTCCGGGCATATACATCCGCAGCCGTATTCAGCAAGTTGTCCACATGCTCATTTCCGGTATCGTAGTGTTCCGGTGGTGTTGGCGGAAATACATGGGCGGCAGTCGGCATAGGAAGCGGCGCACCATATTCCTGCTCCAGCTTCCGATACTCTTCCATTTCCAGTGCGGTAAGATATTGACCATTTACCACAAGCCGGTCTAACCGCTTATCCACCGCCGACCATGTAAGTCGCACTTCCCGGTCATGGTCATAATTGCGAAGCAGAATACCTCTTCCGTTATAATCGGCAAAACCACGACTGCCATCCATAAAGGTATAGCTGTGACCACCGAGACCGTATTCCGCTTTCAGAAATGCAGCTCGTTCTTTTGCGTCCCCTTGCTGCTGATACAGCGCATAAATACGGATTTTTCCGCCCTCAAAATTAGAACCTGCTCGCAACATCCGGTCGATTTCATCCTCAGAAATGACAAAAGCGGAGGGCTTTTCGCTCTCCGCTTCTCTGGCTGCATTTTCTGCCGCCGCATCAATTTTCTGAATCTGCTCTGCCTCGGACTGAAACAGGCTCATAAAGTTTAGCTGTTGATAAGTTCCGTCAGAATGACTTCCTCTGCCTGCGCTTTCAGCATGTTCATGTGCTGCACCCAGGCCATTTGGTTCGATTTCTTGTCCGGTGCCGAATTCGCTTTCAGAAGCTCCGCCATCATCTGCTCCATCCGTGCGGTCGCGGTCTCCTGAATCTCCCACAGGTGCGGGTACAGCTTCTCGGTCAGGATCAGGTGATTGTACAGCAGCGTGTTGTTCTCCTGCAGGAACGCTCTGCGCATCCTCCCGTACTTGCCCAGAGGCTTCTGTTCCTGCACCGACAACTGGATATCCGGAATCAGGTAATCGCCGTTCTTCGTGTAATTCAGCTCCATCATAGTTTTGGCTCCTTTCTGCCTGCTTATCTCTTTCATAGGTTCGGATCGTGCGTTCAATTTCCCGGAAGATCTGGCTGGACATTTCGCTGACCGCAGTTCCCAGCACATTGGCGGCAGCCTGCGTATTAAAATCAAAAATGTCCAGAAAATCCTCGTGCTCAAAATAGTCATCTGCATTGCCCACCGTCCGGGTAAAGACGGAATATGCGATGCTGACAGCGGCAGCTCTCTTAAAGGAAGCTCCGATGTTGAGTTCATCATATCCTTCCAGATAGGAATCTGCAACGATGTCACTGATCTGCCTGCGATTTTCCTCCCAGTAATCCCTTGCAAGGCGTTCTGCCGCTTCCATGATATGATTTTCCAGAGACCCAGCACCGGCAGGAACATCAAATGCTACATCCAGTGCGCGAATGATTGGCTGCTCATGCTCCGCATTCATTTTCCAGAGCTGTACCGGTCGGGAATTCTTCCGTTCTCCGGTATCTGCCACATCAAATACATACCGCAGTTTCGGCTGCTCGCCGCGCATGTCCAAAAGAGCAATGCCCTTGGAGCCACGCTTCACATAGCGGTTCATCCGATCATTCCAGAGATCGTACTCTGCACAGGCCGTCGCTTCTGGTCTCTGCTTATAGATCATCAGCTGCTCCGCAAAGGGATACTTATAAAGCCGCGCGGATGTGGTCAGAAACGCTGTCCACTGTTCTTTGCTGCCAGTGATCTGTGCCGCAGCTTCCTGCGCCATCTGCATATAATAAGCCGTTTTCGTCATCATCTGTCTTTTTCCTCCTCTCCTTTATTCGTCCGGATACAAATCCAGTGCCTCATATTCTGCATCCGTCATCTCTGCCAGTTTTGCAAGCAGCGAGGCCGTCCACCTGCGCAGGTTTCTGTCTCTGCCCGTCAGACTTTTTTGCATCTTTTGAAGCTCTTCGATCAGCCCTGTCCGTGTGCCAGGGCTGTAAAGCATCATGAGCATCCATTCGTCATCCGTAAAACGCATTTATAACTCCTTTTCTTCGCAGCACCTGCGAGGCGGCGCAGGCGGCACAGCCTCCTGCTTTTCCTTCAGCTGGTCCAGAACCGATGCTTTCTCCACCGGTTCTTCCTTCTTTCCGTTATTGATTACGCCGTCAATCATGCCGTAATCGTCCTCCATCGCCATTTCTGCGGCTTTCAGGTAGTTCTCCGGTTTCAAAAATCCGGGCAGTTCCTGGAAGCCGATGGAATCCACATAGTGACAGCTTACAACACCATTCTGCCGTAAAGCCACGATGTCAGACACAGAAAGACTATGACCAGTAAAATCATCAGGGCGGGAAACATTGAATTTCGCATACAGTTCCTCCAACATCGTATTCTGATCCTTGTAGGGAAGCAGCGGAGCCGTATAAACCACTTCATAATGGTCAATATCCGGTTCCAGCCCCATCCGTTCCAGTTCGCGCATAGACGAAAAGCGTTCATATACCGTATCCTCGCTGCGGCGAAGCTGCAAAATCGCATACTGGTCGGTAGTACTGTCGAGAAATGCCATCATTCTTTCGTCCGGTGCCTGCGTTCCATGCACTTCATCCCATTTTTCAATTCTTGCCATCGTTCATTTCTCCCTTCTCCATAAACGGCAGGCCGTTTTCCTTTGCTTCCTGTCGCTGCTGTTCCCGCCGCTTTTCACTGTACGGCGGTCGGATACCAACACAGCGTTTCGGAATCGTATAAGTGACCGACCCATGCTCCCGGTGCTCCAAAATAAACTGCTCCGGATACTGTTTTCGCAGTTCCCGAAGCTTCTTAATCAGGCGGCTGTCATGGGTATAAATGCTGGCGGTATCCAGTTCATTATCAAAATTGATGACGGTTTCCTGCTCTGCCTTCGTAAGCTTGTATTTCATCGCTCTGCCTCCTTCGCCTTGGCAGCTTTCACCGGCGTATCCGTTCTGGAAGACAAATCCGAGAGTTTACCCAGCACAGATTCCCGTCTGCTGATTTCCGCTTCCTCTGCACGATCACAAAGTTCATCATAGTCAATCCGCGTCATGGTGCGGCCACCGAACCCATAATCCGAAAGAATCTGGTCTCTGGCTGCATTCATGCTGATTTCCGGGTTGTCGATCTGTCCACCGTCAATTTCCGTAAAGTCCTTATGATATAAGGTATAGTCGTAACCGTCCTCACAGGTCTGAATGGCAAGAAAGCCCTTGCTTCCCAAATCCCATGCACTGCGATCTTCCGTAATCAGCGGCTCCGGGCGGCATGTACCACCGCCGCGTTCCAGCATTTCTGCCAGCTGACAGATGTGCAAAACATCATACCCCAGGCGCAAATGATATTCGTCCATATATTCGCAGCGAGCTGAGAACTTCCGGTTCGGATACTCGATCTCCACTGCACTGCCATCCGGAATTTTGAACCGATCCTCGTAGTTGCTGGTGATAAACCGGATATTTTTTGCATTCTCCAGCTCAGGATCAGCCTTTTTCATCTGCCAGAGAACCTTTCTGCCGCCGCGTACCTGCTCCAGCATCTCCGGAGCTACCGGCGCAACGGCAAGACCGTCAAGCTGGGGAATCTCCTTGAGTGCTGCCACCCTCGCGCTTTCTTCCAGCGTAGAAAACGGCTGTTTATCCAACACATCCCAGCCAATGTGTCCCTCGGTGGTCTGCACCTTGCTGTCCATATCAAAGCAATGGAATTCCACGCCGTCCTGCTTTTCCTGCAAGGAAAGCAGCGCAGCATTATCCACCAAATAAGCTGCATTCATCATTTTCATGCTCATTTTTTACCTCCAAACTCCAGCTTAAATGCTGCTGCACCGTCCTCGCCAGTCTCTACATGAACGGTTGTGTCATAGTAACGTCCAGACTTCTTGGAATAGCAGTGGGTAAGCCGTGCTTTTCCCTGATTTACCAGTTGCTTTGCCAGTTCCTCTGTCATCTGCTTTCCCAGTGTCTGAAAGAACCTGTTTTCCTTCCAGAGCGCAAATTTACAGCTCTTATCCCTGCAAAACCATCCATTTGCCGTTTCACAAACATCACTGCCGCAGGCGGGGCAGGAACCAATGACTTTGCATTCCGGCTGCATCAGGACATTGGCACCTTTCACAGCCTCGTAGGTTTTTACAAGTCCGCTGACCATGCTGCTGATTTCTCCCATAAAGGCATCGCTGTCATACTCGCCGTGTTCTATTTTCAGCAGTTTTTCCTCCCAGTCTGCCGTCATGGATGGAGACTGAATCTGTTCCGGCACCACCGTCACCAGCGCATTTCCCTTGTCCGTAGAGCAAAGGTATTTCGTTTTCTTATCACCCCTACGCTCGATAAAGCCTTTCTGCACCAGTTTTTCGATGATGGCAGCGCGTGTAGCTGGTGTGCCGATGCCTTTTCGCTCTACACCAGCCGGAAATTCATCCGAGCTGGCACTTTCCATCGCTGAAAGCAGAAGATCTTCGGTAAACCTCTTGGGTGGGCTGGTCTTGCCTTCTTTCAGATCGACACCGGCAAGTTCCAATGTCATGCCTTCCGAAAGCTCCGGAAGATCACCTGCCTCCGCATTCTTCTCAGCATCTTCAACCGGCTTTCCTGCATATTGCCTCCAGCCCATATCCGTGACTGTTTTGCCTTTCGTGCGGAACTTCTGACCGGCGCACTCCGCTTCCACTATGGTTTCTGCATAGCGGCAAGGAGTTCCTACCGCACAAATCAGACGCACCGCCAGCATGGTAAGAATCGCCTGTTCTCCACTGGGAAGAGAGGAAATGTCATAACCCGCCGCTGTTTTTGTGGGGATTATGGCATGGTGATCGGTCACTTTCTTGGAATTGATGACCTGCGCTGCATTCACCGGTGCTGGCTCATCCGGTTGAATCTGAAAGCTCTGCTGGATCACAGAAACAAGTTCCGGCACCAGCGGTGCCATATCATCCGTCAGATACCGGCTGTCGGTACGGGGATAGGTCACGAGTTTCTTCTCGTACAGAGCCTGCGTGTAATCCAAGGTCTGCTGGGCAGTGAATCCCAACTGCCGGTTTGCTTCTCTCTGAAGCGAGGTCAGATCAAACAATGCCGGGGGCTTCTCTGATTTTTCTTTCTGCTCCACCTTAGTAATGATGGCACTACCTGCCTGACAGCACTCTGCCACCAGTTTTTCTGCTTCTGCTTTTTCTTTCATCCGCTCACCACCTGCTTGAAAATCCCGGAATTTCAATTCTGCCGAGTAGAACGGCTCTGGCTTGAAAGCCCGGATTGCTGCATCCCGCATGACCACCATCGCAAGCGTTGGTGTCATCACGCGCCCCACATTCAGGGTCTGCCCATACAGACATGAAAAAAGCCGGGTGGCGTTGATTCCGACAATCCAGTCGGCACGCTCCCGGCATAAAGCCGCCTCATATAAGGCATCATATTCTGTTCCCGGTCGGAGCTTCTGAAAGCCTTCCCGGATCGCACTGTCCTCCATCGAGGAAATCCAAAGTCGTTCCACCGGCTTTTTGCAGTCGCACTGATGGTAAACCAGTCGGAAAATCAGTTCTCCCTCACGCCCTGCATCGGTTGCACAGATCAGACTCTCCACATCTTTCCGCTGCATGAGCTTTTTCAGGATTCCGAACTGCTTTTTCGTGCTGGCAGATACCTGATACCGCCAATGATCCGGCAAAATCGGAAGATCATCATACCTCCACTTGGCATACTTTTCATCATAGGCTTCCGGCTGGGAAAGTTCCACCAGATGCCCCACACACCAGCTGACAAGGTAGCCATTGCCCTCCATATAACCGTCTCCGCGCTGATTTGCCCCGATCACCTTCGAGAGACTCATGGCAACCGAGGGCTTTTCCGCTAATACAAGCTTCATTCGATACTGCTCCTTTCGCAAAAAATTAGCAGCCAGGCACCGAAGCGCATGACTGCTATGTAAAAGGGACGGCTTCTCAGCCGCCCCACAGGTCAACGCTGCGTTAATCAGACAGGTTCATCGTCCGATTCTGCTTCGTAATCCTCGTTGACATCCACTTCTTCGTCCTCGTCACCGTCATCCTCCGGCAGCTGGAGCGCGTCTTCATCCTCATCGTGATAATCCGCATCAGGGTCCGGCTGATTTTTCTTGGACGCAGGCTTTACGCCCTTCATCTTAACATAAAGATAACCGCCGACACCGGCTGCACCGATCACAAACAGAAGCAGCATAATCATCGGGAGCGGGGAAGCTTTCTTCTGCTCGCTCTCTGTTTTTTGCTCTTCCGGTGCAGGTTCCGTCTCCTTCGGCTTTTCGGTTTCAGCAGGTTCCGTGACTTCCGGTTTCTTCTCCTGATACTTGGCGGCTTCCTCTTCATCCATCAGCGCAAGCAGATCGGCCTCATCCACCATATTCAGAAAATGCACATTCTGGTTGCCGTCTTTATCGCGGTCGATGATCAGGTAGAAGGTGTTGCCCGCCTTTGTCACCAGTGTGATGAACTGCTGGCTGGATTTATCTTCTTCCTCACCGATATCGTCCACCAGCGTCATATTTCCTTCCGGAGTCAAAGCTGTACTGGATTCCGTCTCATCCTCGGATGACATTCCGCTCTGCATCAGATCCAGAAACAGCTTCAGCGCATCTTCACTGAACATGCTGCTGTCTTTTGTGGAATCCGTGACATTCAGGTACTTTCCATGTGCATACCCGGTTTTGCCGTTGAAGTTCACCTTATACCAGTCACCGCATTTTTCGACAATCTCCACCGTATCGCCTGAATGCAGATATCCGATAATCTCCTGATCCATGCCGGGACCGGAACGAAAATGCAGGCTGGTGATACCCGGCACCACTGTACCCATCTGCTTTCGAGACTTTTCGCTGCCGATGTTGTATTCCTTGCCGCCCACCGTAACGATCAGGTTCCCATCCGCATCCGTAGAAACCTCATAGCCATCCGGCAGCACCTGCATATCCGGGTCGATTTCGATGCTGTCGGTATTGTCCGTTTTCCCTGCATTTGCGCTTCCTGCTGCATCCGCTTCCTGCGCAGCGGTACTGACAGATGTGTTCTTCTGCACATCATCGCCCGTATAGGCAAACGCAGTAGTCGCAAAGGTTCCTGCCACCATCATGCTGGCAAGCAGCATTGCCATCATCTTTTTCATTCCACATCCTCCGTTTCTTTCTCGTCCAGTTTCATGTTTTCCGGGTTTGGAACCGCAGCCTGCGCCATCTGAATGATGACTGCCAGCTGTTCCGGGGTCAGGCTCTGGGCATGTACCATTTCACAGATTTCGCTGTTTTCCTGTTCGTGGTACTTTCTGTCCCATTCCTTTCTGCGCTCCTCCCACTCATCGCGTTTTCTGCGGGCTTTCTCCCGCTCCGCAGCAATCTTTTCCAGTTTCAAGCTCATATCGTTTCCTTTCCGGACGAATAAACGCCCTGTTTTTATCGAATTCTTCCCATACAGTAGTAATGCTGCCGCCAGTAGTTCGTCTCAATGGAAGCATAGGAAATTGGGTTGCCGCAGTGAATCATCATCCCGTTGCCGACATAGTAGAGTAGGAAAGTGCCGCCTTATCGTATTTCTACGACAGGTTTGCACAGACCTCTCCCAGAACCGTGCTTGCGCCTCTCAACGCACACGGCTCCCCATTTTTTGCTCCATTTCAAAAGTCATTCCGTTTTAGTTCCATGATGAATTCTCATGTGGCATTTGTGGCACACAACGATTGTCTTGCGCCTCTTTGCCAGCATGACTTTCTCCCAATCAGCTTTACCTTTCAGGTTTTTGACCTTGTTTACATGGTGGATTTCATAGCTATCGCTGTCTGTACAGCCGCAGACTTCACAGACTTTGGCCTTCAGACGTTCCTCGAAGGATGTTGTGTTGTGCGAATAGCGATACGCCAAATCGGGCACTTTTTCCGTCAAATCTTTGCCTTTGCAATCGCTGTACTTAGCGAACATCATACGGCGTTTTCCCTTTTTGGTTTCATACGGAACACCCCATGCGCCAGTCCCATCTCTGTATTCATAACGAACCTTAGAAATTCGGGAGCGATGCTTGTTTGCGAGTGTTTTCAGACAGCTGTATTCCATCAGATAGCCAAAGTAAACGAGCTTGTTGAAGTTGCTTGCAATGGCATAATAGTTACAGAGCCCTCGGAGTTCCGCATTATAAATCATTACGATTTCCAAATCCGTGCGGTTCAGCA
>ERZ779799.660-NODE-660-length-11142-cov-3.788040_pt1 | contig 11142 bp, 8 predicted proteins | sample MGYA00511253_ERZ779799 | MGnify/ENA primary metagenome ERZ779799 (study PRJEB29588, sample SAMEA2159541) | human gut metagenome | biome: human gut; feature: human-associated habitat; material: faeces | place: Denmark | collected 2008/2010 ...
ATTTTTAATTTTAGGAGGAAAAAAAATGAATAAAAAAATAATTCTTTCAGTATTAGCAATTTTAATTAGCATATGCTTAATACTAACAGGTTGTGGTAAAAACAAAGAAGATGAAAACAAAGAAATAGCAAAATTAGTTGATGAATATGCTCCTTTTGAATTTACAATTAAATATCCAAAAGATGCAGGATATAAATTCGAAGCAGATTTAGAAAACACACCATATGTAGCAGGTAAACTTATAAACGAAGAAAAAAATATCAAAATTTCATTTAATTTTTCAAAAACATATGAAAGTTCAATGAAAAAAGAAAAAGAGAATAAGTCTAGCCAAGAAAATTATGCGGAAACAAATTATACTAAATTAGGTGGATATGAGTATTATGATAAATTCAACTATTATGGAGTAAGCTTATTAAACAAAAATGAAGAAGGTAGTTGCTTACAAGTTATAGTCAAAGTAAGTAAAAACAAAAATAATGGAGCAAAATTAGATGTAACAGAATTTGCAAAAACAGAAGAATTAAAAAATATCTTAAGTTCTATGACATTAAATGATAAGATAGAAGGTAAAAAAGTTGATGGAATAATATCATCAAACCATAAATTAATAGTAAAAAACCTAGAAAATCCAGACGAAAGCAAGTATTATGTTAAACAATATCCAGATACAAATGGTGTAAAAAGCATATATGCCTTAAAAGAAGTAAATAAATACAAAGGAGAAGGAGCATCTTTCAGACTAACATATTATGGAAATGCAGGAAACTACAAAGATTTAGATGCATGTCTTGCATACCAAGAAAAAACATTCAAAATGAAATTTGAAGATTATACATTATTTGGACAAAAAGTTAAAGTAGATGTATCAAGACACGCAATAGGAGAAAGTTCATCACCAGAAAAATACAAAACTTGGATAGCAGGTTATTTTGAAAAAGATGGAAAAGTATATGATTTTCTATATATTCAGTATGTTGGGGTAGATGATAGTCTTGGAGAAAAATTAGTTAATAATGTATTAAATAATTTTACAATACAAGAATAATGAAATAATAGGAAGAGAGGGAATTAAATATGGGATTTATTAAAGCATTTACAGGAGCATTAGGAGGAACATTTGCGGATCAATGGAAGGATTTTATTGTACCAAGAAGCGATGTGCCAGCAACAGCAGCAATTTTTGGAGCTGAAAGAAGAGGAACAGATAGTGGAAGAGGATCAAATACAAAAGGATCAGAAAACATAATAACAAATGGAAGTAAAATAGTAGTACCTGAAGGAACAGCATTACTTACATTCCAAGACGGAGCAATAACAGGATGCGTAACAGAACCAGGTGGCTTTATATATTCATCAGATGATCAAAATTCACAATCATTTTTAGCAGGAGATGGATTCTTTTCATCAACCCTAAAAACATCTTGGGAGAGATTTAAATTTGGTGGAACACCAGGTGGAGAACAAACTGTTATATATGTAAATCTAAAAGAAATACCAGGAAATAGATTTGGAACACAAGCTGAAATTTATTGGGATGATGCGTTTTTAGGAACACAGGTTGGAGCTATAACAAGAGGAACATATACAATGAAAATAGTAGATCCAATACTATTTGCAAAAAACTTTGTTCCAATGGAATATTTAAGACCAGGTGCAGAAGTATTTGATTTTGCTGATATGGATAATCCAGCAGGTGAACAACTATTTAATGAAGTAGTAGGAAGCTTATCAGCAGCATTTTCAAACTAAACAAATGACCCAAGTAGAGGAAATCGTATATCAAAAATACAAGGAGATCAAATAGGATTTGCTCAAAGTTTATCACAAGCAGTAGAAGAAGGATATACTTGGAAATCTGGAAGAGGATTAGAAATAGTAAAAGTTGCAATAACAGCAATTGAATATGATGAAGACACGAAGAAACTATTAAGCGATGTAAAAAAGGCAGATGCTCTATCAGGAGCAAGAGGAAATTCATTTATGCAACAATCAGTTGCTCGTGGTTTCCAAGCAGCTGGAGAAAATGGTGGAGGAGCTGGAATGGCATTTATGGGAATGGGCATGAATGCTGCTGGAAATGTTATGGGAGGATTCCAACAACCAGTTTACCAACAACCTCAACAGCCTCAACAACAAACACAACAACAAGAAGATCCTTATGAAAAATTAGCAAAATTAAAAAAACTATTAGATGATGGAGTTATTTCTCAAGAAGAATTTGATGAAGCAAAGAAAAAACTTTTGGGGGTTTAATAAATGAATGAAAATGAAAATGTAGTTGAAAATCAAGAAGAAATATCTCAAGTACAAGAAAATAATGCAACTGTTATAAAAACAGATGTAGATGCAAAAGACGGGCAAAACAAATGCCCTAAATGTGGAGCAACAGATATCTCTTTGAACCCCAAAAATGGAAAATTAAGATGTAATTTTTGTAGACACGAATTTGAACCAGAAAAACTAGATGCAATGGAAAAAGACATAAGCAAACTAGAAGGAGAAATAGTAGGGTCAGGTGCTACAAATATAATAGCAGATACAAATGATATGGTAACATTTAAATGTAGTAGCTGTGGTGCAGAGGTAGTAGTAGATACTGCCAAAGCAACACAAGCCAGGTGTCACTGGTGTAGAAATACATTATCTGTAAATCAACAAATACCAAATGGTGCAGTACCAGACACAGTATTGCCATTTAGCATTCCTAAAAAAGAAGCAAAGGAAGCAATAGAAAAATTTGTTGGTAAAAGAAAATTCTTTGCACATCCAATGTTTAGAAAAGAATTTACAACAGATAACGTAATGGGAGTATATTTACCATATATGATAGTTGATGCAAATACACATGCAAATTTAAAAGGACAAGGAGAACATGAAACAAGAAGATGGACAGAAAAAAATGGGGATAGTTATGATACATACTATGATGCGGATTTATATGATGTAGAAAGAGATTTTGATTTAACAATAGAAGGATTAACTGTAGAATCAAGCAAAGATAAATTAGATACAGGATCTAAAGATAAAACAAACAATATAATCAATTCAATAATGCCATTTGATACAGAAAATTGCGTAAAATGGGATGCAAATTATATAAAAGGATACACATCAGAAAAAAGAGATACTAATGTAGAAGAATTAAAAGGTTTAGTCAAAGAGCAATCAAAAGATGTAGCAAGATTTGCAGCTAATAAAACCTTGGAATTTTATGACCGTGGTGTCAGATGGGATTCTGAAAATTTAGAAGTGAAAGGACAACAATGGAAATCTGCATATTTACCAGTATGGCTTTACAGCTATCAACAAAAAAAAGGAAATAAGAGTTTACTTCATTATGTAGCGGTAAATGCAAGAACTAAGGAAACAACGGGAAGTGTTCCAATACATATGCCAAAACTTGTATTGATTTCAGCACTTGTTGAAATATTAGGTATAATTGCAATGATATTCACAAAAACAGATGATAATAATTGGCCATGGCTATTTTTATTAAGTGGTATTATATATTTTTGGTTAATGCATTCAAGATATAGAAATAGTGGTGCAAGACATAGCCACGAAACAGAAACAAAAACAAATATGACAAATTTAAGAGAATATGATAAATTTGTTACAAAACGAAGAAGACTTGATAATTCTACAATGGAAGGTGCAAATAACACAAAAATTAAAGGAAATTCAAATAAACTAGATTTTAAAAAGCTTCTTAAGAAATAAAATTAAAAAAGCTGACATAAAGCAAAAATTTATAAAATTTTAAAGGAGGAATTTTATGGGATTATTTTCAAAAGAGGAGTGTTGCTTCTGTAATAAAAAAGTAGGAATGCTATCAAGAAAAAAATTAAGAGATAAGAAATATATATGTAGAGATTGTGAAAAAAATTGTAGTGCATTTATAGATATTTCAAAATTTGATTCAGAATATGCAAAGCAACACTTTGAATACATGAAAAAGCAAGATATTTTATACAAACAAGCTTTCGAACCATTAAGCAAAGAAGAAAAACTTAGAACATTTTATCAATTTAGCGGTATAGTTTTTGCAGATAGTATAGCGATGTTTGAGGTGATTACTCCAAAAACAGAAAAGAAAAATTTTAAAGAGTTATTCAGATATGATCAAATAAAAGATTATGAAATCTATTCTAGTTTAAACAATCAAGAAGGTGGAAAAAAATATTCAGAAGTTGGTGTTCAAATAAACTTATATTGTAAAAATGGAATAGACAGTGTCGGAATGACAGAACAAGAAAAAGCAATGGCTCATCCATATGTGAAAACAATAAAAATTTGTTATGGAAAAAATGTTAACAGCAATTTATGTGTAAAAGATCCAATAAACCATTTAGATGAAATCTTTTTAAGAGAGCCACGATTTAAATCATTTGCAAGAGGAATAAAAGAATCATTTACAGGAACAGAAACAGAAAGAAGAAATATGAAACAAAGTGTAGATGCAATAAAAGCACTTGGAGGACTTGCAAAGGCTAAGTTAAGTGGAGATGAGAGCAGTATGGAAGCAGCAAAGGCAAATATGAAAGATACAATTGTTAGCACAGTAAATTTAGCAAGTGGAAATCGACTTAAATATAAAGAAATAGCAGATTCCGTTGAAAAAAGAGTTTGGAATGAACAATAAAGGGGAAAGTATAATATGGCTAAAAAAATAAAAATTGTAATATATATAATAGTTGTTATTTTTTCGGTTTTTCTAGTAGCAAAAGCCATAAAACAGGAAAGTGGAGCAAATCCAGAAGTATTAGATAAAGTAGTTATTTTGAATGAAGCAAAAGTACTTCCAGAAAACGAAGGTAAACTTGTTTTAGTTTCCGGAAAACTTAAAGCAAGTGAAGTATTTAAAGATAATACATTTGGATTAGAACTAGATACATTCAGGGTAAATAAAATAGTAGAGATGTATCAATATAAAGAAGGTAATGATGAAGTTGGTTTTGAATGGAAAGAAAAAGTTGAAAAAAAGTCTATTATATCAGGTTCAGGGGGAATATATAGAAACCCAGAAAAATCAATGAGCAGTATAAATAAGTGTGATAAAGCATATTTAGGAGAATTTACTGTTTCAGAAAAATTAACACAAAGAATAAATAACAATGAAAAAGTAGAACTACCAGAAATAGAGGGATTTAAGAGAAAAGGTGAATACCTAACAAATTCAAAATGGGGGCCTAGTGTTGGAGATATAAGAATAAAAATGAGCTATGTAAATTTAGAAAAATTAGGAGACATATCAATACTTGCTAAACAAGTAGGAGATGGATTTGAAGAGTATAAATTAGATACAGGAGCTTATGCTTTTAATGTATATCAAACAAAAATTTCAAACAAAGAAGAACTAGCAAAAGCACTAGAACAAGACAGTAAGAACATGGCTGGTGGAATGATATTCATAATTATAGTACTTATAATTATAGGAATAATCCTATTTAGAACCAACATAAAAAATTTAATTGATAAAATTAAAAATAAAACAAACAAATGAAAGGAGGATGGTTTTATGAAAAATAAAACAAAATATTTAGTAGCAATATTATTAATGCTAGTTAGTTTTCTACTAATTGGAGCTACTAATGTAAATGCAAAAACAATCACAGTAGAGAATGAAGAAGAACTATTTAATGCATCAAAAGGAATTGATTCTGAGATAAATGAAATTAAATTAGCAAAAGATATTACTTTAACAAAGTTCCTAAATTTTTATGTTGTAAATGACATTACTCTTGAATTAAATGGGCAAACATTAGATATAGGTTCCTATGGTCTTTCATTTAATTATGGACAGTCTGATTATGATGAATCAAATAACGATTACTATTATAACTTTAATAGTAAATTAACTATTAAGGATAGTAGTAGTAGTAAAACTGGTAAGATTCTTTCAAGAGAAAATATTTTCTTTAATTATTATGATACTAATCATGATGAGGAAATAAAAAAATTTGGATTAACTATTGATGGTGGATATTATGAAATGCTTAGTTCAAGACCTAATTTCTTTGAATTCTTTTCTAGAGATTACTATACAAATGGTAAAAATCTTAATGTTGATGTAAATATAAAAGATGCTGTATTTAAATTAAATGATGGTATGTATCTTTTTGGCACTATATCAAATTCTGATTCAGATATTAAACTAAATTTTAATTTTGAGTCATTGAAAGTGCTAGGACTTACAAGTAAATTAGGTAGTTTAAAATTGGGTGAAATGAAATTAGATGAGGTGATTGATCCTAATTCTAAGGCATACTTTCAAAAACTACCTTATACAACAGGAGCTCCAGTTTTAGAAGAAGCAGATAGAAATACTTTAGTTAGAAATTTCTATGCAACTGGAGGAAATGATCCTTATATTATTATAAAAAAAGTTAAAGGCTTTGAAATAAATAATGTAGAAATAAACGAAACTTATAAGGAAACACCTAGTCTTAATGGTATATCAATTAAAAATATAAGTGATAATGATTTACAAATTCAAAATGTAACAGTAGATAGTTCTAATTTTGTAGTTGAAGGACCTAGTACACAACCAACAGTTAGTGCTGGTGCAACAAATACAGATTATAAAATTAGGGCAATAGAGGGACTTCCTGTTGGAACTTATACAGCAACAATTACTGTAGCTGATAGTAATGGTAATTATACGGCAACAGTTACATTAAAAGTTGAAAAGAAAAATTATGATGGAGTAGTAATTAATTATCCAAGTAATTGGATATATAATAGCAATCCAACTTTAAGTATAACAGGATTAGAATCTTTAGGAAGTAATGAATATGAAATTTATTATTCAAAAGAAACAACTCCTGGAAATTATGAAAATATAGGAAATACATTACCTATATTAGTAGGTAAATATAAAGTGAATGTAAAAATCACAAGTGTAAACTATATTGAAAGTGAAAGTAGTGTTGATTTTGAAATCACACCAATTACTACAGAAGTAAAAGTTAAAAGCCATGACGAAACATTTACATATGATGGAACAGAACATACAAAAGATGCTTATGATGTTTTATGGGCAAATAATGCTAGTCCAGTAGCTGGCAATATATTACCTAACGGTGATAAAGTTACTGCTGAAATTACTGGTAAAGTAAGAGATGTTAAAGATACAACACTTGAAAATAATACAATTGGAAAAATTACAATAACAAATGCAGAAGGTGTTGATGTAACTCATTGTTACAAGAATATTAAAGCGTCTGCTGGTAAATTAACAGTAAACCCAATTACAACACCAATAGTTGTAACAGCTGATTCAGATAATAAAGAATATGATGGTACTGAATTAACAAAAAATAATTATACATATAATGATGGTGTATTAATACCAGGTGATATGTTAGAAGCTACAATTACTGGTAGCCAAAAATTTGTAGGTACTTCAAATAATACTGTAAGTAATGTTAAAGTAATGAGAAATAGTGAAGATATTACTTCTAACTATACAATGGGAACACATGTAAATGGTGTACTTGAAGTAACAAGTGCAGAACAACCTTTAGCAATTGCAGATCAATATGTAAAAGTTAATGGTTCTATATCAAAAGGTTATTTAGAACAATCAGTAACTGGAAATGTAGGAAACATTGATTTTACTATTAAATCAGGAACAGCACTTACATATGATGCTACAAATGATGAATATGTAGCAGGAGATACTGAAGGCGATGTTGTAATGACAGTTACAGCAGTAAAAGTAAACCTTGGTGGAGATGATACACCTGAATGGAAAGAAACAACAAAAGACTTTACAGTTCATGTTGTAAATAAAGAGAATGTAACAATCAGTGGTTTAGAGGATAATCAAGTATTTACTTTTGATAATACTACTAAAACTCCATGGGGAACAGGCACAATTACAGTTGAAGATAATAAAGTCGATGTAAATGAATTAGAGATATTTTACAATGGAACTGGTAGCACAACATATAGTAGTAAGTTTGCTCCAGTAGATGCTGGTACTTATACAATAACTTATAAAGTTAAAGATAGTAATCCTAACTATGTAGGAAGTGTTACTTATACATTCACTATTAAAAAAGCACAACTTGATAAAGTAACTATTGTTAAAGATACTTTTGAATATACTGGTGATGAAATAGTTCCACAAGATAGTAATTTTGATTTAAATAAGATGAATTTTTCTGGCGATATTAAGGCTACTAATGTTGGAAATTATAGCATTACAGTATCCTTAAAAGATAAAGATAATTATGAGTGGAAAGATAGTACAACTACAGATTTAGTTTTAAATTGGTCAATCACTCAAGCAACACCAGATTATACAGTACCAACAGGATTAACTTCTGTAAAAGGCAAAATATTAGCAGATGTAGTATTACCAACAGGATTTACATGGAATGCACCTGCAACAGTGTTAACTGTAGGAACAAACACATATAAGGCTACATATACTCCAGTTGATACAACAAACTATAAAACAATAACTGATATTGATATTGAAGTTGATGTTAAAAATACATTTAATGTAATAACATCAGTACCTGGTGGAAATGGAACAATTACACCAAGTAAAATAGATGTTATAGAAGGAAGTAAAGTAAAAATAACATTTACACCAAATACTGGATATATGATTGATAAAGTATTAGTAAATGGAATAGAAAAAACTGTAACGGGAAATGAAATAGAAATAACAGTAGATGAAGAAAAAACAGTAGAAGTAAGCTACAAGAAAATACCATTTACAATAACAGTAGAAGAAGTAACAGGAGCAACAGTAAATCCAGATGGAACTGTAACAGTAGGTTATGGAGACAACAAAGACTTTACAATAACAGCAAACACAGGCTACAAACTAGTAAAAGTATTAGTAAATGATGTAGAAAAAGCATTAGATGGTAACACATTAAAATTAAAGAACATTACATCAAATATGAAAATTAAAGTAGTAGTAGAAAAAATTGAATACAAAGTAATAGAAGGTGCAGAACAAACATATACAATAACAGAAGATACAGAAGCAAGATTTAGAATAGATGCAGATTATAGCCTATTTAATAACAAAGTATATGTAGATAATGTACTTGTAGATAGTTCAAATTATACAAGCAAAAGTGGAAGCACAATAATTGTATTAAATAAAGACTATGTAGATACACTTGCAGTTGGAGAACATACATTAAAAGTAGCATTTGCAGATGGTGGAGAAGCAGAAACAACATTTACAATAGCAAAAAAAGCTGAAAACAACAATAACAACGAAAATAATACTCCATCAAAACCAGAAGATAAAGAAGAAATGAAAGATAATGGTTCAAATCCTAAAACAGGCGACAATATAATGCTTTATGTAGCAATAGCAAGTATGTCAATAATAGGACTTGTAGCAACAACAATAGTTGCAAAAAAGAAAAAAATGAACTAAAATACTACATAAGAGAGGACTAGAACTTTCTAGTTCTCTTTTTAAAAATAAAGGGAGCGATTATATGGCAGGAAAAAGAACTAAAATTAGAAAAAAAATAAAGCCAAATAAAAAGTTAGTATGTACTATTGGTGTTTTACTATTGATTATAGCTGTTATATCTGCAATTATAATGATATTTAAACCTATAAATGTAGGGAAAATAAACAAAGAAGGTAAAGCAGAATATATAGAACGAGTTGCAAATGTAACAAAATATCCAGACAAAAAAATTGTAGAATTTAAAAATAACTATGAATTAATAGACAATGGAATAATAACAACTGAGATCTATGAAAAATTTAAAAATAATGATAATATTTATAATCTAACAGTAACAGAATACTTAAGACTAAGAGATATATCATCAAAAGAGAGTTATAATATAAATAAAGCAATACAAACAGGAGTAGTAAAAGAGGACACAATATATGCAGATTATTTTGCGAAAACTTGTGGATTTGAAAACAAAAAAGAATTATTAAAATATACAAAAGCTGTATTTGAACTAGCTGACAAAGAAAAATAGATGCAAATTCTTTAATCGAATTTTATATTTGAAATGATGAATAATAAACTGAACATATAAATAAGAAATGGTATACTAGCAAAAAGGCTAATATACCATTTTCTTTAAGGAAATTTATGATTTATTTATTAACTAGCTCTTTTAAAGCTTTACCAGCTTTGAATGCTGGAGCTTTAGAAGCAGGTATTTTTATTTCTTCTTTAGTTTGAGGGTTTCTTCCTTTTCTAGCAATTCTTTTTCTTACATCAAAAGTTCCAAAACCAACTAATTGAACTTTATCATTTGCTTTTAGTGCTTCAGAAACAACAGAAATGAAAGCATTTAAAGATTCTGCTGTAGCTTTCTTTGAATGACCTGTTCTAGAAACCATTGCTTCTATTAATCCTGCTTTATTCATACAAAAAATCCTCCTTTAGTAAAAAAAGCAGCCTATGTTGTGTTAGGAATTGATAAAGATGGAATGAAAAAAGTTTTAACAATAACAATTGGAGAAAATGAAAGTGCAAAATATTGGATGACTGTATTAAACGAGCTTAAAAATCACGGAGTACAAGATATTTTAGTATTATGTGCAGATGGATTGACAGGGCTTAAAGATGCAATATCAGCAATATACCCTAAGACGGAATATCAAAGATGTATAGTGCATCAAATAAGGAACTCTTTAAAGTATGTACCATATACAGATAGAAAAGAACTTGCTAATGATTTAAAAACAGTTTACAAAGCAAGTACAGAGGAATTAAGGTATACTAACTTATTAGAGTTGGAAGAAAAATGGAAACATAAATATCCTGGTGCGATTCAAAGTTGGATAGATAACTGGGATGTACTTTCAGTATTCTTTAAATTTTCTGCTGAAATAAGAAAAATAATGTATACAACAAATGCGATAGAGAGCTTAAACAGTACCTATAAACGAATAAATCGAAACAGAAATGTATTTCCAACAGACATGTCTTTATTAAAAGTGTTATATCTATCAACATTAAAAGCAGAGAAAAAATGGTCAAGAATGGTTGATAAATGGGATTTATGCTTATCTCAATTTAGAATTATGTATGAAGGCAGAATATAAAATAAAGCCTAAAAATAATAGGCTTAAGAAGGATTTTTCTTAAGCCCTATTAAACTTACACAACTTTTTCTAAAGTATTGA